>SDBV01006659.1_pt1 | contig 15942 bp, 12 predicted proteins | sample 2277081 | NCBI WGS metagenome assembly SDBV01 (sample SAMN10402039, study PRJNA504765) | marine sediment metagenome | isolation source: marine sediment core GS10_PC15, 223 cmbsf | place: Arctic Ocean: Southern Knipovich Ridge | collected 2010
GCGTAATCTTTCGACGGCGCTTTTTACGATCTTTCGTTTGGCCTTTAGCGAGTCTACGCCGTGTAAGTGAAGTATTATTGTCAGTAGTCCTATCGTCATTTAGCCCCTCGGGTGGAACTGTTTGTGAATACTTTTTAAACGGTCCTGATCGACGTGTGTGTATATCTGCGTCGTTGCGATGTCGGCGTGTCCAAGCATCTCTTGTAAACTTCTAAGGTCGGCTCCGCCTGAGAGCAGATGCGTCGCAAAGCAATGCCTTAACGTGTGGACGGTTAGCCCTTTTGGCATTCCGCTTCTTATCGCGTATTTTTTTACGATTCGCCATATCTCAACCCTGTCAAGCTTTCCGCCGGTCCGCGAGATGAAAGCATGATTTTGGTCGGATGTTTTTGAAAGTTCAGGTCGAAGCGTTTCAAGGTATTCTTTGACAGCCGAAATAGATTTTTTGTTCATCGGTATTATGCGTTCTTTTTTCCCTTTGCCGATACATCGAACATATCCTATAGAAAGGTTCAGGTCCTTTACATTAATGCCTGCGATCTCACTTGCCCGCATCCCGGTTGAATATAGAGTTTCGAGTATCGCCTTATCTCGATAATAGTACGGGTCATGTTCCTGGTCCGGTGCTTCAAGCAATTCCAGGATTTTTCGTTTGTCGGCGATGACAGGAAGTTTTTGCCATCTTTTTGGCCCGTCAATGACATCGAAAAAATCGGTGTTGATGTTTTTAAAAAGCAGTGCGTGGCGAAACATCATTTTTATCGCCATAAGCGCCCGGTGAATGGTTGATTCGACGAGTCCGTCTTTGCTGAGTTTTCTTAGATAATCATAAATATGCTGCGGCTTGACTTGTTTGATCTCCGAGATACCGCCGGTTTTACAGTGTTTTGCAAATTTCAAAAGGTCCCTGCCGTAGCCTAATAATGTGTTTTGAGAAAGCCCGGCTTCTATGTCCATGTAATCGAGAAAACGCTTGATATTGTCTCCCATCGGCACAGAGGACAGCTTGCCTCGCAGATTGTAAAGTTGATTGTCAGCCATACGGTTATATCGGCAGATAAAGCCGTGCCGCATTAGGTTGCCCCGGTTGGCTGTGCGATCTGCCAAAAAATACCGCTAATAGACGTCAAACCGCCAAAATGCCTCTTGTGGTTATCGACTAACAAGTATATAATTTGCCAAAACCGTTTATGGTGAAGGGATCGATTATGGATATGGTTAGGATCACAATATTTTCGTTGCTGTTTATGACTTTTGTTTGCGGATGCGCCGAGGAGGTTACTCTCCCGCCGAGCGAGCCGCTTTGTCTTACGTCGGCTGACAGAACGCAGATAATGGAAATTGCCGAAGATATTCTTGTGCGAATGCATTTTGTTATAGAAAAATACGATATCGATGCCGGTTTTATAAAGACCAAGCCGTTAAGCGGGGCACAGTATTTTGAGTTTTGGCGGAAGGACAACGCAAGCTCCGTAAACGCTGTCGAGGCAAATCTGCACAGCATTCAGCGGTCCGTGCAGTTGGGTATCGCTGACAATGCGCGGGGGCTTTGTCTTAAATGCGACGTCAACGTCAAAAGGCTCTCTATACCGGAGGAAGAATTCCTGCGAATGTCCCAGATGGGCGGGACGTTCACATCGGGAAGAGCATTCAAAATGTCACTAAGAATGGACAGTGAAAAAGCAGAGGAAATGGTCTGGATCGATCTCGGTCCCGATCCTTCGCTCGAACGAAAGATACTTAGCTTGATAGAGCAGAAGCATTACAGTATGGAAGGAAAGTAAGAGATGAAAGTTTTGGTCGCCGGTGGTGCCGGATATATTGGTTCTAACATGACATTTATGCTGGCCCAAAGTGGATATGAGCCTGTGGTGTATGACAATCTCAGCAAGGGGCACAGGGCGGCGGTTAAGGATGTTCAGTTCGTTCTCGGCGATCTTAACGATAGACATCTTCTGGTTAAGACGTTACAGCAGCATGACATTGAAGCGGTGATGCATTTTGCTGCGTTTATTGAGGTTGGCGAATCGATTTCCGAGCCGATGAGGTATTACCAGAACAATTTCTGCAACACTCATAACCTTCTCAGTGCTATGGAAGATGTTGGCGTCGATAAATTTGTCTTCAGCAGTACCGCTGCTGTTTATGGGATGCCTGATACTATTGCGATCACAGAGGAAAGTCTTAAACAGCCGATCAATCCTTACGGCGAAAGCAAATGGGCGGTCGAAAGGCTGTGTCATTTTCTATCGCAGGCGGATAAGCTTAATTACGCCGCACTTAGATACTTCAACGCCTGCGGTGCAGGGCAGAGCGGAACCATCGGTGAGGACCACAGCCCCGAATCGCACCTCATCCCGCTGACCATTCAGGCGGCAATGGGTAAACGAGAGGACATCAAAATTTTCGGAACCGATTATCCGACGGACGATGGCACTTGCGTAAGGGATTACATACACATTGACGATCTGTGCAAGGCGCATCTGCTGGCACTCGATAAGCTGGGCAGCGAAAAGCAGCAGGTTTACAATCTTGGCAACGGAACGGGCTATTCGGTTCGCCAGGTGATAGATACCGTAAAGAGAGTTTCCGGTAAAGATTTTAAAGTTACAGAAACAGAAAGAAGACAGGGCGATCCGCCGGTGCTGACCGCTGATGCGACAAAAGCCAGAACACAACTCGGTTGGCAAACAGATTATCCGGAACTGGAAAAGATAGTCGAAAGCGCCTGGAAATGGCATAACGAAAATCCTAACGGCTATGACGACTGATTTAGAGCACTTTAATATTTTCTGCTCCGCTTTATGGCGTCGAGAGGACAAGGCTGACAAAGAAGAATACGTAGCAATATTGAAATATTGCAAGTAATTCTGATGCCGATAGCCGAAGCCGTAACAGGCAGAAAGCGAGCACGAAAAATTAAATTGCTCTAGTAGAAGGTAAACGATGAAAACAGAATGGATTGGCGACAGCTCTGATTTCGAGCAGTTGATTCTCGCAGGCGATGTTGGCGGGACGAATGCGAGCATAGCTCTTGTCGGACGGACCGGCAGCGATTTTAAGATAATCGTTAAATGTTTATTTAAGACAGACGATCTCCTGGACTTTCCGAAGTGTCTTGAGTTGACGCTTGAAGAGGTTCGTACAAAGGACGCCGGCGCTGGGCCCGATCTTTGCTGTGTTAGCGGGGCAGGGCCGATAGAGAATAACTTTTGCGATCTTTCAAACAGTACTTGCAATGTTGACGGTGTTGAGATCGAAAAAAGGATTGGCGTAAAGACGCTTGTGATAAACGATTTCGCCGCGATCAGCTACAGCCTGCCTTTGCTTGACGTTGACAACCCCGATCAGATAACGCAATTGAAGCACATTGACGGTTCACTTCCGGAGCAGTCCGGCAGCGTTCATGCTGTCGCAGGCGCAGGAACCGGCATGGGTGTCGGTTTCCTCATCGAGCATCAGGGCAGATCGATCGCGTATCCGTCCGAGGGAGGACACATTGCGTTTTCCTCTTATGACGAAGAATCGCGTCAGTTGCATGAGTACATCGTTTCGCTGGAAGGCGAACTTACCGAAGCCGAACTTTTCGTCTCCGGTTCGGGTATCGCCAGAATATTCGGTTTCTTTAAGGATGTTAAGAAGGTTCCTGTCGAGGGTGTTCTTGCTGAGATAGACGTTCTTGACGATTCGGATAAACCGTCTGTGATATCCAGGAACGCCGACGGCAATGAAGTTTGCGGCGATATTATGAGGCTGTTCGTAAAAATGTACGGTCGTTTCGCAGGCGATGTTGCGTCGCTGCTTATCCCGACAAGGGGTATGTACCTGGCAGGAGGTATCGTTACAAAGAATGCAAAGTATTTCATTGACGACGATCTTTTTATGAAATATTTCGAGAATTGCTATCACACGAATATCAGGAAGGTGCTGAAAAAACTGCCCGTCTACATAATAAAGGATTATTCGGTTTCGTTATACGGTGCAGCCAACGCAGCGTATTCACTGATGATGTAAAAGTTTAAGTTTTGGAGAGTTTACAACGTGTTAAAAGTATTTATCGATGAAGCCAAGAAGGGCCTGCCCGTTTTTATTACAGATGTAAGGAACGCATTTACAGAACTTGATAAAAAGCAAACGATGAGTTGCGTTCTGGAGCTTGTCGATGGCAGCATTCGTGTGTTTGAAATGAATATCCCTGCCCTTGACGGTACCGATGACGAGCAAACAGAGTTTGTAAAGTCTTATGTCAGTGCCGAAATTTACAATATCCTTTCTGCTCTTGGCGGAAAGAAAATGACGATCTATCTCGATACATCATCTAAGCCGTTGGTAGCTCTTGCAAAGGAACTTGATAAGATATTTTGCATTAACATGGAGCGCTCGAAAAGAAAACGATACGGCAAATGTGTCAATGTTATCGACAGGATGCTGGGGGCTATCGTAGGTCCCGATGCGAAATTCGCGTTTGTCATAGAAGATGCCTCCGGTATGGGCGATGTCTGCGATACGGAACCCGCAGGTAAAGGCGATGTTGATATATTCAAAAAAGTATCACGGGACATAAACGGCAAGGTCATCTGCGGCCTTGACATCGGCGGGACCGACATCAAAGGCGCCATGGTCGCCGACGGCAATCTTTGCTGCCTGAAAGAATATGACTGGTTCCCCGAGAGCTTTACCCTTGCAGAGCAGCTAAACGATCCGATCTGTATGGTCGTAAGGCTAATGCGCGTGCAGGTCTCGCTTAATGCCTATGACGGGCTTAGTGCAGAAGACAAGATACTCATACAGCAGGAACTTACAACGGCGATGCACAAAGATGCGGCTTACGATGATATAGCCAAAGTCGTAAAGAGCGTTGAACAAACTCTTAAGGGTAATCTGATCGCCGTTGACGCTGTCGGTCTTTGCTTCCCCGACGTTGTCGTAAAGGACAAGGTAGTTGGCGGTGAAGCGACCAAGACACGAGGCATGAGGAACAACAAAGACATTGATTATGAAAAAGAGTTCTTCAAGATCACCGAGTTGGACAAGCAATTACTAAAGATTTGCCGTAAGGGCGGAGTGGTTAAGGATACCAACGACGGGCCGATGGCAGCTTTTACCGCTGCTGTCGAGATCGCCGCATCAGATACCGCCGATACTATCGCCGCCGGCGTATTCGCCCATACACTTGGCACAGAGCTTGGCACCGGCTGGGTCGATGGCTGTGGGAATATCCCGGAGATACCTTTGGAATGCTACAATTTTATTATCGATCTGGGCGATTTTGTTGCAAGGGAGTATCCTGCTGACGATGCGAGAAGTATTAATAACGTAAACACATCTCTTGCAGGTACGCTGCAAAAGTATGCCAGCCAAAGCGGCGTTTCAAGGCTCGGCCTAAAAATGTTCAAGGAGACCCGTCCGGAGCTTTATCAAGAGCTTTTCGATGAGGGTCTGGTCGAGGAAAGAGGCGATATGATCGTCGTTCCTACAAAGCCGAAGGATATGCGTAAGGCGTTGCTGGAGCACATGATGGCTCTTACCGAAGAAGATGATGTCGCCAGGGAAATATTCAAACAAGTCGGCGTCTTTCTTGCGATAACATGGTTCGAGACTCAGCGGATCATAAAGCCAACATCCCAGGCGAGGACGTTGTTCGGCAGACTCGTCAAAAGACCGATATGTTTTGAAATGATGAAAGAAGGCGTCGCAACACGACTGGACAGCCTGCAGCTCGACGTCGCGGACGCGACCATGGCCAATACCGAGCTGATGAAGCAGCTCCAGGCACATCCGGAGTTCACCGTCGCACAGTTCGCACAGGCCATCGGAGCGGTTTACTATGGCAATCTGGGCCTGCTTGCAAAATAGGTTTGGCTGTTAAAGATGTTTTTGTTTTTCTTCTTCGGTTAGTGTTTCGTTCAGCGATCCGCTACGGAAGCCCTGCATGTCGAGGCTTACATATTTAAAGCCGAGTTCTTTTAGCTTCTCGACGATTTTTTCTCGTACGGGTTTGGCTGCGAGTTTTTCGATCTGGTCCTCTTTGACTTCTATCCTTGCGATGTCGCCATGATGGCGCACGCGAAACTCGCTAAACCCCAGCGATTTTATAAAATCTTCGGCCTGGTCCACCTGGTCCAGTTTTTCTGCGGTGATATTAAGCCCGTAGCTTATGCGTGACGCAAGGCAGGGCGATGCGGGCATTTCGAAGGTTTTTAGCCCAAGCTTTTTGCTAAGCGCTCGTATCTCCGGTTTTGTAAGTTCCGCTTCCATCAGCGGAGCCTTTACTCCGAACACTTTGGCTGCTCGGTTGCCCGGCCGATAGTCGTCCATATCGTCAAAGTTGCTCCCACAAAGTACATGTTTGTTGTCCTGCTGCTTGGCGATCTCACAAAGAAGCCCGTACAGATGCGACTTGCAGTGGAAGCAGCGGTCGGCTTTGTTTTGGCTATAGCTTTCGTCGTCAAGTTCGCCGACGATCACTTCCTTAACGTCTGCGCCGATGATCTTTGCCATTTCGAGAGCCGTTTGTTTTTGGCTTTGTCCGAGCGAGGGGCTGACCCCAAGACATGCAAGCACATTGTCAGAACCTAGACAGTCAACCGCGACCTTTAACAGGAACGTGCTGTCAACTCCGCCGGAGTATGCTATCACTACTTTGCCCAGAGATTTGATAGACTTTATGAGTTGATTGTATTTTTCGTCCGTACCCACAAGGCCGATGGAGGGAATCGAACCCTCAACCCCAGCTTTACGAAAGCTGTGCTCTACCGTTGAGCCACATCGGCAAGGCTGAACATGATATAGATTTGAGGCTCTTTTGTAAAGAATTAACTTGTTTTACGATAAAAATGCTGTAAATCAGCAACTGCCTCTATATAATCTTATGGCAATCGGTTGGTATTGGAAAAGATTTAGGGAAAACTATGTCTGATTCAAAAAAAGTTTTCGTGTATTGCGAGGAAATGGAGCAATTTTCGTATCCGCCGTCCAGCCCGTTCAAGACGCATCGCCCGGTCGATCTTAAAAACCTCCTCGAATCGATGTCGCTTCTTACCGGCCCGGATCGCGAAGTTGTAGTACCCATTCCAACAGACAAAGCAGGTCTGACGAAATATCACGGCAAAGAATACATTGACAACCTCGAACAAGTCAGCTTGGGTAATTACAAAGATCATTACGTACACTTTGGCCTTGGGACCGGCGACTGCCCGGCCTTTAAGGGCGTTTTGGATCATGCTTTCTGGGCTGCCGGTGCGACCATAACTGCTGCCAGGCTGATTAACGAAGGTAAGGCGAAGATCGCCTTTAACCCATCCGGCGGACTTCATCACGCAGGCGCAGACTACGCATCGGGATTTTGCTATGTAAACGACGTCGTCTTAGGCTGTATGGAGTTAACAGATGCCGGCAAAAGAGTTCTGTATCTGGACGTCGATGTCCACCACGGTGACGGCGTACAGAATGCATTTTGCACAAGAAACGATGTGATGACCATCTCCCTGCACCAGTCGGGCCAAACCCTTTTCCCCGGGACAGGTTTTCCCCAGGACGTAGGCGAAGGTGACGGTAAAGGTTACAGCGTAAACGTGCCCTTACCGCCCGGAACTTATGATCGTGTTTATCTAAAAGCGGTCGACAGGATCGTTCTTCCGCTAATTGAGTTTTACAAGCCGGACTGTTTCGTTGTCGAACTAGGCGCAGACGCTCTTGCCGGTGATCCGCTCGCGAACTTAAGCCTGACAAATAATGTTTATGCCGACGTTATTGAAAGGCTGCTCAAGTTTGACAAGCCGATTCTTACTGTTGGCGGCGGAGGTTATGACGTAGCCAATACCGTAAGGGCATGGGCGCTTTGCTGGGCAACTCTTTGCGGCGACGATACGGTACCGAAGGAAACATCGGGTTTGGACGGTCTAAGGGACACACCAATAACCGTAGAACCCGAAACCATCCAAGCAATAGAGCCGATCATTGACGAAGTCATAAAGCAGGTCAAAAAGAACATCTTCAAACTCCACGGAATTTAAAGAATATTCCTTAACAGCCCCTTGCTTCCCGCGCATAAAAAAACGGCACCTGCAACCAACGTCACAGATGCCGCTATGTATTCAATAACTTTTACTATGCCTCTGGTATCTCTTCGATAGCAAGATGTTTCGGAGGCCTTAAGAACCAAACCATAATTGCCGCAGCAATAAGCAAACCTGATGCGGTATAATATGCGAAGTTGAAAGATCCACCGCTTTTTACATACATTGCACCTGCCAGCTTTGCCAGCATAAATCCGCCGACGCCCCAGGACGTAAACACCAGACCATAGTTCATACCGAAGTTGGCAGTCCCGAAATAATCCTTCGTGATCGATGGGAACAGCGCAAGGTTTGCTCCGTAGTTAGCACCGATAAGTGCTGAGATAATACACATCACTGGGATCGAGCCTAAAATATTATCAGCTGTTGCCTTGGAAATAATAAAGATAAGGATTGCCTGCGATACGAAACAAATAAACATCGTGCTTTTCCGCCCGATCTTATCGCTGAGCACGCCGGCTATAACTCTTCCCCCGCCGTTACCTATCGCAAGCACTGCAACAAGAACAAATCCAAGGCTGATACCAACCTGCTTATCGGCAATGGATGCAAGTTTTGATATTATCATTAGTCCCGCTCCGGCACCGCAGGCATACATGAACCAAAGCAGCCAGAACTGAACCGTCTTAAGCATTTCACTCGGAAGGAAGTCCTCTTTCTTTTTGGCAGGTGGTTCTTTGCCTTCGGCAAGGGCTTCTTCTCTGACCATCGCCTCACGTTTTTTGGTCCCGACCTCACCATATTCCATTATGAACTGAAGTACAAGATGAGGGGCCTTCAGAAACTGGGCAAGTCCCACAACGACAACTAAAAACGCAATACCAAGAACAATAAGCATTGTCTGAAAAGAGTAAGCTGTCATCAACCACTTTGCCAAAGGTGCAGCATATACACTTGCAAGCCCGAATCCCGAAACAACGATACCGGCGATCATACCTGTTTTAGCAGAGGGGAACCATTTTACCGCAGGCGGTGTTGCAGAGGCGTATCCAAAACCGATACCTGCTCCAGCAAGTACACCGAATGCTATGATAAAGCCCACCAGTGATGTGGTAAAGCTGGCGACAATAAATCCGATACCTACTAAAATACCGCCTATCGTTGCGACAAGTCGCGGGCCGATCTTATCCTGCATGCGACCGGCAGGGACCATTACCAAACAGAAAACCAAACACGCAACAGAGTACGGCCATGATTTATCCGATTCGTTCCAGCCCCATTCCGCCGGAATACCTTTACTGATAACGCTCCAGGTGTAAAGAATACCAAGTGCAAGGTTGATTCCCATGCCGGCAAACGTTACTTGCCATCCATGATTGTCAATTTCTTCCCCAGTGGAAGTCATAACTTTAGTCATAATTGGTTTCCTTATTTAAAATTGGCCGGACGCATGTCACCACACGCCCGGCCGATATTTTTTAAAGCCAGGTCAACTATAAATTATTAACCTCTGCCTTTGATTAGATCTTCTACTACGCCAGGATCGGCAAGTGTTGAAATATCACCGAGGTTACCGGTGTCTTGCTCTGCGATCTTGCGAAGGATACGACGCATGATCTTACCCGAACGTGTCTTAGGAAGTGCTTTTGCGAACTGGATAGCCTCAGGTGTTGCGATCGGGCCGATCTCCTTTCGTACGTGTTTGATCAGTTCCTTTGCAAACTCGTCACTTTCTTCGACGCCGTTGATCGGTGTTACATAAGCGTAAAGACCCTGACCCTTAATGTCATGCGGTACCGGTGTCACTGCTGCCTCTGCAACCTTAGGATGGCTAACCAGGGCGCTTTCGACTTCTGCCGTTCCGATACGGTGGCCGGAAACATTTACTACGTCGTCGATTCGGCCCATCAGCCAGTAGTCTCCGTCATTATCGATACGACAGCCGTCGCCTGCGAAGTAAATATTGTCATACATTGTAAAGTATGTATCGATGAAGCGGTCATGATCCCCCCACATCGTTCGCATCATACCGGGCCAGGGCTTGCGGATAACAAGCTTACCGCCTTCGTTAAGGTCGCATTCGGAAGCATCGTCACGAAGAACCGCTGTGTCAACACCGAAGAAAGGTCTTCCAGCACTTCCAGGCTTAAGCGTATGGGCACCCGGCAACGGCGTGATCATAAATCCCCCCGTTTCGGTCTGCCACCATGTATCGACGATCGGGCACTTGCTCCTGCCGATCTTCTCATAATACCACATCCACGCTTCAGGATTGATAGGCTCGCCTACGCTTCCGAGGATACGGAGTGAATCCAGTTTGTACTTAGCGGGCCACTCGTCGCCAAGACGCATCAATGCACGAATAGCCGTAGGTGCCGTGTAGAATACCGTTACGCCAAACTTATCGCATATCTGCCAGAACCTTCCGGCGTCCGGATATGTCGGTACCCCTTCGAACATCAGCGACGTAGCACCGTTGGCCAGAGGACCGTATACGATGTAGCTGTGACCGGTTACCCACCCGATGTCGGCTGTGCACCAGTAAACATCGTCGTCGTGAATATTGAAGACGGTCTTGTGTGTAATCGTTGTATGCAGAAGGTATCCGCCGGTCGTGTGAACAACGCCCTTAGGCTTACCAGTCGAACCTGATGTGTAAAGAATGAACAGCGGATCCTCGGCGCCCATAGGCTCGGCTGGGCAATCTTCGCTCGCCTCTGCCATCACATCGTGATACCAGTGATCACGCTCAGGCTTCATCTCGCATGGCTCTTTGTTAACTTCGACAACGATAACATTCTCGATCGTCGGACATTCCTCAAGAGCTTCGTCTGCAATGTTCTTAAGGTGAATATCTTTGCCCGCGCGAAGCGAAACGTTTGAAGTGATAAGCATCTTACAGTCACTATCGTTTACTCTGCCCTTGATCGCGTCAGCGCTGAATCCGCCGAAGATGATCGAGTGGATCGCTCCGATACGCGTACACGACAGCATTACGATCGCAAGTTCCGGGACCATCGGCATATAGATAGCTACACGATCGCCTTTTTTGATGCCCTTTGCTTTCATTACGTTTGCGAATTTGCAAACTTCCTTATGAAGTTCTTCATAGGTGTATTTCTTAACAGCATCTTCGGCTTCACCCTGCCAGAGGATCGCGGTTTTCTTGGCAACTTCTGTGCCAAGGTGCCGGTCAAGACAGTTGTAAGACACGTTCAGTTCGCCATCTTTGAACCAGGTGTGCTCGATCTTACGGGCCTGGGTGTCCCACGTGTACTCAAGACTCTTGGTAGGCTCTTTTGACCACGTCAGCGTTTTTGCCTGCTCAAGCCAGAAACCGTCAGGATCGTTGATCGACTCTTCCCACATCTTTTGGTACTCTGCTTCGTCGCTGATGTGAGCGTTAGATTGAATGTTTGCTGGTGGCGGAAATGTGCGCCCCTCCGACTGTAGTGATTGCATGCCTTTCTTATCATCTGCCATGTTAATACACCGTTCCCTTTCAAGAAGTAAGTAATTGTTGGACCCCTTTTCCCCAAAAAATCGATGGTAGGGTAAACTCATCCTGTACCTTATCTATCCTCGTCCGAATATCAACCAAAAATCATGTATTTTTGACATTTTGTGAATAAATAGAGGTGATCTCGGATATGCTCAGCACCATGGGGCCATATTTTATTTTAAAACATCGACTTTATGCACTTTTATCGTCAAACACAACTGAATAACGTTAGCTTAAGCCTCTAGCATAGTATATTTTATCCGTCGGCAATTATCCGATCCATCCGTCCGCTCAGGTTCTTGAGATATTTCTCATTCCCTCCCCCAAGTTCCGGAGTAAGGTATCCCGAATACCCCGTCTCCTTCAAAGCACCCAGTACCTGTTTCCAGTTAACATCCCCATCAAGCAGATTCTTCCACTGATACCCCTTACGTTTGAAATCTTTCAGGTGTATCCTGACGATACGTTTGCCTAAGGTACGTATCCAGTCTTGCGAATAACCGTAGATGATCACATTGCCCACATCGAAATATGCACGAACCCACTCACTCTTAAATTCATCGACATACTTAGCAAACTCGATCGGGCTTAGCAGAAATTTGTTCCAGACGTTTTCGACCGCGATAACGACTTTTGCCTCTTTTGCCGCCGGGATCAACTGACGTATACACTTTTGTGATCGCTTATAAGCATCTGCATACCCGACGGTTTCGGTCACTATTGCCGGTACCAGCAGTACCACATCTGCACCCGCTGCGCTGGCATTATTGAGCGTTACCTTCATTTCTTCGATACTTTTATTGGCAGCGTTATTGTCAGCCTCTGCAAACTTCGCCCATCCGAAAACCACCGAATGTATCGGAACCCCGGCCTCTCGGGCGACTTGCCCCATCAGACGCGCACGATCAACATTGGGCAGGTCGTTACGGTCAACTTCCATACCCTCAAAACCGCAGCGACGGGCAAGTGCGCACTTTTCGCTAAACGAAAGATCCTTTGGCAGCATCCCTAGCTGTATCGACTTACGAAATCCGGAAACCTTCTTTGCTGCTGTTGATTCCTTAACGCTGCAAAACAATGATGCTTCGCCAACCAATGCTGCCGAACTCTTCAAAAACATTCTGCGATCCATAACCGCGTCCTTTCAATTTATACTAGTGGGGTTTTACCTGGTACTGCTATTTCAAGTTCCGGGAGATCGCCAAACTCATACTTCGCCGGGCTAAGGTCAAGTTTCGATGCATTCATTATCCAGTTCCACTGCATCGCTCTGCCCGTATAAGCACACATCCGTCCCATTATCGCTGTCAAAGAGCTTTCTGCAACACGTTTGCCTTCATTCAGTTTCGTTCCGTTACGCATCGCAGCGATTTGATCGGCATGCCCGCGGACACACGGATCGGGAACTTCGCCTTCATATTTATAAGCTTTTTTGCCGGTGATATAGCTTTGCCCCCAGTCGGTATATGCGCTGCCCTTTGTGCCCTGGAAAATTTCGTTGGTGCGGACACTCATCCCATCGATCTGCGCTCCCATATATGATATTCGAGCACCGTTTGCATATTCATACTCCGCAGAGAAATGATCGTAACTGTCACCGTACTTTTTATCCTTACGAACTTCCCTGCCTCCCATACCGGTACATTTAATAGGCGTTCCGCCCATAACCCAGTTAACGATATCTAACTCGTGAACATGCATCTCTGCGATAAAGTCACCGCTAAGCCATGTATAGAACAGCCAGCGTCGTATCTGACGTTCCATCTCGGACCATTTTGGATTATCCTTTGCTCCCCAACCGAGCATCCCGTCGCCGATCCTTACACATTGCCCCGTAACGATCTCACCGATATCCCCACGGCCAATACGTTTAATAACTTCCATCCTGTTAGCCATACGTCGCGCTTGCGTTCCCGCTACTATCGTCAGTCCTTTTTTATCCGCCAGTTCTGCAGAAGCTATCACCGACCGGATGCCGACCGGATCAACTCCCGCAGGTTTTTCCATGAACACATGTTTGCCCGCTTCGACCGCAGCCTTTAAATGCATCGGACGAAAGTGTGGCGGCTGAGTCAGTATCACAAGATCGATATCGCACGCAAGAACCTTTTTATACGCATCAAATCCCACAAAACTCGTTGACTCGTCAACCTTAATACGATCGCCGAATTCAATGTCAGCCTTCAATGCCCCAAGCGTCCCAGCCAGACGATCCTCAAAAAGATCACCCATTGCAACAAGTTCAACTCCTTTATCAGCTCTGAGGCATTGACTCGAATCGTAATGCCCCCGACCGCCGCATCCTATCACGCCTAATCTGATCTTATCTGACCCGGCCGCGTATACTTTATCCGAGACAGACAGACTGCTGACAACACTCGCAGCCGCAGTTGCTTTCAATAGATCGTGGCTTGATGATTTACCCTCACTCATCTTTTTGCATCCTTTCACAAAATTATTATATGATGATTTAAATTATCCGCCGGCGATCATAGGAAAGATAGCGATTACGTCATTGTTACTGAGTTGATGACCCTCATCGGCACTGATGCCGTTTACCATAAGTATCTTCGGAGGTTCATCCGGCAGACCAAGCGGTTCCAGCACATCGCGCAAAAGGGAACCTTCTGCAAGTTCCATCTTTTTTGCATTAAAGCGCCCCTGGCGATACGTAGCAAAAAGTTTAACTTCAACGAACATCAAACACCCTTAGCTTAACTGCAGCTCAGCCAGTTTCTTTTCGGTAGGTATGCCGTCGGCGCTCCAGCCGCGCTCGGCATAATACTGCGGCAAAAGTTCGCCAAGCCGATGAACATGTCCCTTGCTTGGCCCGCTAGGCATCGGCTCTGTTAATAGCCGTTTCGGAAGTGTGTCCTGTGACGGGTCTACCCCGGCCTTGAGGTTGTACATTCGCTCAAGGTTCCAGATACGATCACCGGCATCGAGAGTTTCTTCCGTGGTCCAGTTTTCACCTGCGATAGCGTTGAACAGGTCCTTGTAATCGTCGGCTCCGATAGCGAACGACGTAAACAGGCACAAACCCAATGAATCGATCACTGCCGTCAGGTCCTGAAAAATTTTCACCCACACTGCTTTACCTTCAAGCGAAAACCTGTCAAGCTGTTCCGGGAGACCAAGTATCTCAGGCGAGATCAAATACCCGCGAACGTGGCACCCGCCCCTGTTAGAGGTTGCAAACTGCAATCCTTGCCCCTGCACTCCTCGCGGATCATAGGCCGGTATCTCCAGTTTCTTTACCGACATTGATAGTTCCGCCGCACCATAGCTCTCAGCCAATCGATATGATCCTTGTGCAAGCCTGGCACCGAACCCAACGCCGGCTCCCATCTTGCGTGTCCATTCCACGATAGCCTCGCTACTGCCAAATTTAAGTTCAGGTCCGTCAACCTCATCGGATTTTATCAATCCCTTTTCAAAAAGCTCCATCGCACACGCGATAGTCGCTCCTGCCGAGATCGTATCGAGCCCGTATTCGTTGCACAGATTGTTCGCTTTTATAATCGCTTCCAGATCGTCGATACCGCAGTCGGCGCTGTACGCCCAGATAGTCTCATACTCGGGCCCTTCGCCATCGGCGCACTGTCTTCCGCACGCGATAGGGCACCGGTAGCATGCGGTGTTTTTAACAAGATACTTCTCAGCAAGCGCTTCCCCTGAAGCATTGTCCGCCGTTTTAAAGTAGCCTTCCTGGAAATTATTTGTCGGATAGATCCCGCTTTCGTTGATGATATTTACAAGCACCGCCGTCCCGTATGTCGGAAGCCCCGTCGAGGTTACTGCGTTGGCTTTTATTTTCGCCATGACTGATTTTACAACTTCATCGGTTTTTCCCGCGTCGGCACTTTTCACCTTGCCGCTGCCTTTGACGAAGATGGCTTTAAGATTCTTGCTCCCCATAACAGCGCCAACGCCAGAGCGGCCCGCGGCCCGGTACTTTTCATTCATGATCGATGCGATCGGAGAAAGCCGCTCACCGGCAGGGCCGATCGTCATCACACGTCCCTTGCCGTCACCTTCCTCATCCAGCAGCACATCGGTCGTTTCTGAAACCAGTTTTCCCCACAGATTACCTGCGTCTTTGATCTGAACATCATCGTCTTTGATAGAGATGTAGCAGGGCGTTTCCGATTTACCTTCTAAAATGATGAGGTCGAACCCGGCCTTCTTTAGCTCCGCTCCCCAAAAGCCCCCCGAGTTCGATGACGCTATCGTACCGCTAAGCGGAGACTTGGTAACAACCATATATCTCCCGCCGGTCGGCGCTTTGGATCCCGTCAGCGGCCCGGTGGCGATGACGATCTTGTTCGCTTCGCTAAGTGCCTCAACCTCGGCGCCAACTTCTTTGTCGATAAGATATGTCCCAAGCCCTCTGCCGCCGATGTATTTTTTGGCGATCTCAAG
>SDBV01006660.1_pt1 | contig 15941 bp, 11 predicted proteins | sample 2277081 | NCBI WGS metagenome assembly SDBV01 (sample SAMN10402039, study PRJNA504765) | marine sediment metagenome | isolation source: marine sediment core GS10_PC15, 223 cmbsf | place: Arctic Ocean: Southern Knipovich Ridge | collected 2010
GGCGTGCCCAAAGAACCATCGGCAACATCATCTTCCGCGCTGGGCCTTTGCAGGACGGTGATGCGGTTGGTCGGCGTGAGGGCAAGATCGATGCTCATAACCCTACTGTCATCCATTTTCACGGCCTGGCTGTCAACCCTCCCCCTCTAGTGTCTGCGACCGCTGGGCGGCTATTCGCGCGAGAAGCCGTGCCGCCCGAGTCTTTTTCCGCAGGACCAGAATTCCGAGTGCTGGTAGCAGAGAGGGTCCAGCTTGTCGACCAGAATGCGACCATGCTCATCAAGGGCCTCCTCCGCGACGTGTTCGGCCAAGGCCTCTCCCAGAAACAGGTCGTGGTCTCCGATCTCCTGAATGCCGAGCACTCGGCACTCAATGCTCACGGGACATTCTGCGATCAGCGGTGGTCGGACCTTCTCCGCTGGGACGGGCGTCAGCCGAAACTCGACAAACTTGTCTACCTCACGGCCCGAGACACTGCCGCAGCGGTCCACGGTCTTAGCCATGCTGGAGGTTGGCAGGTTCACTACGTACTCTCGCGTGGCGGTGATCAGCTCGTGGGAGTAGCGCGGCTTCGCTATGGCGATTCCCAGAATGACAGGCTCGCTGATGCTGACGTTAAAAACCTCGCCCAGCGTGATGATATTAGGGCGGCCATCTTCGCTCACCGAGGTGATCAGCGCCGCAGGCGACGGATAGACGGGCCGAAAGGGCTTCACTAACCGTTTCCTCATTGCCATCGTCCTCCAATTCCGCGAGTCATGTAACAGCCGGTCCGATCCAGGCATTAGTATCCGGCAACGTGGCCGGGCACGTCAAGTACGCCGGATTCAGGTCGTATGGTTGGACTCTCCATGCCCTTTTGAGGACGCGGGGCGCCGGCTTTTCCTTTGCCTCGCCGCCATGGGGCCGGTATTCTGCCGGCGTGCCGCCCATGGTCAACAGTGCAAGAATTGGATCGCCTGCCACGGAATTCGACCGCCAAGGAGGAATGTCCATGTTTTCCATCAACTGCTCTGCCGTACGCGGCTTCCCGTCGGTTCTCGTGGTTTGCTGCCGGGCATGCTCGATTTGCCTCGGCGCCGAAATACCAGGCGCCGGCCAAGGCGAACTGGCCCGCCGGATCCTTGCCGACACGGGAGTCAGAGGCGAGCTGATGCGAGTGCTTGCCCCACTTGGTGTGGCGCACGTGAAAACCGGCGGCGGATGGACGAAGACGGTCAAGCCGCGGCCGGCGCAGATTGCTCGTCAATCGCGGCGGCGAAGCCGCAAGAGGATATCGGGCTCCACGGTAGCCCTCCTGTGCCTACGGCACCCCGATAGGCGAGCTATCGAGGCCACCCGCGAGTTTCAGCCGAATGAGCCCGATTTCGGGGGCGTGCACGTTTGAGGTCGATTGACAACCAGTTTCCTGGCAACTAGGATCGATTGGGTGTCCCGACGACTACTGGGGTAGCTATGGACCAGCCTGACTCGTTCCTCAAAGTACGCGTCCACCGCATGAAATCCTTGCCCGGGTGCATAGGGCTGTGCGTGGGCTATGAGCGTGGCCAATGGCGGGCAGCGCAACTCGCAGAGCATACGATGAAATGGCTACCGGAGTTTGCCCTTTCTTCGGCCGAATGCGAAAAGATGCGTCATGCGAATTCGGTGGACTTCTTGCGCCGAGCTGCAAAGGCCGTATACGACTCAAAAAAGTTCGAGAACCGCGGCGAATTCGGCGAGTTATTCCTCCACATCGCCATTCGTCAAGTCTTCAAATCCCTTCCGGCGATCTCTAAGATCTACTACAAGACAGCCAACAACGATACGGTGAAGGGATTCGACGCAGTACACGTCGTCGGCCCGCCGAATGATCTTGAACTCTGGATTGGGGAGGCGAAGTTCTATAACGATGTCACACGAGCCATTCGGGACGTGACAAAGGAGATCCATGCCCACACCCAGACGGACTACTTGCGCTCGGAATTCGCGCTGATCACAAACAAAATCGACGATTCATGGGAGCACGCGGAAACACTCAAGACGTTGCTCGATCCGAATACGTCCCTTGATGACGTATTCAAGCGAGCATGCATCCCGGTGCTGCTAACATACGATAGCCCGACGATCGGGGCACATACAAAATGCGACGACGGATATGTGGCTGCCTTCGAGAAGGAAGTGGTCAGCCACTGGGAGACGTTTGCCGGGCAGAACCTGCCAACCGAACTGCGTATCCATCTATTCCTGCTTCCCCTTGAGGCGAAGAAAGAGCTTGTAGCTGTTCTGGATGAAAGGCTCAAGGCATGGCAAGCGATATGACTATCGATCAACTCCGGCGCAGCCTCGCGATCCCAGAGGCCATTTCGACACACGAGTTCGAACTCGTCAAGAACATGGGGCTCCTGGCGAGTGATCCGAACAAATCTTGTGTTGCCCGTGAGCTTGTGTTACGCGCCCTAGAGAACCGTCAGGCTTTTCGTACGACGAGGCCCATTATTGATGCGCTCGTCCGCAGTGTTGGGCTTTATCCGTATGCCGATCCCGACCAACTGGATCTTCGTGATACCATTGCTTATGAATATCGCCGTCCGCTAAACATGGCGGAAGACTTCGTCTTTCACCGGGAGCAGGCTGAGGCGTACCAGCGCCTGCTGGCTGGTGACAGCGTGATCCTCAGCGCACCGACCAGCTTTGGCAAGAGCCGAATCATCGACGCCATGATTGCCAGCGGCAAGTTTAGCAACGTCGCTGTCATTGTCCCGACCTTGGCGCTTATCGATGAGACCCGGCGCCGACTATCTCAATTCTCGGACTCGTACAAGATTGTTACTCACCTATCGCAGCGTCCGGCAGAGAAGAATGTCTTTGTCCTCACAGCGGAACGGGCAGTTGCTTACGAGCACTTTCCGACAATCGAGTTCTTTGTCATCGACGAGTTCTACAAGCTTGACGATCTCGGGGAAGGACCAAGTGCCAATCCCGATCGAGCCGTGGCGCTCAATATTGCGCTCCAGAAGCTGTGGCGCATGGGGGGACAATTCTACATGCTGGGTCCAAACATCGAGCGTATCCCAGAAGAGGTAAAGAAGGAACTGCGATGCCACTTGCACTTCACTGACTTCACGACGGTCATCGCGGAACATCACCGAGTTCCCCGGAAGGGCAAAGATCTCGACCGCCTCGTCGAAGTGTGCCGTTCATTGAAGGAACCGACCCTCATCTTTTGCAGATCGCCCGCGCGCGCGAACGCGGTCGCAAGGCGACTGTTACACGAGGGAGTAGGAAGCGATGCAACCGAGTTGCACTCAGCGGCCGAATGGGCATCGCGAAACTATCATCCTGAATGGATCTGGGGCAATGCAATCGTCAAAGGCATCGGCGTACATCATGGGCGGTTACCCCGAGCCCTCGCACAGTACACGGTGCGAATGTTCAACGACCTGAAGCTCCGATTCCTGATTTGCACCTCTACCCTGATTGAGGGCGTCAATACGAAGGCGAAAAACGTAATCATATTCGACGACAAGATTGCCAAAGAGAAGATCGACTTCTTCACATTCAACAACATCAAAGGCCGTTCGGGCCGAATGTTTGAACACTTCATCGGCCACGTCTATCTTTTCACGGAACCGCCAGAGGAGCAATTGCCCTTTGTGGACTTCCCTCTTCTAACGCAAGATCGGCGTACTCCCAGCAGCCTAATCGTACAGATTGACGATGACGAATTGGCTCCTTCCGCGAGGGATCGCGCGAAGAAGTGGGCTGAACAAGAGGTGTTGCCCATGTCGATCCTGCGGGCAAATTCGGCTATTGACCCAGATGCTCAAATCGCGCTGGCTCGCGAGCTTCAAAACGTTACAACACGGGCTTCGCAACTTCTGTCCTGGAGAACCATGCCTGACAGGAATGAACTTCCTTATGTCTGTGACTTGATATGGTCGTACTTTGTCCAGTCGCCTCGATCCAGCGCCGGTGTGTTCTCGGGGCGGCAACTGGCCTTCAAGATTCGCCAGTTGATGCGGTACCGTGATGCGTCAGAGCGTGTTCGGCAAGAACTCCGGCCTGGTCAATACGTCGCAAAGACTCCAGACGAAGCGGTTGAACGCGTTCTGCAATTCGAGCGTACATGGGCGGGATTCCAGTTCCCCCGCTATTTGATGGCTGTTTCGCGCATCCAAGATCACGTATTGGGGGCGCTACGTTTACCGACTGGTAATTACAGCTATTTCGCTTCGCAAGTCGAGTGTCTTTTCCGGAATCCGGTCGTGGCAGCCTTGGACGAATACGGGATCCCCCTTCAGGTCGCTGAGCGAATACAGCAAGTGCTCGGAACGGACAAAGACCTTGACCTCGCACTGCTGAATCTCAAGCAGGCAAATCTCAAGAAGGTGCGTCTCGATGCATTCGAGAGAGAACTCCTAGAGGACGCTCAGCGGGCTCTATAGCCGGTGGCCCAGCCTTTCTTGCTCGGCAGATTTGACCATTTGAGTCGGTGCATTCGGAAAAACGTCTGGGTGACGCGCGTGGCCCCGACAGCTCGGCTATCGCCGTGCCGCAGGCACACGAGGGGTCAAAGTGCAGCCCGATATCCTCTTGCGGCTTCGCCGCCCGGATTGACAAGCAATCGGAGCCACCCGCGGGGGATTGCCAAGACCCTACAGACGCGGCCGATGCGTATCCTGGCGTATTGCCTGATGTCGAATCACTGGCATATCGTGCTTTGGCCGGAACGGGAAGGTGAACTGGCCCGGCGACCTCGAGATCTCTCGATTGAGCGGGAAGCCGTTGGCGAGACGGAGGCGGCGTGCCACGCGTTTCGGCCGAAGTCTACTTGCCGGCGGAACATGCCGCCGAAGTGGTGTTCGCAGTTGCAGCGCAACGCCAACGCGTTCCTGCCCGCAGGTGGCCCCTCAGCTACTGAGGGCTACACCTTCCTTATAAGCACCCGCCACTGCTCTTCTTCTTGTTCCACGGAGAGGACTTTATGACCGTCTTGCCTGGCGCTCTGGGGCACGCTGCGTGCGCCGGCTTCGTCCAGGAGAATCGATAGGACCTGGCCGCTACTCATCTGGTCGAGAAGCATCTTGGACTTCACGTAGTTCAGCGGGCAGACCACACCCGCAAAGTCTGCCTGGCGGTCAATCTCAACTTCGACCTTGGCACCCGCTCGTGCGGGTCGTGGCTTGGCGGGAGACTCGGCCCGCGGCTTGACCGGCCCAGCCCCAAGCTGCTGCTCGAGTGGCGAGAGGAAGTGGATTTCGTTGGCCCTGGGAGGCGGAGGGTTCTCAACCGCCCACTGTCCGAGCGCCGGGCCAATTTCATCCAGGAATTCCTTCCAGACGTCCTCGTTCAAAAGCAGAGCGCTGATGCGTGTACGGCCCTTTCCGGCCCCGTTTTTCTCGTACCAGGCCAGCACCGCCTCGATTACCTCTTCCACCTTCTGATCGGGAAGAAACTCGGCAATTACCTGTCCATGGATGGGGTGCCGCCCGTGTTTACCGCTACAGCGCACCATCCATCCTTGGGCCTCTGCTTGCCACGATTCGGCCGGGCAGGCACGGATGCAGTCGCCGCAGTAGAGGCATTTCTGGGGGAGGTAAATTGGCTTCCCGGTGTCCGGGTCACTCTCGATTGCTCCTTCCAGGCACGCGCGGGCGCACAATTCGCACCCCACGCAGGACTGCTCCTCCCACTTGGGCTTGACGGCCCCTTGGAAACCGAGGTCCATTTCGTTGCTGCGTGCGCAATCAATCGCACACCCCGAAAAAGAGATCTTGAACTTGTGCGCCAGATGACCGCTGCCGAAAAACTTCTCACAGACACGTCCCGCCGCCGCTTGCGTATCCATCAGGCCATTGGGATTGTATTCGCACCCGGAACACGCGGTGGGCACGCGAACCCTGGGGCCGCACGAGGCGATCTCCTGCCCCACCTCGCCCAGCTCTTCTCGCATCTTCCCAATGTCTCGATAATCCACATAGGGAATCTCCAGCGATTGACGAAAGGAGAGGTGCAGGTAATCTCCACCGTAGCGTTTTGCGACCTCGACGATCTTGGGCAGTTTTTCCAGTGGCACTCGCCCGCCGGGGCACTTCAGACGCACAGTGAACTTCTCCCGCTGGCGCTGTTTGATGATCCCCCCGGTCTTCAGGGTGTTGAAATCAAATTCACCCGATTTGCCTTCGATCTCAACGTCTACAACCACGCGGTTCTTTTCGTCCTCGATATAATGATCGACGGGCATCTTTTTTCTCCTGGTCCAATCATCGCAGCCTAATCATCGCGCCGCGGATCAGGCCGCGGCGATAGAAAACCACGTTTCATACCTTGGGTTGTCCTTCGTCGCCGAGGATGTCCGCAAAGTAAGAAGTGTACTTCAATCCGCTGTCGGGGGAAATGGCCACGGCAAGCCCCTCGTTCTGCTTTCCGAATTCCACCGCTGCGTGTACGATGGCCCCGGTGGTCGGTCCCACCATCAGCCCTTCCTCGCGGAACAGGCGCTTGGTCATCTCGTAGGCCGGTTCGTCGTCTATGCGGACCACCTCGTCGATCACGCTGCGGTCGAGGATCCCCGGCGGCCTGGATTCCTCCAGGTTCTTCATACCCGGCAGCTTGTGGCCCTTCTGCGGCTCGACCGCGATCACCTTTACGTTCGGGCCCTGCTGCTTCAGGTACCGCCCGACCCCGGTCAAGGTCCCACAGGTGCCGAATCCGGCGAAGAAGTACTTCACCTGCCCTTCGGTCTGGTTCCATATTTCCGGCCCCGTATTTTCGTAGTGGGCCTTGACGTTATCCGGGTTCTCGTACTGATAGGGCATGGCGAACTGGCCCTTGGTGGCCTCGCCGCGGACGAACGAATGGGCCAGGGCGATGGCCCCGTCCTTGGGATGATCGATCGGGCAGAGATCGTCGGGCGTGGGCCAGACCTCGGCGCCGAGCATCCGCAGCAGGAGCTTCTTCTCTTCGGGCACGCCGTCGGGGATGGTCACCGTGAGCTTCTTGCCCATCAACGCAGCCACCGCCGCCAGGGCGATGCCCGTATTGCCCGAGCTGGCCTCCACTAGCTCCTTCCCGTCCAACTCTCCCCGTTGCTGCATCCCCCGCAACATGTACAAGGCCGGACGGTCCTTGATCGAGCCGAACGGGTTGAACCATTCCAGCTTCAAATAGAGCTGGTACGCTCCGGCGGGAACGAGCCGGTTGATCTTGACCATGGGCGTGGGATTCGCCGGGCTGCCGATCAGCTCCCGGACGTCGTCGTAGCGTCTCAACGCGGGGTCCGACGCCAGCGATTCCTTGTCGATTTCTGTGGCCATTTCCTACCTCACTTTCGGCAACCTACGAACCGGTGGCACACGCGGCCGCACAATACATCACCTATTAACTCGACATTATCCAAAGAATCGACGGCCGGCGCATTGACGGCATACAAAACAGTATATTCAGTGCAAAGCACCCGTTCAATGGGCGTTTCTCCGGCGGATCAACCTCAATACATCATCGACACACTCAACAATCATGGGAACCGGGGTCAACTCTTGACTCTTGACTCTTGACATGCAGATGGAATTCTTGTGAGTCTGGTGAAACTTATTGGGGCAGAATGCGAGATTATGTCAAGGGTCACGTAAACGGGACAGGTCTAATTATTGACGCAACAGGGCTCGTTCGCTGGGGTATCTGCATGCCCAGAACAGCGCGGCTGGCTCCCGGCGGAATGGTGTTCCACGTGCTCAATCGTGGCGTGGTGAACTGGCCCGGCGACCTCGAGATCTCTCGATTGAGCGGGAAGCCGTTGGCCAGACGGGGGCGTCGGGCCACGCGTTTCAGCCCAAGCCTATTTGGCGGCGGCTCGATACAGGAAGGGCCGGCGGAACATGCCGCCGAAGTGGTGTTCGCAGTTGCAGCGCAAGGCCAACGTGTTCCTGCCCGCCTTCAGCCTGCCGTTGAGGTCCACGTCCCACTCGAAACGGTAGTCGTTCAGCCAATACAATTTGCCCTGCTTGCGGTGGTCGACTTCCTCGCCGTTTACGTAGAGCCAGCACTCGTTGAACAGACCGGGGAAGCGGATATGCACGGTCCCTCGCACCTGGCCGGCGGTCAGTTCCAGGTCCGTGCGGTACCACATGTCGCCGGTGAAACTCTGCCGGTCGCCGTGGCGGATGCCCTGGGCCTGCGCGTATAGATCGGTACGCAACATCTCCCACTTGTCCGCCGGATAGTCGTGGCGGGCGGCCGGGGCGTACTTGTCCTTGTGCGCGTTCCAATAGGACAGATCCACCGGTTTTATATGGTAGCCGCCGGTGAGGCCCTTGCGGTCGGGATCGCGGCGGAAGGCCCACTCCAGGGGCAGCCTGGTGATCAGCTTGCCCCGGGTGCCGTCGATCAGCGGAAGCAGTTCTCGATACTGCCTCACTTCGCCCGGCCACCAGGAATACCCCCGGTCTTCCACTTTGTATTTTCGATACGTGGTGAAGATACCACTCATGTCGGTGAGCTGCTCGCGGACGGCTAGCGTGCTCTCGCCGCAGGCGACGGCCTTTGCATAGTCGCACTCAGTGGCGGCCGCCCGAACCATCGAGATGTAACCGGCGGTGATCTCATAGCTGAAGCGAGTGAACTTGATGCGCTGCAAGTAGAGCTGCTCGTTGCGCGTGAGTGTCCTGCCCTGGATCTTGACTGCGTCCAGGATCTGCTCGGCCTGAAGCAGCTTCTTCTTCAGCACGGCCATGACCTGCGGCGTATAGATGGCCGGGGCAACGAAGTATTCGTGCTCCGTGACGATCGTGTCTCGCCATGCCCGATAGATCGCGTTCCAGTACCGACTCATCGGCTGGGCGGCGGGACCGTAGAACTTCGGGTAGAACTCCCCCAGCAACGCGTCCACGTCTTGGTCCGGATTCCACAACAGCCGGGCCCGCACGTAGAGGTTGAGAAACGTGGTGGCGATGGCGTTGCGGCTTTCGGTGTTCACGCCCAGGATGCCGGCGTTGCGGTAGTGCTTCACGTCTTGCCGGAACGCCTGGTGGGACGGGCCCGGAACGTCGCGCCACACGAGCATACCCTGGTCGTAGTCGTAGATGCACAGCCGGCCCTGCATCACCCCGGCCCACTTGTACATCATCTCCCTGTATTCCCGCCGCGAGGGCGACTGGGGGTCGTCCATGCCGTGGATCGGATCGATATCGATGGGCGCCAACTCGCAGTAGAGCGACCTTTCGGCGAGCACCTTTCGCACGGGCGGGATGGTCATGTTGGCATAGGCCAGAAAGCCGATCTTGCCTTTGCTTCTGGGGTGCTTCTGGTGAAGAATCCGCGCCACGTTGTTGTACAGCTCCAGCATGGGGTCGGTTACCGACCGGCGCATGAAGTACTTGTCCCATTGCAGCTTCATCAATTCCCGATCCTTCGGATAGTCGGAGTCGTACGCCCCGTCCTCCATGCCCAGGGAGAACGCGCCGCCGCCGGCATACATCTTCTCTACCTGCCGGGCCACGTGCCGGGCGGTCTGGGGGTCGGTGATGGGAAAGTTGAACGTGCCTTTGCCGAGGCCCTGGGTGTACTTGCCCAGGGCATGGCCGGTGGGCGGCATGGCGCTGCGGCCGGTCATCATGTTCCGCATCTGGAACTCCTCGGCGCCCGAGCTGTCCCCTATCCAGGAGATCCAGTAGGAGCGGACCTCGAAGGGCGAGGAGTAAACGTAGTCCAGCTCGCCCACACTCAGGCTGCGGACCTCGGGGATACACTCGCCAAACTCCGTGGGCATGTACCAACGGCAGCCCCAGCGGCGGAGCAACTCGGCGACGGCGAAGTAGTGGCTGGCGTCGTTGTTGCCGGCCAGGTACACGCGGTTTCCCTCCCGCTTCAAGACGATCCCGTCGGTGCGCAGGTGCGGGTCCTTCTTGAGCACGGCGCTGAGCCGATCGCGGAGCTTGGGCCGCGCGTTGAGCGCCTCCTGGCCCACCACCAGAACCGGCGTCTTGTTCGCCATGGCGGCGTGGATGGCATTTGGCGTACTGGCGATCTTGGGCCGACCGCCGCACATCAATCCGATGTACTTCACCAGGTCGTCGGCCGCCCGCTTCTCCTGAGTCCCTGCCGCGGGTGAGACCACAATCACGGCGTTGGTCCGTCTGGCCGCGGCAATCATCAGGTCATCGCCGCCCGGCCGCCCGGCCGTTGCCGTTGTGCCCACGCTGAGGTTCGCCACGGACAGGGCTCCCGTGCAGATCAGACAGGTCATGCAGCTCATCATCTTCCCGCCTTTCTCGGCGTTTTGGCGTGAGACGTTCCAGGTCCGGATCGCCGGCGATCAGTGTAGTTGCCCCCAGGCCAGTGGTCGGTCTCCGGCCCAGGTGTGCCCCTGATTGTAGCGATTCCCGTCCGTCTGTCGCACTACACTCCCTTCTCGCGGGGCAGAATCCACCAAGGATCGCACCGGCCCACGTTCGGCGGGACTCCGAGGAAACCCACGAAGATTACGAGATACACGGCCCGCTAAATCACCGCGCGGTGAGTCAGCCGACGTAGCATGGCGCAGTAGTCTGCTGACATCGACAGCAATGAGCCGACAACCTTGGCGATGCCATCACGTTTCCGTAACGGACTCAACGGTCACGCCGATCTGATTCGCAATTGGCGTGTAGACATCGGTCTCGGGCGTCTCGATCGTCACGATCAGCGCGTAGCGGGCTTGCCGGTTCCAGCATCCCAGATGCTTGCGTTCCCTCCACCAGCCGCGAACAGGAAACACCGCAAGTACGCCACATCGAGCGAGTTGTACGGCGGTGCCACCAGTCCAGGTGTCTGAGTGAACAGAGCCTTTGCTGCGCAAGCGCGGACCGATCTCCCACTCACGATCGTCTTCCCCCGGGCGTACTTTCTCGTCTTCCTCCCGTGCCGCCTTGCTGATGCGCTTGTGGAAATGGTCGTCCCTTTCCTCAGGGCGCCTCACGTCAAACCGTAGACCATGTGACTGGTATCGAAACTTGCGTTCCCAACCGCGTCCGCCTGGGCTGGGCTCGATGAAATACGACAGGGTCACACGCATTTGCACGTTGACCTCCCCAAGGTCTTCAAGCACCTGCGTCGGCCACGGCAGGCGGTGAAGGTGCATGTCTCTGGTCTTGATGGTCGACCCGTCCTTGTCGTAAGGCTTGAGCGTACCCTCGATGATGAGCGTTGCAGCGTTTGAGACGCTCCGAAGGGCCTTCTGGAGATCGGGAACGCCGTACCCATAGCAACGCAGTCGGTTCTCGCGTTGCCTCGGAAACTCGGCAACCATCTGGTCCGTCCATCGGGCGGAATGAATGAGGAGCCCTCGCACGGTTTCCGGCCAAAGGTCGGGGTAGTGAGCCCAGATGATCGCCGCATGCCGGGCGGCTTGGGCAGCGGCTGCGCTTGTGTCGCCTGTGGTCGTAAAGAGGGAGCGCCCGGGACTGAGCTGCGTGGTGAGCAACCTCAAATCGTCCACGTTATCGGCGCGACCTGTCGAGGGATCTAACGCATTGTTGCCGCCCTCCATAACGATATCCGGTTTGAGCGGCCAACTTTTGTCTTGCCAGATCCGAGACGTGGAACTTGCGGGACTCAGACGTCCTGGTGGTGCGATAGGTTGCCACCCGTCGTAGTCGTTCGACCGAATGACGGCCTTTTCCGTGTACGCACCGACCGAAATGGCATTCCACGACTGTGCCGGATCTTGGACGCCGTGATCGTGGTTATGCCTGGGATATTCCTCTCGTCCATCCCAAGGAGTATTGCCAGCCGAGACAAACAGTAGCCGCTTGGGCGCCACCGGCTCTCCTTCCTCATCTACCCCGGCGCAAATCTGATCGATGGCTCCCGACCAGGAAGACGGGAATCCCTCGTCGCGTCCGTCGTCCGTCGTTACCGTTAAACAGAACACGCGTTGCCCACGCTCGGGGGCTACAATTTCGGCTCTCGAGACCGCCTGGGACGTGATGTCACCGAACAAGTCAGGATCGTGCCGCCGGTCCTTTCGATACATCTTCACAGACTCGAGGCGGTGCCGCAGTACGATCGGGGCGCTGCTTTCGAGGACCGATGTAAGGCATCCGTAAAGAGCTATCCCGGCCATCTCGGTACCGTGCCCATCCCGGTCCGCAGGCGACCAACTCGGGTCGACGGTGAGAACGTGTTCCTCGCGGATGGCGAATTCGAGCAGCGGATGCCCTCGGTTGACCCCGGTATCCAGATGACAAACGGCCGGCGCGTCTTCCGGTGGTGGCTGAATCCGCGAAATCGCCTCGTCGACAAGCCCAACCTGATCTCGTGGAGGAAGCTCAAGGAACTCACTCGCCAAGGTCTTGGCGAACCGAAGCTCGGCGAGAATGTCAAACAAGTTCTCGAATGTGGTCCACTGTGCGACGGTCGCCTTGGCAAGAAGGACACGCCGCTCGGGAAAACGTATTTCGCGCGGCCCAACCTCCATTCCTGCTGATCGAGCCCTTTCGCGGAAGTCGTCTGCGACGTGATGAGGATTCGCGCCCTCGCGAAGCCACACTTCCCACCAAAACGGCTTGTCCTTCTCGGAAGGAAACTCTCTTGCGTCGGTCCAGAAGGATCTTTCAAGGACAGCCAGACGCACCTCGGTGATGCTTTCGACAAGAGGTTTGTTCTTCGGCTTTCCCTTCTTCGTGTCTTCCTTCGTGTAGGCCTCGAACCTCCGCACAAAGATCCCGGCCTTGCCTTCCGGAACAAACACTGTGGCGTGCATAACGCCATTCTTGTCCACACGCGAGTTCAGCAACTCGATGCCGCTTCCACGGATATCCAAGCTCTCCAGTTTAAGCTTGAAGCCTGGATCGCTGCAGAATTCCAGAGTGAACCCTTTGGCCCGGGTTGCTTTGGGAGCTTTCTCCGCTTGCTCCTCGCTTTCCCTTTCTGCCGACTTGATCTGCCGAATAAGCTGTCGCCCATGGCCCACGCGGTCGTCGCGGGACGGCAATTTGAATTCAATCGCTGGTAGCCTGGGACCGTACGTGTACTGCTCGGTAGTCGCCGTGTTCTTTGGGAAGAGGTGTTTTAGGTCTGCCATGCGTAATGCCCCGTTCTATCCGGCGTTCTCAGGAGATGCAGAGGACCCACCCGATCGACGCCGCTCCTTCAACACCGCGACCATCATCGCCGTATCGATCTGCTTCCGTTCGTTTAGGATGTAGTCCTTCGCCGCATCGTCACAAGCCCGGCCGATTTCGGCATGGCTGAGTCCCAACGCGGCCTCTCGTAACTGTTTCCAGCTCAGTCGCTTTGCAAGAAGACTCTGCAGGCGATTGCGGATCAACTGGTCGACCTGTTCCGCATCCGGGCGGCCGTAGTGAATCACGTCGTCGAATCGCCGAAACAGGGCTTCGTCGAGCATCGCGACGTAGTTCGTCGCCCCGATAATCATACTGTCCGAATCGTCCTGCTCGAGAAACTGGAGAAACGAATTGAGCACGCGTCGGATCTCCCCCACGTCGTTCTTTGCCCCCCGGTCGGCGCCGATGGCGTCGAACTCGTCGAAGAGGTAGATGCCTCGCGTCTCCCCCATTGCATCGAAGATCATGTGCAGCTTTGCCGCCGTCTCGCCCATGTACTTTGTAATCAACCCGTGAAGCTGCACGGAGAACATGGGGAGTTTCAGTTCACCGGCAAGCGCGGAGGCCGTCATCGTCTTCCCACATCCCGGCGGCCCGATCAGCAACAACTTCCGGCGGGCCGAAAGACCGTGCGAGCGAAGCTTGGCTTGGTTGCGGTACTCCCGAGCGACTCGTTCCAGTGAGCCACGCGTCTGCGGTCCCAGGACCATCTCCGACAGCCGCGTCTTGGGATAGGCAACCGAGACAAGCCCAGCGAGTTCCCCCCTCGGTCGAGCGATGGGCACAGGCCCCCCAATCTTGCCGGCTTGCTGCTTCTGCTTGATCTCATCGACAAGATCGCGAAGTTCTTGAGCAAGGCGCCCTTTTCCCGTGCGCGCGGCGTGGGCGGCGATCTGCAAGGCGACGGAGGCAAAATGCTCCGAATCGCCCTCGGAGTAGCTCCTCAGCAGTGCCTTAACTTGTTGCGCCGTAGCCATTTGCGACCTACTCGTTCGGCGGTTCGTCTCCCGGTTTGGCGAGCCACCGTGTGCCGCCTCAGCCTTTCCCGAGGTCATTTTCAATCGTACAGGAACCGGCCCGTCAAGTCACGTCTTCACGACTGCCCCCGGCAGCGGCGAGCCTCCACCGTAGGTTATTCGGCTGCCGTCGTTGGGCGGCATGAACGGGTCCCAGGGAATCGGCTTGGCGGACTCGGCCCCAGACGCCGTCGCAGTCTTGGCTACGTCGGCCGTCGGCGTTTCTGGCGTCTCAGCGGCGGGAGGCTCCGCACGGGCAGGCTTCTGCACGTAGCATGCCAACATAAGCAGCGGCGGCACCTGTCCAAACCGTTTGACAGGCTTCGGAAACGTGAGGTTGTCCACGCTTCTCTCCTTGCTCTTGGGAACAAGGTCGGCCGAATCATGAATGCTCAAGGGATCTTGTACAGATGGACCTCGTATGGACCGAACTTGTCCGCAAGCCGCCCGTTGGTTGCCCGAAGCGTACGCTGCTCGCCCAAGACCTCTGCGGTGGCCGCTGGCGATATGCCTTTGAGCTGAAACGTGGCTTTCGCCGGCTGGTCTTCCATTCGCACGGCGAAGAGATAGGTCGCGCCTTTGTGCTTCTTGACCATCGTGGCCACCGGGTCCATCCGCACCGCTCGCCCCGGATCGGGCGCAACTTCGGCCGGCTGGGCGGTGACGGTTGCACTTTGTTGAATCGTTGGGCCGTTGATCACCGCCGCCAACTGGTGGATCTGGCGATTGATCGCGGCCACGGCCTGGGCCATTTCTTCATCGGCCAGCAGGCCGGCCTCGATGAATCGGGGCTGGAACTGGTGGCTGAAGTAGATCAGCCCCTTCGACCCGTGGATCAGCGACATCCAGACTTCGGCCTTCACCTGCTGCGGCGTCGGTTTCACACTCGGGTTGCCGATGTGCGTGCATTCGATGCAGTTCCACGTCACCTGGCCGTCGACGGCCCATCGCCGCAGCCGCCCGACTCCCTGGGGCACGTACCAGAGTTTGCTCGCTACTGCGGGCTTGCTGTGCACTGCCGGGTAGATGTCGAACGAGATGATATCGCCGCCTCGGACGTATCGGGGGTAGTCTTCCGGGTGGTTGGTGCGCACACCTCGCCCGTGCCATCCGTCCCAGGCCACTGCCTGACCCAGGTTGAGCAACACGGGCCGGGTAGGGTCTTTGGCCTTGATCTTCTCGTAATCCGCGACGATCTTCTCAGGCCGAATGGGCGGGCCATAGCCCTTGCCTTTGCCGAGCGACTGGGCGTTGTCCGGTTCGTCGCCGTGCATCCAGCCGACAATCATCTTCTCGTCCATGTGCTTTGAGGCATAGCCGTTCAGCCCACAGATGACCGGCATCTGGAATTTCCTCAATTCCGCGAGCTGTGCCTGGGTGGGACCCCTCCACAGTCCCACGTACAGGTTGATGCCGATGGCCTTATACTTCGGAGCGTTCTTCGGCGCCTGGAGCCAAACGGCGATCGGAAAGAAGTCGTCGCTCTTGTCCGGCCCGTTCTCCCAGACTACATAGGGATTGCCTGCGCCATCGGCCGCGGCGGAAGGAAAAATCACCACCGGCCCAAGCAATGCCGTAAGGAACACTCCCCACAAGCCCCCGCACCGTGTCGTCGTGTCGTTGCAGTCCATGTTTCATTTCTCCAGGATATTTGTCCGATTGCGTAGCGTGGTAGTCAAGCGGACTCATACAGTGATTCCCCTGGCAATGGGCCGTTGCCGTGTCCAGTATACTCAATTCAGGCACAATAGGCGCCGGAGGGCAGCTTCCGACACGCGAAATACAGTTCCATGCCTAGTGCCTCATGGTGCCTGATGCCCCATGGTGGCGGAAGTAGAGG
>SDBV01006661.1_pt1 | contig 15940 bp, 20 predicted proteins | sample 2277081 | NCBI WGS metagenome assembly SDBV01 (sample SAMN10402039, study PRJNA504765) | marine sediment metagenome | isolation source: marine sediment core GS10_PC15, 223 cmbsf | place: Arctic Ocean: Southern Knipovich Ridge | collected 2010
GCGCAGGCCGGCATCGGCACGGACCAGGTGTACGGCCGCGCGCGCATCCTCAAGCTGGACCCGGCGCGCGTGGTGCGCGAGCTGGACGCGGGCGCAGTCGTGATCGTGGCCGGGTTCCAGGGCCTGACGGAGGAGATGGAGGTCGCGACGCTGGGCCGGGGCGGCTCAGACACGACGGCGGTGGCGCTGGCAGCGGCGCTCAAGGCCGAGCGCTGCGAGATCTGCACCGACGTCGACGGCGTCTACACCGCCGACCCGCGCATCTGCCCGGAGGCGAGCAAGCTTTCGGAGGTCGGCTACGAGGAGATGCTGGAGATGGCGACGTGGGGCGCGCGCGTGATGCACAACCGCGCGATCGAGCTGGCGGCGCTATACGAGGTGCCGGTCTACGTCTCCTCCAGCTTCAACGACGAGCCCGGTACACTGATTCACGGAGGCGTAGCGATGGAGAAGGCGAACAAGGTGATGGGCATCGCCCACGACGAGGACGTCGCGCGGATCACGGTGCGCGGCGTGCCCGACCGGCCCGGCATCGCGGCGCACATCTTCGAGCCGCTGGGCGAAGGCGGCGTCAGCGTCGACACGATCGTCCAGAACGCCAGCGTCGAACGCCTGACGGACCTCACGTTCACGGTCTCGCGGCCGCAACTGGACCAGGCGATGGCGATCATCAAGCCGATCGCCGAGGAGATCGAGGCCGGAGAGGTGATGGCCGACACCCACCTGGCGAAGGTGAGCATCATCGGCGCCGGCATGACCTCCGGGCCGGGTTACGCCGGGCGCATGTTCCGCACGCTGTTCGAGGCGAAGATCAACATCGAGCTGATCACGACGAGCGAGATCCGCATCACCTGCCTGATCGACGAGAAGGACGTGCCCGCCGCCGTCAAAGCGCTGCACCGCGCCTTCGAGCTGGCAGACGCGGCGTAACCACAACGATTACCTGTTCCGTGAGACACTCATGAAACTGGTCCAGGCTGATACGGTGGAGTACAAGGAACTCACGGCCTAGCCGTCGCCGTGAGGGAAGCCGCCTGCCTTCCCTAATCCCACTTTGATGACTGCCGCGCCCGGAGCCTCACTTTGAACCTCAAGCTGCACCCCGGACAGGCTGATTGAATACACTGCCTTCTCATCATCAATCTCTTCGTATAGCTCTCTTGCCTGCTGAGGAGTTATAAACTGCTTCACCTTGTATACGTGTCGGTGCCACCGTGGCTTCGTTGACCACCCGGCGGTGTCCTCTGCCGCCTCCTTCAGCTCTATGCCGTTATACCTGGCGTGACCAGTGATGGGGCCAACCTTCAGTGGGTAAACCCCGACGTTTAGAAGCATCAGCCCAAACTCGATCCACGGGCGCTCTAGTCCCGGCGCTAGATTCTTATCTGTGATGCTCTGACTTAGGATTATCAGGCCCTGCGCGGGATTTCCGGCGTCATCTTTGGCGATGTCAAGAAGCCACTGATTAGGGTCAGGTGCGTCTCTGTGGCGCAGCGGCCACTCCCAACGATGCTCCCGTACAAATCTAAGTGCCGGTGAGACCACCCAGACACCTAGCCAAACGAGCGTCGCCATCCCAATCACCGGCACAGCGATCACGATGATCGTCCAAAAGGCCCAGTTAGGCATCGACTTTTCGTCCGATGTCTCGTACGCCCCGATGATGGCAGCGCCACCCAAAACGATTGCGGTACCCGCCGCGAGTCCTAGAAACCGCATCACGCCCTGATCCAAGGCACTGGCATCGACTACCCCTCGTTCCGGGCCGTTGGCCCTGATATGCTGGGGCTAGAGTATCAGAACCTCGCATAACCGCCCCACTGGAGCGCCGCCCAGCGCATCTCCTCCGGAGGCCCCGAATGACCACCGCGACCGAGCCCCTGAACGGCCCCAGGCTCTGGCTCCAGGCGCTCTACACGATCCCCCGCGTCGACCCCGCTGAGGTCGACCCGCTCGCGCGCTGGCTGATCCTCGGCCGCGTCTCCGTCGCCGTGATGAGCCTGCTTTCGGCGCTCATCGGCGGCCTGCTCGCGCTCTACGACGACGAGTTCAGCATCGGGCTCCTCGTGCTGCTCGCGCTCGGCCTGATGCTGGCGCACACCGGCAGCAACCTCGTCAACGACTTCTGGGACTACCGCAACGGCATCGACACACCGGACTCGCCTCGCGCGACGTACGGGCCGCACCCGTTCATCGGCGAGAAGCAGAACACGCGCGAGTTCCTCTTCGTCACGGGCATCGTCCTCGCGGCGGCGACGGCGATCGGCGTCTTTCTGGTGATCACCGCCGGCCTCTGGGTGCTGGCGTTCGCGCTGGGTGGCGCCTTCGTGCTCATGTTCTACTCCGGGGGGCCGCTGCCGCTCAAGTACTTCGGGATGGGCGAGATCGCCGTCTTCATCGTCTGGGGGCCGCTGATGATCGGCGGCTCCTACTACGTGATGGCAGAGACCCTGCCGACCTGGGTGCTGCTGGCGTCGGTGCCATACGGCCTCGGCGTGACGACCGTGCTCTTCGGCAAGCACCTCGACAAGCTCGGCTTCGACAGCTCCAAGGGCATCCGCACGATGCCGATCGTCCTCGGCGAAAGCCTCGCGCGCAGAGTGACCGTCGTCCTCAGCGCCGGCATGTACGTCTCGGCGGCGGCGCTGGCCGTCTGGCAGGAGATGTGGGCGCTCGTGCTGGTGATCGGCGCGCTGCCGCTGCTCTGGCAGCTCTCCCAGTTCTACCGCTCGCCCAAGCCTGAGGAAGCGCCGAAGGGATATCGTGGCTGGCCGCTCTGGTTCGTCGCCATCGCCTTCATCCACAACCGCCGCTTCGGAATGCTCTTCATCGCCGGCCTGGGGCTCCAGCTGGCGATCAACGAAGTCGTCTAGCGCGCGACCGGCTATACTCGCGCCGTGCACGCCTTCATCTGCCGCACCTGCGGCGTTCAGTACCCGCCGTCCGCCGAGCCGCCCGCGAGCTGCCTGATCTGCGAGGACGAGCGGCAGTACATCGGGCGCGGCGGGCAGCAGTGGACGACGCTCGAACAGCTCCGCGCAGGCGACTTCACCAACAAGGTCGTGCCGACGGACCCGGGCGTCACCAGCATCTTCACCGTCCCGCGCGTCGCCATCGGCCAGCGCGCGATCCTCGTACAGACGGAGGGCGGCAACTTCCTCTGGGACTGCGTCTCGTACATCGACGACGAGACGATCGAGGCCGTCTCGTCGCTCGGCGGCGTGCAAGGCATCTCGATCTCGCACCCGCACTTCTACGCCGCCGTCGGGGCCTGGAGCGAGGCCTTCGGCGCGCCGGTCTACCTGCCGTCGGCGGACCGCCAGTACTTCGTCCGCACGGACACCGACGTCACGTGGTACGAGGGCGCGCACAAGCTCTGGCCGGGGCTAACGCTGGTGCAGACCGGCGGCCACTTCGACGGCAGCGCGGTCCTGCACTGGGCAGGCGGTGCCGGGGGGCGAGGCGCTCTCTTCACGGGCGATACCATCTCCGTCGCGGCCGACAGGCGCTGGCTGACATTCATGCGCAGCTACCCGAACTACATCCCGCTGCCACCGGCGAGCGTGAAGGGCATAGTCGCGTCGCTGGACGGTTACGAGTTCGACCGCATCTACGGCGGCTGGTTCGGAAACGACGTCCGCGAGGACGCCCGGGCAGCGGTCGAGCGGTCGGCCGAGCGCTACATCCGATCGAGCGGCGGCTAGCGACCCCCTTTTCGGCGTTCGGGAAGGGTCCGCATCAGAGCAAACCCATTCAGCCAACACGTTCTCCACAGCTTGTGGACAAGTTATACTCGGGCGGCGCACCCCGTGAGAGTGTGCCCCAACTCTCAGTAGGAAGGCCCGCCCCGATGGATTATCGCCATGTCTACGCACGCGAACCGCGGATCACGCTAGCGTCGGTCCTGCTCCTCGCCATCTTTGTTTCGGCCGCCGTGTTCATCGTTTCGGCGATCGTCTGGCAGCCGTGGAACGCAGGCGACGCCACCGTCATCGCCCCATCGACTGAGAACTCGGTGATCGTCGAGCCCGCGTCCGACGGCCTGGACAGCGCGCTCGATGTCCTCGTTCAGCCAGCGGCCGAGTAGCACCCGGCTGGAAGCGAGTTCGGCCCGGCACGTACAATGACGCCGTGGCCGACTGCTTGTTCTGCAAGATCATCGAGGGCGAGGTACCGTCCGACAAGCTGTACGACGACGATCTTGTCGTCGTGATCCTCGACATTAGCCCGCGCGCGCCGCGGCACTTCCTCGTGATTCCGCGGGAGCACATCGGCACCGTGAAGGACGTGCGCGGCGAGCACGGCCCACTCCTCACCCGTATGTTCGCGGCGGCCTCCAGCGTGGCGAAGGACGAAGGCATTTCGGAGAGCGGCTTCCGCATCGCCTTCAACGTCGGCGACGACGCCGGGATGACAGTGCACCACCTGCACATGCACGTCCTCGGCGGCCGTCAGCTCGGCCCCGAAGGCTAGGGCAGCAAGCGGCTCGCACCCAAACGTGGGTGACGGGCACCGGCAGCGAGCGCCCCTCTGACATTACCCTCTTGACGATCTAGAACGTGTGTTCTAGTATGACTCCTTGCCCGCGTCCACAGCAGGAGATCTCACGAGGGGGCGGATGCGGCGGATGGGAGGTAGGTCGTGACCATTTCCTGGCGCGCCGCCGCGGCGGCGCTGGACGCGGGAACAGCCGTCTTCGCCGCAGTCAACGCGGCCTACTTCGTCACGCGCCTCGCCGGCTCTGGCGCTGAGCCGGAGGGGCGTCGTGCAGCGGTATTCGTGCTCGCCGTCGTGAGCCTGGGCGCGCTGATCGAGGCGCTGGTCCTGCTCACAGCTTTCGCGGCGAGCGACCCGGCGCCCCTCCTCTCGTCGCCGCAGTGGGCAACCACGCGCTTGCTCGCAAGCATCGCTAGCGGCGGCATCTTCGCGCTGATCCTGCGCCGCCATTCCGACGGATCCGAGGGAGGCTGACATGACCGAAGCGGGAGTCCTCCACCGCGCAATCGATGAGCGAAAGTGGGAGACTGCGGCACTCTGCCTTCTCGTCGCGGTCGCCGAGGCCGCCAACCGCCTGCCACCACAGGCGCTCGATGAGATGCTCGAGCTTTTGGCCGCGAATACGGCGACGCACCGTCAACGCCGGAAAAGGCGCTAGTGGCGGCGCGAAGGACCGCCGCTCGCGTCCGCGATTTCTACGCCGCCGCCCTCACGGACGCCGAACGCCTGCGGCTGGCCGACGCCCGCCGCGTCGACGGCCTGGACGAGGAGATCGCGCTCTTGCGGGTGCGCCTGCGCTCGGCGCTCGAGGAGCGACCGGAGGACTTCGACCTCCTTCGCGACGGCATCGCGCTGCTCGTACGCGCGGTCGCCACGCAGTACCGCCTTTCGCCGAGGGCACGCAAAGACCTGGCCGACCGGATGGCGGCCGTCCTCAACAGCATCGGCGACCAGATCCTGCCCGCGGAACGGTAGGGGGAACGTACGACAGATGTCAGAAGACAAGCGCATGCGGCATTTTTCGAACAAACGTCCTGTTCTTAACCATAAGCGTATTGACATACCAGAACGCCCGTTCTATCCTGCTCCGCACAGATGTTCGCAATGAGCCGATCACTCGAACGAGCCCTCCAGCGCTTCCGCACTCCCCCGGCTGACGGGGACCGGGTGGACGTTGCCGGCCGCGTCTCGACAGCCGCCTTCCGGGCGGCGATCGAGGAGCGCATGCGCAACGTGGAACGCGACCTGGGCGACATCAAGAACCGGGTGACCAGCCTCATCTTTCTGTTGGCGGGAACCGTCATCACGCAGCTGCTCGTGAGGGTGCTGGCGTGGTGACGGCCCCGCTGCCCACCCTGCGCCCCTACCAGGCAGAGGCCGCACGCGCGATCACCGAGTCGGTGCTCAACGGACGCGGCCTCACCTTCAGCGTGGTCATGGCCCGCCAATCCGGCAAGAACGAGCTCTCGGCGCAGATCGAACTTTTCCTTCTCCTGAAGCACGCCCGTCGCAGCGTCGACGGCATCAAGTGCGCGCCCACGTTCGCGCCGCAGTGCCAGCTGAGCCTGCGCCGCCTCTGGTCGCGCATCGGCCAGGCAGGACTCGACGAGATCGCCTCGCGTGAGGAAGGCCGCGCCGTCCGCCTGGGCCGCGCGCGCATCGTCTTCCTCTCCGCCGAGCCGGGCGCCAACGTCGTCGGCCACACGGCCGGCTTAATGCTGGAGGTCGACGAGGCGCAGAACATCGCCCACGATAAGTTCGACCGCGACTTCCGCCCGATGGCCGCGCCCACCGGCGCAACGATCGTCTACTACGGCACCCCGTGGGACGAATCGACGCTGCTGGAGCGCGCCGCGCATCAGCACGTTGGCCTCGAAAGGCGCGACGGCATCCGCCGCCACTTCACGGCCGACTGGACGGCCGTCGCGCGGCACAACCCGGCTTACGGTCGCTTCGTCGAGGCGGAGCGCGAGCGGCTGGGCGAGGACCATCCCCTCTTCCGCACGCAGTACGCGCTGCGACCAGTCCCCGGCAGTGGCCGCCTCTTTTCGGCGACCCAGCGCGCGCAGCTGCAGGGCCGCCACGCACGGCAGCACGCACCACGCGACGGCGAAACCTACGTCGCGGGACTCGACATCGGCGGTCAGGACTTCGGCTCCGGCCGCGACAACGACCGCACCGTCCTCACCATCGCCCGCGTCGTGCCACCAGACACCGGCGCGACCGTCCCGGAGCCTCGGCTCGAAATCGTCGAGCACGTGGAGGAGGCCGGTGCCGCGCACGACATGTTGCTCGCCCGCCTCTCGGACCTCCTCGGCGAAGTCTGGCGCGTGAGCCGGGTGACCGTCGACGCGACCGGCGTCGGCGAGACGATCGCAACGGTTCTGGCGCGTCGGCTGGGCGAGGACGTCGTCCGGCCGCTGCGCTTCTCAGCAGAGGCGAAGTCGCGCCTGGGCTTCGGCCTTCTCGCGGCGGTGAACGGCGGCCGCCTCAAGTGCTACGCCGCCGACGGTTCAGCGGAATACGCCACGTTCTGTCGCGAAATCGAACAGGCGCGCGTCGCCTACCGCCCGGGCGGGCGGATGACCTTCTACGTCGACGCCGCCGACGGACACGACGACTACCTGGTGAGCCTCGCGCTCGCCGCAGAAGCCGGACGCGACGGGCTACCACAGCCACGCGTCGCCCGGGGTCGCGCCCCGGTCCTGGCCAGGTAAGAGCACGTAAGGAGGGAAAGCGATGAGCATAGCAGTAATGCCGGGAACGAAGTCGGAGCAGCTCAGGCTACCGATGCGAGGCGCAGACAAACCACGGGTACGCTCCGACGCCCTGCCGGAGTTCACACGATACCGGGACAGCGGCTGCGACGTGAGCACGAGCTGCCTGACCTGCCCGCTGCCTCGCTGCCGCTACGAGGAGCCGGGCGGCCTGCGCGCGCTCCTCAACAAGACGCGCGACGAGCAGATCGCCGTACAGCGCGCGACCGGCGTGCCGGTGGCCGAGCTGGCGACGCGCTTCGGAGTTTCGCGGCGCACCGTCTTCCGCGTTCTCGGCAACAAGGCGCGGCAGCCGATACCGATCCGTCAGAGAGACCAAGCCCCGACGAACGGCCAAGCGAGAAGGGAGGCGCACTGTGCGTAACATCCTTACGGCAACGCTCCACACCGCCGGATACCTGGCGATCACCAGCACCGCGATCTGGATGCTCTTCCGCTTCGCGCCCTAGCCGGGAGCGAGCGGAGGTTGCCCGGGGAGGCCGGGCAGAAGGGAGGAGGACGAAGTGGTAATAGCAACGACGACGCCGCACGCGGATGTGCCGCTGCCGCAGCGGCTGACAACGCTGGACAGCGAACGAATGCGCGCCTATCGCGGAAACCTGGAGTTCTACGAGGGGCGCCAGTGGACGGAGTCCCAGCGGCGACGCGATCGCCGGCTCACGTTCAACTACGCCCGCACAATCATCGAGAAGACCGCCTCGTACACGATGTCCGGCCTGACCTCGGTCGTCGATCCAGCGGATGGCTCGCCTGAGGCGGCCGCAGCCGCGCGCCGATCGGAGCAGGCGTTGCGCAACGTCTACGACGCCAATGCGCTCGACCAGCTGGATTTCGACAACGAGATCGACTGCTCGGTGCTCGGCGACGCCGCGTACAAGGTGACGTGGGACGCCGTCGAAGAGCGCGTTCGCGTCTCGGCGCCCGATGTCCAGGGGCTCTACGCCTGGTGGCTCGCCGACGATCCGTCGCGCGTCTGGCGCGTCGCGTCGCGCTACACGCTGGCGGCGGACGAGTCAGAGGCGCTCTTCGACGTCCCGGCATCGACGGCCGCCGAGCGCAGCGTGATCGAGGTCTGGACGAACGACACGTTCGAGCTCTGGCTCGACGGCGCGCTCGCTGAGTCGTCGGACAACCCATACGGCTTCATCCCGTACGTCATCTACCCAAACATCCGCGAGCCCAAGCAGTTCTGGGGCGTCTCCGACCTCGTCGCCGTCAAAGAGCCCCTGCGCGAGTTGAACCGCGCGTTGACGCAGCTCTCGACGATCCTCGAGATGTCGGGAAACCCGATCGCCGTACTGGAGAACGTGACCGAAGCGCAGGACATCGCCGTCCAGCCGGGCGCGGTCTGGGAGATCCCGGAAAAGGCTCGTGCCTACCTGCTCGACCTGTTGCAGGGCGGCGGCGCCAGCCTGCACGTCGAATACGCCAACCTCGTCCTGCGCACGATGCACGACCTCGCGGAGGTGCCGCGCAGCGCCTTCGGGGACAGCCGGCAGGCGCTCTCCGGCGTGGCGCTCCAGCTGGAGCTCGACCCGCTGCTCAAGAAGGTGGGCCGCAAGCGTTTGATCCGCGGCGCCGCCCTGCGCAGGCGCAACGAGATGGTGCTGCGGATCCTGGAACAACAGGCCGGCGAGAGCTACGCGCCGTACCGCAGCCGCATCGCCTGGGCGCCCGTCCTGCCCCAGGACCGCTCGCGGCTGATCGAGGACGAGACGCGGCTCGTGGCCTCCGGAATTCACTCGCGGCGCACGGCCGCGGGCCTGCTCGACGTCGCGGACCCTGACGGTGAGTGGGCGCGCTGGCTCAGCGAAGAGTCGGCGTCGGGCGAAAACGGCGGTGGGCGATGACGGGCGAGCCGCTCGGCCTGCCACGAGGGAGCGTGCGCGCCGTGATGTCCGTCGCGGTGGTGCTGGTCGCCGGTGCGATCGCCGCCGTGCTACTCATGCGTGAACCGTCGTCCGACATGACGAAGATGGTTGTCGGCGGCTGGGCCACGGCGCTGGGAAACGTGATCGGGTTCTACTTCGGGTCGCGCAGCACGGCGGAGTGACGTCAGGCGTCGCGGGCGGCCAGGTGCTTTTCCCAGTGGCGGCGGAAGATGGCGAGGCCCCAGCGGTAACCCCAGGCGTCGCCGAGGCTGTTCGCCACGTTCGCGGAGAAGATGTAAAAGAAGATCATCAGGCCAAAGAAGGCCGTAGTCGACCACCAGGTTACGCCGGCAAACGCCAGCGGTACTAGCGCCAGCGCGACACCGATCGTGAGGCCCACCCAGGCGATCGTCCGGACGACGGCGCCCTCGCGGCCCCGCCGCCGGCGGTGTCCTTCGATCACCTCCAGCGGCACGCTCTCGACGGTGCCGTCCGCGGCCGCGGACGTTCCGCAGTGCGGGCAGTCGGCGTCCTTCGCCTGGCGCGGGTGATAACAGTTGCCGCAGAAGCGGCCGGTGTTGGGAGCACGGCCGGCGAGCACGTCGTCCAACCAGGCCACGAGTCGCGCGGAGATGATCTCGTCCAGCGCGTCTCCGTTCGCCTCGGAGCTGGAAGGCCGCTCGCCGGCTTGCGCCTGGGTCACTACTCGTCGAGACCCATGGTCGCGATCTGGTCCGGCCTGATCACGAATAGCAGCCGCTGCTCGCCAGGCTGCAGGTTCGGATACTCGTCGAGGCCCATGTACTTCTTGGCGAGCTTGTGGATGTTCTCGAGCGCGCCCTCGGTCCCCACCTCGACCACCTCGCCCTGGATCGCCGCCGACTGGTACGGCACCTCCTGGTTGTAGATCGAGATCGCGACGCGGGGATCGCGCCTGACGTTGCGGGGCTTGATGCGCCCCTCGGCTGTGTTCACGAGGATATTGTCGCCCTCGACGTCGACCCAGACAACACTGACCTGCGGCGAGCCGTCGGGCATTATCGTGGCCAGGTGGCCAAAGTTCTTTCCTTCAAAGAGGGCGCGGACACCGGGAGTAAGAGTTGCCATCGTAAAAAAGCTCATTCTTCTAACCTTTCGTTAGTCACTAGCGTATCGTAGCAACGGCCCGAACGTCACGCCGCGGTTAGCAAACGGTAGAGATTGGGTTAATCAGTCGCCAGGAACGCCTTGAAGCCGCATCGCGGAGCGCCGTCCTTCGTCTGTCATAGTACGAGGACCGGGCGCACGCCCGGTTCGCGAATCGATCCAGCAGCCCGCGCCGTGACCCGTGAATCGCCCCTCTTTTCGCCGCGGCGAAGGCACAAGAAGGAGCCCCTCAATGGCGTGGTTGACTTCGCTTCTAAAAAGGCCGAAGGCTATCGACGACGAGAGCGCGGCCAAGAACGGCTCGCAGCCTCCTCCTGCGCCGAGCGGTCCGCCGCTGGCAATCCTGGCGCCGGACATCGGAGGGGTAAGTTCGTTCCGCCTGCGCTTCTTCCCGGACGCCGCAACCGCAGCAGCAGACATCGAGCAACTCTCGCCTGAGATGCGCCGCGGCACGCACGCCTTCTGGGCGCTGCACGACGAGCCTGAGCTGCCGGCCGGCGGTCACCGCGAGGCGCTCGTCCTCATCCGCGCCAACCACACCTCCGACGTCGTCTACGCCGTCTCGTTCGTCGACATGGGGAGCGCGTGGTCGTTCGCTCGCTTCGAGGCCAAGCGCGGCCTCGATGTCTCCCACCTGATCATCCTCTGGGCCTCCTTCGCTACCGTCCGCGAGGAACTGGAAAGCGTAAGCATTCTGCCCGCTGCCCCACCGCCGACCAAAGCACAACACGCAAGTACGTTGGCCAGCCCGACCACCGTCAAGCTCGAAGCCACCGAGACCGTCCACGAGTACAAGCGCCGCGAAGAGCCGACGACCAGCGACGCCGCCGCGGCACCCGAAGCGGCCGAAGAAACGAAACTCGCGGAGGCCGAGCCCGAACGCCGCGAGGAGGCGGCACGGCGCGCAGAAGCAGAGGCGACTGCCCGCATCGCCGAGCAGGCGCAGGAAGAGCTGCGAGCAGCACGCGCGGCCGCCGACGCCGAAGCAGCTGAAGAGGCGAGACTCGCTGAGGCCGAGACCAAACGCCGCGAGGAGACGGCCCGGCGCGCAGAAGCAGAGGAAGCCGCCCGCATCGCCGAGCAAGCGCAGGAAGAGCTGCGTGCAGCACGCGCGGTCGCTGACGCTGCTCGCGCCCAGGCGGAAGCCGAAACGGCACGCCGCCACGAGGCCGAGCGCCGCCTGGAAGAGCATCGCCAGTCCGCCGAGATCGCAGCGCGGGCGAAGGCCCTCGCCGATATGGAGTCTCGCATCGAGAGTGAGCCCACCGTGTCAGAGGACACGGCTGAAGAGCCGGTCGTCCTCGACGCAACGAGCGCCGAGCTGGAAGGCCTCGCCGAAGCGCCCACGCAGCCGCTCCCCGAAGACCCGTCGCCGACGATCGACCCGCCTGCGGAAACCATGAGCTACGTCGGCGACGACGAGATGCTCACCGACAGCGCTCTTGACGATGGGGCTGAGCCCGCCGCGCGCGGCACCGTCTTCGCGCACGCCCCCGCGATAGAGACTGAAGAGGATACGGAAACGGCCGAGAGCCCAGAGCAACTGCGGCCCGCGGACGATTCCGGCGACCCCGCCGACGACCTACCGAAGATTCCAAAGCTGGACGAGTTCGACATCGCCTACGAAGTTGCGCGGCTGCTGGAAAACCGGCGCTGGGACAAGCGGGAGGAGCCGTTCCAGGGCTTCGACTCGCCACCCGGCAAATTCTAGTGGCTAGTCGTGACCGATCTTGCGGTCCGGGTCGATGCGGTCCCGGACCGCTCGCTTTACGTCGACCGGGTCCGGCATCTGCTTCGTCTCGCGGTTCGTGGCGATGACCTCGCCGCCGAGGGTCACTTCGAAGATGCCGCCGCTGCCCGGCACGATCGCGACCTCTCCGAGGTCCGCCCCGAACGTGGTCAGGAGCTCCTGCGCCATCCATGAAGCGCGCAGCAGGAAGCGGCACTTCGTGCAGTACGTGATCTCGATGCGCGGAGCCGCCATCACCCTAGTCGATGACGAACGAGTAGTCGTGGTTCGACAGCACAGCCCCCAGGTAGAGGGCGCCGATGCTCGCCAGAAGCGCGATGCCGCTCGTCGCCATCGAGAGGCGCCGTACACGCCGCACGGCTGCCTCGTCCGTGCTGGCGTCCTCCATCAGCCGAAGCTGGCGCGGCCCCACTGAGAACGTGTGCACCGCCGTCAGCACCAGCGCCACGGCGACGAGGAACATCTTCTCCCAGAAGATCCGTGTGAAGCGGAAGTCGGAGCTCAGCAGATCGCCGGCGTTCTGGCCCGGCAGATCACCAGCGGCGACGAACAGGTTGGTGATACCGGTGACGATGATCACCGCCATCGCCGACCAGCCTAGCCAGCCCAGCCGCGCCGTCAGGACTCTCATCACGCGCGCCCTCACTCCGGCGTCCTCGATCGTGCGCACGGCTGGCACCGCCACGGCGAAAATGAACACCTGCGGGCCGATCCAGAGCGTGATCGCTAGCACGTGCAGCCACGTGCTGATCGCGTCGACCATCGCCTAACCGATCTGCCGCATGCTGATCGCCTGTTCTCGTTCCGGCCCGACAGAGATCAGGCAGAGCGGCACTCCCAGCTTCTCCTCGATGAACTGTACGTATCTCTGCGCCGCCTCGGGAAGGTCCTCAAAGCGGCGTACGCCCGCGGTCTCCGACCGCCAGCCGGGCAACTCTTCATAGATGGGCTCGGCGCGGGCCAGGTCGAGGCCACTTGCCGGCATCGTCTTGACGGTCCGCGAGCCGATTCGGTACGCGGTGCAGGCCTTGATCGTCTCGAACTGGTCGAGGACGTCCAGTCGCGTCAGAGCGGCGCCGCTGATGCCGTTGATTTGCGCCGTGAAGCGCGCGGCGACAGCGTCGAACCAGCCGCAGCGCCGCGGCCGGCCCGTCGTCGAGCCGTACTCCGGCCGCGGGCCACCCTCGCGTAGCATGTCGCCGGTCTCGTCGAGAAGCTCCGTCGGGAAAGGGCCGTTGCCTACGCGCGTGCAGTAGGTCTTGTAGACGCCGAGCACCGTATCGATGTGCGTCGGGCCGATGCCCATGCCGATCGCCGCACCCGCAGCCAGCGATGACGGCACCGACGACGTCACGTACTCGTAAGTGCCGAGGTCAAGGTCTAGCAATGCCCCCTGCGCTCCTTCGAGCAGGATGGCATCCCCGTCTTCAAGCGACTTGTGTATGAGGACGTTGGTATCGGCCACGTAGGGCGCCAACCGCTGGCCGTAGTCAGCGTACTCGTCGAGCACGGCTTCGCCGTCTACACCGTCCGTCTCGTAGAGTCTTTCGAGCACCGCGTTCTTGTACGGGACGAGAAAGTCGAGAATGTTCGAGAGCGCTTCGCGGTCGGCGATGTCAGCCACGCGGATTCCGGCGCGGCCAACTTTGTCCACAAACGCGGGGCCGACACCGCGGCCCGTCGTGCCGATCGCACCCTTGCCACGCAGCTCTTCGTCCTTGAGGTCGATCAGACGGTGCCACGGCATCAAGACGTGCGCGCGATCGCTCAGGAATAGGCGGCCCTTGACCTCCACGCCGCGCGATTCGAGGTGCTCGATCTCCTTCAGCAGCTCCTCCGGGTCGACGACGACGCCATTGCCGATGAGACAGATCTTATCCTCGCGGAAGATGCCGGCGGGGACGAGATGCAGCTTGAACTCGCCGAGGTCGTTGATGATCGTGTGGCCGGCGTTGTTGCCAGCCGAATAGCGCGCCACAATGTGCGCCTTCTCCGCAAGAAGGTCGATAATCCGACCCTTGCCTTCATCTCCCCACTGCCCACCGATAACAACTGTAACTGACATAGAACCGGGGCCGTCATTTGCGGCCCCTTCTCCTTTCGGCTCGGAAACCTCAGGAAGTATAAGGGCGCGTGCCTGAGCGGAGCAAGGCGGGAAGCGAGAACTATTACGACTGCGTTGACGTATCGCCTGCAAGACGCGAACCGCCTGTAGGAGGGAACGAATGCTCTCGAAAAGCCTTGTGATGCCCGTGCTCGCCCTTGCGCTGATAGGTGTCGCAGCCTGTGGCGACGACGACAGCGGCGGCGACGGGCCCGCCGAAACCACTGCCCCCGTTGACACCGGTACCGACACGCCCGCCGATGGCGTGATAACGGTGCAGGCGATCGACGTCGCCTTCGACAAGACGTCTATTAGTGCCGAGGCCGGCTCGGCCATCGAGATCGACTTCTCCAACGAGGGCCTGTTGAGCCACACGTTCACGGTGGACGAAATCGAAGTCGACCTCGTGCTCGCCAGGGGCGAGAGCGGCACCCTTCAGTTCACGTTCCCGGACGAAAGCTTCGAGTTCTACTGCCGCTTCCACCCGACGCAGATGCGCGGCACGCTGGAGCCCGGCGGCTAGTCGCGGCGGCGCCAGCGCGTGCCGCCCTGCACGTCCTCGAGCGTGATGCCGAGTTCCAGCAGGCGGTCGCGCACCTTGTCGGAGAGCGTAAACTGCTTCTCGTTGCGCAGGTCGTTACGTAGCTCGACGAGCAGATCGATGAAGGCGTCCGCGCCCTGCGCCGTCTCCCGCTCGCTCAGCGTCAGGCCCAGCACGCCCGCCAGCTCTCGCAGCGTCGCTTGCGCCTCCTCGACGGCGCGGCCCTCGTCGCGCGCGCGGTTGATCTCGCGGGCGAGGTCGAAGAGGCAGGCCAAGGCGCTCGCCGTGTTCAAGTCATCATCCATAGAGGCCGTGAAGCGTTGGCGGTACTCGTCGCCGGGGATATCCGCGACGGGGCCCTCGCCGCCTGGAACGGACGCCGCCAGGTGCAGCCGCTCCGCCGCCCGCTTGCCGGCCTCCAGCGCCTCTTCCGAGTAGGCGAGCGGCGCGCGATAGTGCGCGGTCATCACGAAGATGCGGATGCCGTCGCTGCCATAGCGCTCCAGCGCCTCCCGGATCGTGATGATGTTGCCGAGCGACTTGCTCATCTTCTCTTCATCCAGCGTCAGCCAGCCGTTGTGCACCCAGTGGCGGACGAACGGCTTAACGCCGGTGAAGCCTTCCGCCTGGGCGATCTCGTTCTCGTGGTGCGGAAAGATCAGGTCCTGCCCGCCGCCGTGTATGTCCAGCGTCGCGCCGAGGTAGCGATAGGACATCGCGGAGCACTCGATGTGCCAGCCCGGCCTGCCGGGGCCCCACGGGCTATCCCACGATGGCTCGTCAGGCTTCGCGGCCTTCCAGAGCGCGAAGTCGGCCGGGTCGCGCTTCTCCTCGCCGGGCTGGACGCGCGCGCCCGCCCGCATCGAATCGACGTCGCGGCCGGAGAGCTTCCCGTATCCGGGGTCGCTGCGCACATCGAAGTAAACGTCACTGTTTTCCGCAACGTAGGCGCGGCCCTTGTCGATCAACCCCTGCACCATCTCGATAATCTGCGGTATCTCCTGCGTCGCGCGCGGGTAAACATGCGCCGGAGTGACGTTCAGTTCCCGCATCTCGTCCTCGTACTCCTTGATGTAGGTGGCGGCCACCTGGTCATAGGAGACGCCCCGCTCGGTGGCGCGGGCGATAATGCGGTCGTCGATATCCGTGTAGTTCTGGACGTGCTTCACCTTGAAGCCGCGGTACTCCAAATAGCGCCGCAGCACGTCGAAGATGATGTAGCTCATCGCGTGGCCAATGTGCGAGTGGTCGTAC
>SDBV01006662.1_pt1 | contig 15939 bp, 31 predicted proteins | sample 2277081 | NCBI WGS metagenome assembly SDBV01 (sample SAMN10402039, study PRJNA504765) | marine sediment metagenome | isolation source: marine sediment core GS10_PC15, 223 cmbsf | place: Arctic Ocean: Southern Knipovich Ridge | collected 2010
CGCCTCTGAAGAAAAAGTTACTGAAAATAAAACACATCTGTCTTGGGGTGAAAAAGGATATTATGAGAATGGCTCTTTGTGCTGGCCAAAATTTCTTGCCTTCACTAAGTTCTGGTGGTCCAATTCTCATTCTTCTATCTCCAGATTATACTCGTATACTTTCATGCCCCGCTTATGAGCAAGTTGTGTTTCATAAAGAGCTTGGACGCCCCCGCCAATTCTTAATAAGACATCAATGCTATCAAGAAATTTTGGAGTTTCGTCTCCCCAATCCTCTCCAGATATAACAAGTTCATCTCCGTCATTTGACATTGGAAACCATTTATATTCAAGAGCTCTTTCTGGCGCAATCCCACCTATGTTCCAGTCGTTCTGCCTGGCAATATAATAAGCCAAGCTGGACATACCCATATCGGTCAATCCCGAAATTACCATTAGTTTATTTGTGTTGTTATCAGATTGAATCTGCTTAAATCCTTCTTTAAGAAGTTCCCAAGCCTTAACCTTATCAAATTTTGGATCAGTATACCCGACAACACCAACACGAACTGTATTCATTTATTTTCCTTTTCACGTTCAACGAAGAATTCTTTCAGTTCTTCTGGTAATTTATCATAAAATTTTTGATCATAAACCTTTTGAGCGAACATATACAATATGATAGCATTAAGTTCTTCCAGACTCAATATTCTATTTGGTTTAAAAATGTACGGATAATCTTCCCATACGTCTGAATAAAGTTTGTTGTAATCCAATGTTATTCCTCAGAATCAGCTAATAGCTTTAGTAAAATTTGAAATTGTTTGTATTGCTCAGTTGCTGTTTTATTTTTTCTAATAAATTCTCTTTCTTTTACATGTCCCATTAATCCAGCCCAACCATCTAAACCGCCATTGCTTTCAAACAGAGCAGATGCTTCTGGAAGATATTGTTCATACCATAATATGTTGTCGCCTATGCCAAAAAAAGCATTGCCATCAAGCATAGCAAGAGTTTCTGCAATTGGTCTTAGCATTTCTTTAGTTTCTTGATCCATTCCTTTTATAAAATCATCTACTGCCTGTCGCCTTAATTTATGATCATTCCATTCTGGAATAATTGTTTCCATATCAGGAATATCTTTTATCCAATGACGTTCGATGCCTTTAAATTTTTTCATTTTTAAATTCTATTTGCCAATGACATTATCAAATAAGAAACAATGAATTCTTGTTGCAACATTATATCCTCGACATATTGCTTCTTCAGCAATACGAGCTTGAATTTCTTTCTGTTCTTTTGCTCTGGCGCCAACCGGCATAATCCAAACTGGAAATTCTATATGAGCTTTTCTAAATAAATCTGTTGCTTTGTCTACTTCATCCCAACATTTCTCAGTACCATCGACTACATATTTCAATTGACCTTTTGTACTTATTAGACGATATTTATGTACTACTTCTGGCTTAATAGCATTTTCCCATTTTTCTCCAGATGCTGATAATTTTGGACTGACCGACCAAAACAGTTCTCCAGGAAATGTTCCTTTGTTTGTAAAGAAATTCGTAAATTCTTCTCTTGGAAGCTGAGTACCATTTGTTTCAATTGTAACAAATCTTGGTGGGTTCCATGCTTGTCTGAATTCTTCCATTACATCAACTATTGCAGTTTGTGACATCATTGTCTCGCCACCTGTAAATGCCATATGCGTATGCTGTCCTGATTTTGAATGATGAAACTGTCCGTTTGGATTGTGTTCGCTTGTTAACAAAGCTTGAACCTTCTCTGCAATTTCTTTTGCTGTGCCTCGATGCGCTAACGATGCAAAATTTTTCGACCAGCTATACGACGAATCACACCCATATTCAAATACGGGCAAATCTTCCATCTTGTCATATAGACTTGCATCAACATATTCATATGGCAATTCCCACGAACTTGGATCGTCTAGATTCTTTTGCCCAAATCCATTGCAATTAAAATTGCAGCCCCACCATCTGATCCACACGGTTGGAATCCCAGAATAATTCCCTTCACCCTGAATCGTGTCACCAAATATTTCAGAATATCTATATGTTTTCATTTATTATCCTTTGGGGCGAATATTTTTTTGTTTCTTTTTCATGCCATATTACCTTACCACATCGTTTACACGATTTTCCATTTTGGCCAAATGGTGAACCAATACGTTGATGTCGTATTTGAATCCATATATGACCTATTATATCACATATCCATCGTAGTTTCAAATTCATATTTTACAAAGATTATGCCATTTTACCATACTATTTTTACCATCATTAAATTTTACTTGAGCATCACCATCTTGCAACGCTTCAATTAATATTCCTTTTCGTCCATCAATATATTCCACATGATCACCTGCGGTAACTAATTTATTATTTCCGTCATAGAAACCACCCCTTGTATCATGATCAGGCTTTTCCATATCTTTAATTGCCTCAAGAAATCTTTCCATTGCATTATATTGATCATGAATTTGTTTTTCTTTTAAAGAATGGAAATTCACATATGGATGTAACATGTCCCAATATTTTGCAGCTAATTTTTTATGATCGTGTTTCATTGCCACTCCTTTACATATTCATTGAGTGAATCTTCAAGTCCTAGTACTAATGGCCTAGAATCAAAAACTCTACATTCTTCTTTAATAGTTATTCCGCTCCACGTACCATATTCTAAACACATAGTCTTGCCATTCCACGGAATTTGATATATACGACCAGAACCAGCAATAGATCCATTTTGATGAATACAAAGATAATCTATAGCTGATCGGGCAAGCTGCCAGTCATTAATTGTAGTACTATCATATCCATTTACATGAAAAGAAATTCTTGTTGCAAGTTTTTTACATGCTTCAGATGTTCCTCCTAATACAACTGGCAAGAAAGTAACATTTAAAGTATAAGAATTTTTAGATGTTCCTCCATATTCAGTAATTACCATTTGTGTAGTTGGTGTTAATTGTCCAGCTATAGCTGCACTAGAGAGTAATACTAACGATAGAATTAGACATAAAAATTTCATCAATCGTCCTTTCATGGCGGTTGTGGGATATCTTCAAACATAACACTATTGAATCCAACACCAGGGATCTCTTTAAGATATACATAACTATAACTGCTGCCAATGTCAACATCGTCAACAGTATAACATTTATTCAATTTTAAATGTTTTCTAGCAGTAATTTTATGATCTTCATATCCACATTCAGGGTAACGATATTGTACTATAGTTCCTTCTTTTGCATAAATAACCATTCTTGGCGATCGAGCGGCTGTTCTAGCACTAGTTTCGGTATGAAATGGTTCCATTAATGTCCTTTCATATTATTAACCGTTGCAAAAAATTCACTTCTGGTATTTGAATCCCATTGGAACGTTCCGCGTAGAATCGTAGTAGTCATATCTGAATCATGTTCTTTAACACCTCTATGTGTTAAACAATGATGTTTAGCTTTAATTAAAATTGCAATATTTTCAGTGTCAGCTAAGTCAGATATTCTATCAGCAATTTGGACGGTCATTTCTTCTTGGATCTGCGGACGTGATGCAATGTGATCGATAATCCTATTAAACTTGCTTAGGCCAATAACTTCTTTGTGTGGTTTAACACCAACCCAACAATTTCCTGTGATGTTTTGGAAATGATGAGCACAAGTACTTCTAATAGAAATTGGTCCAGTGTAATATGCACCATCATATGCAACATTTGGAAATACTGTTATTTTTGGCTCAGGAAAATATCTTCCTTTAAATACTTCACGTATGAACATCTTTGCAACACGTTTACCAGTGTCTTTTGTATTATGATCATTGTCGACGTTAATTAGCAAACTTCTTAAAAGATTATCAAAGTTTTGTGCTACTTCTTGCTCAATTAATTCTAATTCATCCTCAGTAATATGTTCACTTATATTATCATTACAGAAAAATTTGACGTCTTCTGACAGAAATTTTTCAGTTATTTTTTTTGACATATAGTCTGGTCGTTGAAATGTTTCCTGAAGTTCTCTTATTTCTTGCATTTCTTTGACAACAGCTGGATCAGGAACAACAGTACCACCATCTGTTCTTTTTATAATTGATCCGTCTATAGACATCAATTTTTCTTGCAATTTTTTTTGATCTTCAGCTTCTTCAAGTATTGCTTTTTCTATTGTACTTACATCTGCCCCACTATCTATTGCCTTTCCTATTTTATTCATTATTCTTCTTCTCCTTCTTATATTGTATTATAGCATAAGATAACGATTTATTCAAATAGTTTGTCAAGCATTTCTTTGGGATACAAGTATTTCTCTCTTAATATACTTAATTGTTCTTCTATTAGTTCCTCATGATTCATTTTCATTCGCTCTCTAATCATCTCTACAAACGCAACTTTGTATCGCTCATAATTTTTAAAGTCTGAAGTAAAATTATTCCAATATTTGAAATGCTCTGTATACATTTCAGAATAGCTTAAACGATCGGGAACAAATGGATATGATCCAGCTAAAATAGCCTCCATGGCGCCAATCCCCAATGTCTCTTGAAGATTTGCAGAGAACACCATCTTGCTTTCAAAAAGTAATGTGTGGTATTCTTGTTTGGTTAAATTCTGTTCCTGGCACATCACCCAATCGAACTCAGGCATTGTTTCTGCTAAGTCTTTAAATATTTCTGGTTGTTTCTCAGGTGCAATCCTATGAGGAAACAAAATTAAATCTCGTTTTACTCCGCCCTCCTTCTTCCATTGATTATATTCGTCTTGCATCTGCTGCACTAACACATTATGTGGCTGACCTGATCGTATCAGTTTCTTAGAGTCCTCTTCGTTCCAAACACCCAGCACAGTTTTAGCAAACATTGACATATGAAAAGTTGTTGCAAAATAATTGTAATCAATAGCATGAAATAAACTTCTCTCAAAGTTTAATGACCATCTTTTATCTTTGATTTTTCTTCCTAAAAAGTCCTGAGGATCATAACTTCCAGCGTGCCAGATGGCATGTATCTCAACTGGAATACCTAACAGTTCACTCATATATTTAGTCTGTATTATAACAGGATGCCAAGCATCTGTAAATAAAATCTTATCACCTGGTTGTACAATGCCTTTAGAAAAATACAAAGCTAGGCAATTCATTTGAATATTTTTCCAAATATTAGTTGATGTAAAATTTAGAAACGCGCCAGGAGATGTATTATACGTACCTGAAATATCAGATGACCAACCAGCAATGTTAAAGACATTACAATGGTCTTCTAATAATTTTGGTAACCCGTCAAACCATTGACCAGTATATCTTGTTTCAATTGGTTCTAACGCCATTATAAAAATATTCATTAAAGTCTCCAGTCAATATATCCTCTGGAATATCCAGGCTGTCGCCTAATTCCATGATCGAATGCAGTTTCAAAATCATCTCTTGAATATGCCTGCGTCCACAAATCACTTGGATCAAACGTACCACGCTCTACCATATGTTTAGCAAGCACCATACAGGTAGCAAAATCTTCATCCCGTGGACTAGGAAAACTTAGTGTAACATTTTTCCATAGATAAGTCGAAAAGTTTGTTTGAATAGGTGGATCTTTTTCAGCTGCTTGAATAATATGTGCATTGGTGTCAATTATTTCATGTTCGAAGTATGCAGGCTTGCCACTTAGATCAATGATGATTTTAAATTTATCAGGCACCTTATTTATATCATCAAATACTCTTACTTTAATCCCATTATACTTAGCCCAATAATTCTTGTTTGCATTACCAACAACAGTAATTTCTTTTCCATGTGATTTTAAATGAGAATGAACCACAGTTGCTAGAAATCCAGAACCAAGAATTAATATCTTATCTTCCTTTTGTAATTCGCTGGCTTCAACTCTACTTGCAATATTCAAAGCACAAGCAATAGGTTCTAAAATATATTCAGGACGACATTCTGGAACTACAACATATTCGCCCGGCCCAGCATTATAATAATAGGCATATGCTGCATCTGATCTTGTTGCAACGTAATCAAATAACTTTACGTCTGTAACATTTTTGCCAATTCCTACTACCTGCCCTAAGCCTTCGTGACCAAACATACCAAATGGCAATGGACCAAAATTACCTTGAACCATAGCAATATCAGATCGACAAATTCCTGTTAGCTGAGCTCTAACTTCAATTTGATCATCAGTTGGATCTGGTTTAATCCAATCATATTCTTCAATGTCCCAATTTCCATAGGAGTGTAATAATTTAGTTTTCATCAAATAGTTCTAATATTTCATGTATCCGTGTATCAAGCATAATTTGATATTGGTACTCGTAATCGTCCATTGTTAGAAACTTCTTTATCATATTATGATATACATAATTTGGGCACAACCCAAAATCATATGTTAGTAATGTTCCATCTTTGTAAGAAAATCGAATATGTTGTTTATCGTCCCATCCATTTTTCCAATTTGCTTTACAGTTAACAATAAGCCCATTCTTTTCAATATTGAGTGTAGCATAATCATCTACATCATATATTCCATTACTCATTACTTCTCCATAGTCTGATGTTCTTACATCATCCATGGTCCAATTTTGTCTGGTGTAATGTCCTGTGATATCATCAACTGATACATGGCTTAATAAATTTTCAGCCATATGTAATAAATGCGGCATCAAATCTCTGCTAACACCACTCCATGCTAGACTTTTTGTAGTGAACCAAGATCCTGGTTTTGGAATCCTATTCTTATTTTCCCATACAATTTCAACTTTCTCCAATTCAGCAGTTGCTCGTTGACAGATTACATCTCTGAGAATTCTATTTTGTGGACGATACATATTGTTTTTCGCCATCAGAATTTTCGTAGCAGGAAATGTTGCACAGAGTTCAGTCCATTCTTTAGCAGACTGTAATCCGGGCTTTTCAACTACAACTATATTACAAACTGAAGCAATTTGATAAGCTATTTCTTTGTGAGTAAAATTTGGAGTGCAAATGATGCCTATGTCATATCGCCCACAAGGTAGAGCTTGATCTACACTAACAAAGGATGGATTCAATTTTGGATTGGCATCAACAGTGACTACGAAATTTGCGTCCTGTTCTAGTTGTTCTTTATAAACTTGTCCTATACCAAGGCCAATTATTAATACATTCACGCACGATCCCTAAACATTGCAATCACCCAATCAAAAAGAAACAGCAACCCAAAAAAGAGTAACGAAGTTGTAAATGCTTCTCCAAATGTATGCCCAAGAAATACGATATACACAACAAATATAATTGCTGCCAAAAACGCATTTACGGTGGTATTCTCTTTAGTGAATATCTTACTCAACATTTTCATCTCCTGGTACTGCACAATTCCACCATTCATTTTTCATTATATTGCCTTTGAAATTCTCACAGTAGAATACTCTATCTTCATTGATAAAATTTATAATGACAGTACTATTCAATGTTACAAATTCATCTTGGCCTGGGCATTTCACAGTCATTTTCATACCGTTGTTATCTCCACTTAGTTTGTCGCCAACACAAACTCCCGCCCAAAGACTTTTATCATTTTGAAATCCATGCATTGCACCAAATTGGGCAGCAACCAGAGCAGCGCAAATTATACAAACGAGTAAAATAAATCCGAATCGGACTTCTCTTTTATAATTGTTAAGAGCTTTAATCATCTTTTGATTCCTCATCTTTAAACGTCATTAATACACAAACTTTATCATGCCGGGCTCGAATCCAAGCACAAAAAAGCTCTAAAAAGGTAGGGTCTGTTCTAACAGGTTTAGATTTGGATGGCCTGGAATCTAAATAACAACTAAGTTTTCTTTCACCAAAATATGCGCCAGTGCCTAATCCAATTATTCCTGCTACTACCATTACAGTAACAAAATAACTAGATAATCCTAAATATGTAATTGGAAATTGAATAAATGTGAAAAACAACATCCAATACATGAATAGATGTGCAAAAATTAGAATAGGCAATTTTACCATATATGCTCTCATAAAAGTGCATATATCAGAATCAACAATTGATTTGTCTTCATATCGTCTTCCATCCCAGTTCTGGTTTCTGCTAAAAGCCCACCAGCTTTGAATGAAATAATATGCCTTACTATACCATGCGGATTTTGATAAAATCATTTTATATTCCTATTGTTTCTGCGGCAATCTCTTTCGCTTTTTCAGATTTGCCATCCTCTGAGGTAATTTCAATCGTTACAACTTCAAGGAAATCTCCAGTCTCTTCATCGAGAATTGGTGAAGTCAGGATCTCTGGCTTGATCTTCGCTTCACGACATTTTTCCCAAATGATCGCTCTAAGAGCCTGTGCGCTGTATTTTTCGCTATGAACAAAGAACTTAACATTCTTGTTCTTCTTGTTCTTTTTCTCTCTCAAAAAAGTCATGTTAATTCCTCTTTTTCCTGCTCTTTCTCGATGTTACATGCTTCTACACATGCTTCTTGCTCAGTTAAAAACAATGTTTCACCAAAATACATAGCAATACCAACGCTAATATCTTCTTCAACTATCCAATACCCAATTGAATAGTTTTCAAAATCTTCAGACTGTATGACTTCTCCAGTAAATCCATTGTCATCTTTAAGAGCATGATAAGAATTATCTTGTATTTCTTGAATGGTTACCTTATCAACATGTAATTCGTTCGTTTCGATATCACAGGTTACAGCCCATACAATGTCACCAACTTCAGCTTTATATCGAAAAGCATATGCCATTGGACTACTCATCGAATTCCCTTTATTTTGTACCTCGAGAGCCGCCAAATCTAAGATGAGTTTGCCACTCAATAACAGCCCCATTTTCACCGTCTTCACTTACTTCAATCGTAATATCTCGATTTGGGTACGTCTTATTAATATATGAGTATAGCGCCTCCGCCATCATTTCGCAAGACTTAAAATCCAACTCTAAAACGTCAGTGTTATACAAATTTTCAAGTTCCCTCTTAAAGAGAATGAACTCTATATCTCTATCATTATGAAATACTTCGATAATTACTTTGAAGTGAAACATATGCCTATGTTCGTTCCTTAAGAATTCTACCCCATCAGGAGCATCAGGATACTTATGAATACCTTCTTTTTGAAACGTTACGAATATATTTCTCTTCACATCAATTCTCCACATAAAAATTCATTAACGTTATGCAAGCCAATCTTCCAAAGTTCTTTAGCCGTTTCTTCATCAGGGCCAATTCCAAGAAGTTTGACGTTCAAACTCCATCCTTGAAATAGCACTGTATCTTCATTAGGTTTAGAGCCTTTTCTTATTTTGACCATATCATGGAAGTTTGTTGGATTCATGATCCATTCTACTATAGCATTCTCATAAGCTATGTCAACCGATCCATAACGCATCAAAAATGCACCCACTTGTTCATACCATTGGTTTTCTTCTTTATTCAATTCAATGTCAGCAAAATGTATATTCACAAAAGACCAATATGTTTGATTTGTGCCATAAGTTGCCTTATAAATTCCGCAGCCACTTGATGCAAAAATAGACTCTTTGTTTAATCTCACCACAAAATCAGTAAGCTCTGGTTCATCTACTAATTCTGGAATTTTCTTAATCTTGCCCGGATATTTTTTAACGTCAAAGAATCCAAAGTTCTGTGTTCCGTCTTCTCTTTCATCTTCTGCTGCATAAGGCACATTAGAATATGTATTATGTGGATACGGTTTTAAGTAAATTTGCATTAAAGTTCCTTTTGTGTCGATATAACTGGTTTACATTCAGTGTCCTCGTCGACCCATTTCAATTTAAACAGTAGCATGTCAGCATCTCTAATGTATGAAATTTGATAAAATACAGGTAGATCTTTTGGTTCTTCTGGCAAATATACTTTTCCATCAGCTCCAATAGTCGATAGTAAACTTCGTTCAACTTTCATAATCCATAAATCCATTGATGGATTAAAACTATTGACACACCATTTTATAAAATCAAAACACTCTGCTTCAGGACCTTCAATCATTAAAGCATGTTGCCCATTGGAAGTAATTTCCGTAAAAGTTAAATTGGTTTTCATTAACACCACCTTAATTCAAAAGCCAAAAGATCTTCTTTACTTTGAAAATATAAAATTCCAGCATGATAATAAATTTGTATTTCAACTGCATAACACCAATCAGCTAGTACATTTAAAGGGCATCTGTCAACAAGCCCTGTACTATAATAATAACTTTTGACTATAGCCGTAGTCTTTTCTAATTCTCGAGATGTTAAAAAATCTAACACCATCTTAGCCTAAAGTTAAGTCGATCTTCAGGATTTTCGAAATACAAAAATCCGGGCGTGCAAAGAATTCTCATATCAACCTCATCAGACCAGACTGCAATTTCATCAAGCTGGTAAGTATGATCTTCTCGTCCGTCAGGATTGCCTATGTACTCATACGGAGCCTTATTTAAAGCTTTGGCTTGCCCTATAGTGATATGTCTAAACATATTTATTCCAATAGCAAATGGACAAATCTATCTAATATGAAATGCTTATGGTATTCACCTGGATTGAATTTTGTTAGTTTAAATAAATCCTGAATCATATTATGCTCGGCAATTTTCGAATAAGGTGTAAATATATGAACTGAGGCCGAGCCATCCTTAAAATTAACTTTTATTTGATTGGTTGCTGTTTCTTTGCAGCGAGTTTTAATTCCAAAATTTTCAAATGTCATAACGTCGCCGTCAATTGATGGACTACTTAATGGCCCAGCAACTATATGGGCCATGTGAATTAATCCAATTATATTATCCCAATATAATTCAATGTCATCAATGATATCTCGCATTAATCTTATATCACGTAACATTTCAACTTGTGGTCGATATATGTCAGGTTTCGCCATTACAAATTGGCATGAAGGATATGTATTTTTATTCTCCTTCCATTGTGAATATGTTTCTAATTTTGGTGTTACTAGAATCTTACATCTTGGAGCTAATTTCTTAATTGAATAATCCATATCGCCATTACAGATAAATCCTAAATCAAAATCCATAGAATCATCTAAAATTGGATTGATAAGAACCTCATCACCGCATGATTCTAGATACTCCTGACAATTTTTATTCACACCAACAATTACATGCATTATTCTTCACTCCCAATCAAATCGCGGACTGTCGTGTATTCTTTGTAAAGAGCTTTTAAGGTTTCATTGCCTTTGATAAGATCCTGCTCTTTTTGCGTCGCTTTTAATAAATCATCAACAAAATCTCTGGCGTAATCTAATGATCCAAATGCTTTATCAATATAAATATCGACTTCCTCTGGAAGTTCGGCCTCAAAATTGACACTCAATTCGTACAATTCATTTTCGGCATCCTTAATATGGTTGCTAATTGCTGTTAATTCCATTGGATTAATCATTTTAAAATGATGTCCTTCTTGTATTCAGACCACGGAGTAAAATTAACTGAATCCTGATATTTAACAAGATTTTTTAAAGGAGTAGTCCATACTCCTGGGTTGCCTTCGCCAAACTCTTCAACGTCAATCTTTACATATACGTTTGATTTCCGCTCCGCTTGTAAAATTGGTACCGCTATTATAACAATTAAATGCTCATTTTCATATGGTATAGTTCCATTAACCTTTCTTAGATCCTCCGCAAAACCATCAACTGTTACATAGTAACCTAATGTCAATAGTCTATGCAATACGCTCCAATTTTTGATTTCGGGAAGAGAATGATTAGCTGTGAAGTAAATATGACGTATTTTATCGCCTGTTTTTTCTTCAGCTATCGCAATATATTCAAGGATTTCATTTTCTGGTCTATCACCAACTTTGAATAAAGTGGTCTCTCCAAACATTTTTGTATGCTCAACTTCTGGGCCAACAAAATATGTAACATCACCAGTTGATTCAACGTCTTTATAATGTCTTTTCATTCCACAAACCTTATAATAAACATAAGCCTGTCGTTGGGATCAACAAATCTAATTGCTAAAAATTGAAGATCATTTTCTATACTTTCTAAGTAATTTGGGGCATAAGAACTTTCAAGTTCAACATTATTTTCGTTAATCCAGGCACTTATATCTGATCTCAAAAAAACTTTAGTACTGCTTGATCTGACCGGGGCATCAACGTCTATAGAGACTAAATTGTCTTTTACATCATTAAATTTTCCCAACCAATCCAGCTTTATACGAATCCACATATTAACACCATTTCAATTTAAGCATCACCATTTCCTCATTAGATTCAACAAAAATTGGAATCTCTAAAGACCAATCAAAAAGGTTAGGTATTTGATTGTAATCATAAATAAGCCAACCTGATCTTATATTATTATAGCACCATTCATAAAATTTTAAAAATTCTTCGTTTGTTAATTTTCTAGTTACGGTATTTTCAAATCTAATATTCTCTTTGAAAACATCAAAGAGAGCTATTGCCCTTTGTGCTTCTCTTTCTTCTTTGAATGACATCTCATAAAAATGAACTGTCTCTTCAATGTATAATTCATAATCAAATTGAGAAATTAAGTGAACAATGTATTGAGTAAAAAGACCAAATTCAGCCAGTTCGCTGTAAGGGATCTGTACCATCCATGGATTCGAGTTCTGCTTCAAGTTTTGTAATGTCGGCATCTTCGAGATTCTCGTAATCTACCTCATCTTCTGAAATTGGATCTACTCCGGTATCCATCTCAAATAAATTAGAGCTTTCAATAATATTTACTCCTTTTCCTTTCTTACGACCTGACAAGATATTCAATAATTTATGATGTTGTGTGATTAGTTCAAATGGAGTTTCGCTGGTAAACACTTCGTCAATGAGTTCTTTAAACTCAAGAAGATCGCCTGGTAGATAGTGTCTATTTTGACTGAATGGTAAATCATATAAGCGATTTGCTTTTTGAATTGCCTTAATATGATATTCAACATTATGTGCCATAATCAAAGCGTATGAATATGAATCCCATGAGGTTTTAACTGGTTTGCCGTTTGCTTCAATAAAATCTTTGTCTCTTATGCAAATGTCTCCAAACGTTAACCTGTCTCCTACAATACCATCCCAAGGAAATGGTTTAGTACTGCCAGCTAATGACTTATCATCAAACATCTTATCCATTGTGTACGATGCTTTTTTAGGACCAAATGCCATACCTGTATAAACTCGTCCTTTTGCAGATGAGATAAATGCAGATGCAGAGTCAAATGTCACTTTAAGTTCTTCATCATTTAATTGCTTGCGTAATAGTCGTTGGATTGATGTCAATGCACATGCTATTTTAGGCTTTGATTGGCCGAGGAAATGTAAGATGTTTCGTGCGTCACCATTTTCATTTTTCCCAAAATAGTTTCCATCACGCATCATGATTACCCTATTAAGGATCATCTCAAAGTCAGACATATTGTCGCCACCAAATGCCCAACCTTCAAATGGTAAATCTTTAACTTCATTAAACCATATATCGGATTCCGTTTTTGAACGTCCTTGTAATACGTTTAAGAACTTTGTGATACCCATTCTATTTTTAATGAAGTAATCGTTGTTAATCATTGTTCCTTTAAGACATGCATCAAATGAATCAATACCGTCGCATGTGCCAATAGCCCAAGGTGGAATGTCAAGGATCATTGAATAGTCTGCTGTAAATTCAAGCCATTCAAGAATCTTTTGTCTCATATTATTTGAAGTATTACCCTCGAAGTCTTTCCAATCAAATTTAAGCAAGCCTTTTGCTATTTGAAATCCACCACTATCGCCCATGACCCAGGTGTTCTTTCTGTCACGCTGTTGAATCATACTCTCGTCTCTAAGAGAATTATCAAGATTCAAAAATGCATGACCAGCAGAATACAAAGCATCCTTGTAAAAGAACATGCCTTTTTCTTCATTGAGAAAATCAAAACTATCCAGCCCATACTCAATTGTAGCTGGATGAATTCCTTTTCGCGGCTCGCTCTCTTTTAAAACTTTGCCATTATATCCTGAGGCAAATTTAGAATAAAATGCTGAGATGCTTGGAAGATAGATAGCATAGTCAAAATTCATTTTGGTAAGATTCATTTATAATTCCATTGGTATAGTTTTATTATCAGTTGGATTAACATCTTTACGTAGTTTTAAATACCTTTCAAGAGTCTCATGAATTTCATCTGCATAAACTATACATACTTGTTTCAAATTATCCGCCATTCCGCCATAGCCGGCTTTTTCAAAAATTTTTATTAAATCTCGCCTAACTTCATGGTGAACAACGTCTTGTTTACAGTCATGTAATGTGCCATCATCGGCTTTAAACGCAGTTACTTGTTTCATTTAATGATGCAATGCAGCTAGTTTCATATATAAGTCTGCTTGTCTCAATGATATTTCAGAAGCCTGTTTAATAGCGTCTTCTGCTAATTTTAATAGTGCCTCTTTTTCTCTACTCATTTTTCTAACTCCTTTGGTTTATTTATTACACCAATATCAATTGGTCCAATTTCTTCGTCGTCGTTTAAAAATCCAAATTCTTTTATCATTGTACATGGCTCACAATAGTCATTTTTTGTGATCCAATTCTCCGGAACTACTATCGTACCTTCGCATAATTTGCAATAAAAATACATAGGTGACCCAGCATACAATTTCCAATTGTCTATTTTTTCAGGAGAATTGTCAATTCTCTCCTGCAACTCTCTGAGAGCTCGTTCTTTAATTGGATGCATCAGCTAATTAACCCTGATAACATTGGTACTGCCATGAACAAAATTACTATGGATGCAGTTGTTGAAGCGATCAAGGCCGACAATCGCAATGAGGGTGGGTGGTACCTGGACCGGGGGCAGGAACAACTAGTAATTCGCGGTGTAGGCTGGTTACCCAGTGGTGAAGAGGGATTGTTGGCTATTCAGCAGATTCCCATTAAGGAACTGGACGGCACTGTAGTTCGAGTAAAGGACATTGCACAAATTAGCTATGGTGGTGAGATTCGCCAGGGCGCGGTGACCATGACACGACGAACTGAAGGCGAGGTCGAACGCGTCGGTGAGGTGGTCACCGGGATTGTACTCAAGCGGCTAGGCGCGAATACCAAAGCAACGATTGACGGTATAAAGGAGCGGATTCCCCTGATCAATCAAGCGCTTCCGCCTGGCGTTTCCTTCGAGGCATTTTATGATCAGGCAGACCTGGTGAACCAGGCAGTCACCACTGTCGTCAGAGCTCTGGTCGAAGCATTCATACTTATCGTTATTGTATTACTCCTTTTTTTGATGAATCTTCGCGCGACTATACTCGTATTGATATCGATACCACTATCTGTGGGCATGGCCCTGACGGTTATGAGTTACTATGGTTTGTCTGCTAATTTAATGTCATTGGGCGGGTTGGCTGTGGCGATCGGCATGATGGTCGACGGTGCTGTAGTAATGATGGAGAATATTTTTAAGCATTTAAGCCAACCCGATCGGAGCCATGCTGAATTTGCTTCTGAACATGTCTCGCCCGATAGTGAAGATCCTCATGATGTTAAACATGATCGACATGGCATTGCCCTTCGCATTCAGGAAGCATCTCGTGAAGTAGCTCGTCCTGTATTTTTTGCCGTCATCATTATAGTGGTTGTTTTTGCGCCGCTGTTCAGCTTCGAGGGTGTTGAAGGTAAGTTGTTCCAACCCATGGCGGTGAGCATTATCATCGCCATGTTGTCTGCTCTGGTGGTTGCGTTAGTCGTGGTCCCAGCAATGGCCAGTTATATGTTCCTGGCCGGTTTCACAGAGCGGCCCAGCCCCTTGATGGTACCGTTACAAAGATGGTATCGGTCACTACTAACTGAATCCATGCAACGAAAATCCTGGGTTGTGGGTAGTGCGGGTGTTTTGCTAGTGCTGTCGCTAACGCTCGTGAGTGACATTTCGAAGGTCCATTGCAGGCTCGCCCCTCGGCCGATTATGATATGTTGCTGTATATGTTTTGT
>SDBV01006663.1_pt1 | contig 15935 bp, 17 predicted proteins | sample 2277081 | NCBI WGS metagenome assembly SDBV01 (sample SAMN10402039, study PRJNA504765) | marine sediment metagenome | isolation source: marine sediment core GS10_PC15, 223 cmbsf | place: Arctic Ocean: Southern Knipovich Ridge | collected 2010
CTTATATCCTCTTCTCCATTTCCTACATAGATTGCTTCTTTGTTTTGTATTTCTAGTAAATTTAGACATTCTTCTAATCCATGGGGGTGGGGTTTTTCTTTTATTCCACTTAAACTATTTGCGATCACAACAGCGTCAAAATTTTGTTCTCCAATCATTCCTATCTCAAGAGAAGCAATATTAATTGGAGCTCCAGTAACTATTCCTATCTTATATCCTTTTTGTTTTAATTCCTGTATAAATCCAATATCATCATATAACTTTGTAAATTGTCTTCTTTGTTCAATTGTGTCAAACTTCCTGAAAGTCTCCCAGAATATATTTGAGTCTAACCCAAAATTTTTTTTAATTATATCATCCCTTCTCGATCCAAACCAAAACCTATCAATGTTGTGGTTAGAAGAAGCGGTTCCTAGTTCATGAAGTGATTGACCAACTACCATATATCTATATTCTGGTGTTGTATGTACTAGTGTTCCGTCAAGGTCAAACATAACTGTGTTATATGGCATAAACAAGAAAAAAATACTTCCTATATAAAGTTTTATTCACTCAACTCTAAAATCGCTTCTGCAAGATCCCCTGTTTTTTCAAGAGTTTTTTTTGTTTGCTCTTCTGTAGAATTTGTTTTTTCAATAATTGTTTGAATATCTTCATCTGAAAAGCCACCTGATTCTTCACTTACATCACCAACTATCTGAAAGCTTTCTTGTCCTTGCATGTTTATTTTTGTAACACTTGGATTTTCAATAACAAGATTTCCGTCTTCTTTCTCAATCACGACTCTTTTAGCATTTATCTCTTCTTGAGACATGCCCATTTGTTTCATCATTGCCTGCATTTTCTTAGGATTAAGTCCACCAATCATTGTAAGACACCTACGGTTTCTTGACAATCAACTTCCCTTAAAAACATTTTCTACCCATAAAGTACCCCTAGAAAAACCCTAAAAACCAGAATTAAAATTACAAATGCAATTACATGCGTTGGTTTAAGATTAAATTTACTTGTATATTCTTCGCTAAATCTTGTTAAGCCACCAAATCCTCCTGGAAGGTTTATTTTATTATCTTGTGCCATGATAAGGACAACCTAGGTTTTCTTTATTAAACTTTCCATTTTAATATATAAACAATTTTAAAAACTTGTTTTATTTAGGGTTTTTATGGTTGCCTATGATGCAAAAAAGGTTGAGGAAAAAATAAGAAAGTTTTGGGAAAAAGAAAAAATCTATAAATTTGACCCAAAAAGCAGGAAAAAGATTTATTCTATAGATACTCCTCCGCCAACAGTTTCAGGAGACATGCATATAGGCCATGCTTTTTCATATGCTCAACAAGATTTTATAGCAAGATTTAGAAGAATGTTTGAAGGAGGACTTTTTTATCCTTTTGGAACAGATGATAATGGATTACCAACAGAGAGGCTTGTTGAAAGACTAGGAAAAGTTAAGAGCAAGGAAATGTCAAGAGCAAAGTTTACAGAATTATGTTTAAAGACTCTTAAAGAAATAACACCTGATTTTATTCAGAGTTGGAAGAACTTAGGTGTTTCATGTGATTATGATATTTTTTATTCTACAATTGATAAACATTCACAAAAAACATCTCAAAAATCTTTTATTGATTTATACAAGGCAGGGCATGTTTATAATAAGGAATTCCCGACAATTTGGTGTCCTGAGTGCCAGACTTCTATTGCCCAAGCAGAATTAGAAGATAAAGAATTTGGAAGCCATTTTTCAACAATGAAATTTAAGGTCGGTGGAAAAGATTTGTTGATTGCAACCACCCGTCCAGAACTTTTACCTGCCTGTGTTGCTGTTTTTGTACATCCTGATGATAAAAGATATAAAGGTTTTGTCGGCAAAAAAGCAAAGGTTCCTCTGTTTGATTATGAGGTTCCTATTTTTGCAGATAAGTCTGCAGAGATTGAAAAAGGAACAGGGGCAATGATGGTTTGCTCTTATGGGGATAAGTTTGATGTTGATGCTGTAAATAGACATAAACTTGAACCTAAAATTGTTTTTAATAAAGATGGAACTCTTAATATTAAAGAATACAAAGGCATGAAAATCAAAGATGCTAGAAAACAAATTCTTAAAGATTTAGAATCAAAAAATTTGATCACAGAGAAAAAACAAATTCAACATGCTGTGAATGTTCATGATAAGTGTGGAACAGAGATTGAATTTATTCCAACAGAACAATGGTTTATTCAAATTTTAGATAAAAAGAAACAACTGGTTGAACAAGGAAAAAAGATTGAATGGCATCCTAAATATATGCAGAAGAGATATGAAAATTGGGTAGGGGGACTTGAATGGGACTGGAATATTTCTCGGAACAGACATTTTGGAGTTCCTATTCCTGTTTGGATGTGTGAAAACTGTAAAGAAACTATCCTTCCTAAGGAAAGCGAGCTTCCTGTGGATCCAATCCAGGTAGAGAAGAAATGTCCTAAGTGTAAAAAACCTGCCTCCCCGGAAAAAAAAGTTTTAGATACATGGGCAACATCTTCACTTACACCCCAAATAACTTCTGGATTGATTAAAGACAAAGTTGTTATCCCTTATTCTCTTCGTCCACAAGCACATGATATAATAAGAACATGGGCATTTTATACTATTGTTAAATCTTATTTGCATGAGAAAAAACTTCCATGGAAAAATATCTCTATATCTGGTTTTGTTAAGCTTGAAGGTGAGAAAATGTCAAAGAGCAAGGGAAATGTTGTTGATCCGAAAGTTGCTATGGAACAATATGGCGCAGATGCTCTTAGGTTTTGGGCTGCTGGATCAAAACTTGGAGAAGATTTGAATTATCAAGAAAAAGATCTTGTTGCAGGGAAGAGAATTGTGAATAAATTGGTTAATGCTTCTCGTTTTGTTTTTATGAATTTAGAAGATTATAGGGGAAAGAAGCCGAAGAAATTACAAAGAATTGATGAGAGATTTTTAATAGAGTTAAATCGGGTTATTTTCACAACAACCCACTATTTTAAGGAATATGAATATTCAAGAGCTAAGTTTAATGCAGAAGAATTTTTTTGGAAGTTTTTTTGTGATTATTATTTGGAAGCTGTTAAAGGAAGAATCTATGGGAAAGATAAAGAAAAAAGATTGTCTGCTCAATACACTTTATATCATTCTCTTTTAACAATTTTGAAAATGTTTGCACCAATAATGCCTTTTATTACAGAAGAAATTTATCAAACTCATTTCAGAAAATTTGAGAAAGAGAAAAGTATTCATTTAACAAAATGGCCAAAATATGATAAGAAATTAGAGGGTTGGGATGATAAAAAAATAAAATCCCATGCAAATGAATTAACTTTGTTTGCTTCTTTATTGACTCAAGTTAGAGCAGAAAAAACAAAAGCAAGAAAGTCAATGAATACAGAATGTATTTTAACAATTAATAAAATACACTATGAAGATTTAAAAAAAGTGTTGGATGATTTTAAAAACGTTACAAATGCTAAAGAGATCAAAGAAGGTAAATTTAAGGTGGAGTTTATAAAATAATCTTTTAAAAAAGATTAGACAAAACAAAAAATAAAATGGCAAAATTAACAAAATTAGAATTAACAGAAACAATTGAAGAACTTGCAAAGCATCGTGGTAGACATACAGAATTGATTACTGTTTATATTCCTGCAGGTTATGATGTAAATTCTGTGCAAAAGCAACTTGAGGCTGAAAAATCAACAGCTAAAAATATAAAATCCACTTCTACACGAAAAAATGTTATAGATGCTCTTGATAAAATGGTGAGGCAGTTAAAAAGTTACAAGAAAACACCGGAACATGGTCTTGCTTTGTTTTCTGGAAATGTTGCAAAAGTTGAAGGTCAAAATGATTTGCAATTATGGGAAATAGAACCTCCCATGCCCCTAAAAGATAGATTATATAGATGTGATAAAGAATTTGTATTAGAACCTCTTGAGATTATGCTTGAAGTTGATGAAGTTTTTGGGCTTATTGTTATGGATAGAAAAGAAGCAACAATTGGTTTGCTTGAAGGAAAACGAATAGAAGTTTTACAAAAAATGACCTCTGGTATTCCAAGCAAGGTTCGAGCGGGCGGCCAATCTAGTCAGCGTTTTCATAGAATCACAGAAGGACTGACAAAAGAATTTTATAAGAGAATTGCAGAAACAACAAAGAAAATATTTTTTGATATGAAAAAACTTAAAGGAATTTTAATAGGAGGGCCAATACCTACAAAAGACGAGTTTCTCGATGGAGATTATCTTGCAACAAAACTAAAGGAAAAGGTTCTTGGGAGGATTGATCTCGGAGATACTTCTGAATCTGGTTTAAAGGAACTTGTTGAAAAATCACAAGATATATTAGCTAATCAGGAGATTATTCATGAGAAAAAGATTCTTGAGAAATTATTCAATACTCTTGGGAAAAATCCTGAGATGTCTACACTGGGAGAAGAAAATACAAGAAATGCTTTAAAATTAGGGGCTGTAGACATGCTTTTCTTATCAGAGAAAACAGATAAAAAACTTTCAAAAGAATTAACAAGTCTTGCAGAAAATATAGGGTCAACAACAGAAGTTATTTCAATAGAAACTGAAGAAGGAGAACAATTTTTTAATCTAAAGGGAGTTGGCTCTATTTTAAGATTTAATGTTTAAAACAAATCAATAAATTTGTTTGAAATCATCCCTGTATCATTGCAATGATAGACTTTATGTATTACTTGAGTAAGGGGGTTGGTTAATTTAAGCTTGTTTCCCGTAATCAATTCCTTATTATCTTTAGATATTTCTAACTGTGGTGGTTTAAACATTTCTGGTTTAAATCCAAAACATTGTTCAAAGATATCAATCCCTTCTTGGAGATATGTGTCATTTCTATCTATTTTGAATTCATGATAATTATGAGAAATTCCATGAAGTCCAAGTGTTTTGTTAAAATTTAAAATGTAATTGCACCATTCTTTATTTTCTGAAATTGGAATGCCATTAGATTTAGGAACCACCCAAAGAACATGGCTTTTTTCTATAAGTTCTTCTGAACAAGGGATATTTGGGGTAAGGTCATCAAGTTCTTTTTGATTTACCGCTCTTGCAAGGAAAATTACAAGGAAAATAACTAAAATAATAGTACCACCTTTTTTTAGAAAATTTCTCATATTTGTTTATTAGCTTTTGAAGTTAAATATTTATTGATTAACAAGACTTTTAAATTAAGATATCTTTTCTCCATTCATGGCTATTTCGAGCAAAACACTTGATGAACTTGATAAAGCGAAAGAAAAAGAAGGCATGAAAAAACTTGAAGCAGTCTTTTTTATTTCAGGGAGATTTTTATCAATGCAAGATATAATTTCTTTTTCAGAGTTAAGTTCTGTTGCTATTGAAGATCTAATAAGAAAATTAAAGAAAAAATACAATAAGGAAGACTCTGCCTTGCAAATTGTTGAGAAAAATGGCTTATGGAAAATGGATGTTAAAGATGAATATACAAATATTATAAACAAAATTGCTACAGGAAATGCTGAATTTTCAAGTGCAGAACAAGAAACCTTGGCTATTATTGCATTTAAACAACCAATAAAACAGTCTGTGATAATTAAGATAAGGGGAAATAAAGCATATGATCATATAAGGAAATTTGTAGATATTGGATTGATTAAGAAAAAGAAATTAGGGCACACTCATGAATTAAACCTGAGCAATGAGTTTTATGATTATTTTAATATTTCTTCTGAAAAGTTAAATTCTGTGGAGAAAAAAGATGAATGATTGGCTAACCCCTGTTTTTTTATTTTATTCTTTTGCGGCACTTTATTTTTTATTTATGTATATTTTAATATACATTCCAAATAGAAAAAAATTTTATATTTATCCTAAATTAACAAAAACATATTCTTTGAGCATTGTTGTTCCTTGTTATAATGAAGAAAATGATATTGAGCAAACAATAGAGTCCCTCCTGAAATTAGATTACAAAGGTCTTAAAAAAATTATTATTGTAGATGATTGTAGTACTGATGGGTCTTACGAGATTATAAAGAAGTATGCTAAAAAATATGCAAGGGTTTTAGCTGTTCAAACACCTAAAAACACAGGCAAGGCAAGTGGGGCTAAAAATTATGGTGCTAGATTTGTAAAAACAGAGTTAATAGGTTTTACAGATGCTGATTCTTTCCCTAGAAAAGATTCTGTTTCAAGAATGATAGGCTTTTTTGATCAGAAAAATACAGCTGTTGTTACGTCTATGATCATGGTAAAAAATAGAAAAAAATTAATAGAAAAACTTCAAGCCATTGAATATAAAATAATTGCTTTTACTAGAAAACTTTTAGGGTTTGTAGGTGCTATATATGTAACACCAGGACCTCTTGCATTATATAGGAAAAGTGCTTTTGATAAGGTGGGTGGATTTGACGAGGAGAATTTAACAGAAGATATTGAAATTACTTGGAATCTTGTTGGGCATGGTTATGACATTCAAATGTGTGTTCCTGCATGGGTTTATACAACAGCACCCACTAGAATTAGAGATTGGTTTAAGCAGAGAGTGAGGTGGAATGTTGGTGGAATTCAATGTATTAATAAATATAAGAAAAGTTTTCTAAGTCGGGGAATGTTAGGAAGTTTTATCCTGCCTTTTTTTGCGGTTTCCTGGTTAATTGGTATTTTTGGTCTTTTTATATTAATATATAGGGTTGTTAGAGCACTGATTATTAGATATTTATCCACCCTTTATTCTGTCCAAGCAGAAACAGCAATATTAACATTGAGAGATTTGAATTTAACACCTAATGTTATGGTCTTTTTTGGAATAACAATTCTTATATTTAGCATACTTTTTACAGCAATAGCACTTAAGCATTCAAAAGAAAGAGATTTTAAAAAGCATGGAATTATTAATATTATGGTTTATTTGTTTTTTTACTTATTAGCCTACCCAATGATATTAATAGTATCGTTGTATAAATTTTTGAGGGGGAAAGAATCATGGTAAAACTAGGAAATCCAAAAAATGCGTTTTGGGAAGCGTTTCTCTTAGCAGCTATTGTATTTGTATTTGGATTGTTATTAGGTGTTTCATATGAAATGAGCAGGTCTGATAAAATAAATGAATATTATGCTATTTCCGAGATTTCTCTAATGGACGCTTTTGCTTCAAATAATGTAATTGGTCTTGGGGATTCTAATTGCGACATATTGATCCAAGCAAATATTGATTTTGCAAATAAAATATATTGGGAAGCACGACTTTTAGAAAAATACGAAGCTTCTGGAAAACTTACAAATGACTTAAGATTGGCTCATAGAAAATATGATGTTTTAAGAACTTTTTTATGGATAAATACTGCCAAAACACTTGAAAGATGTGAGGAACGATTTTCAACAGTTGTATATCTTTATGAATATGAACCAGAGGACTTGTCCAAAAAGGCAATTCAAAGTGTTTGGTCTAAGATTTTGTTTGATTTAAAACAAGAAATGGGTGATGAGATTATCTTAATTCCAATTGCAGTTGATAGTGATTTAATTTCTTTAGATTCTCTGGTCTCTCGATTTGAAATCCCCCAATATCCTGTATTGGTTATTAATGATGAGCATGTTATTTCTGAATTAAGTACTGTAGAAGAAATTAAACCCTACCTAAGTTAATCCCTTTCCTCTTGTCCATCTTTCTTAAAGAGTTACTGGCAATGTATTTGTTTTGTCCAATCTTTTTAAAAAAGATTGTTTTCTATCACAGCAATATTAAAAAAGACAATATATGTCCTTTTTTCATGGAATGTGCCCTTTGTGGTATCTCTGAAGAGAGAGCTATATTAAAAGATGTTATTTCTAGAGGAGGCATTGTTAAATTATGTAAGAAATGTGCTTCTGAAGAAGATTTTCCAATCTTAAAAAGAATTGGTTTTGTTCCAAGCAGGGCTGAAATGAAGAATACTGTTAAAGATGTTTTAACACGCGTCTCAGGAGTAAAACCTTTGGAAAAACCAAAAGAGGAAAACATACAATTAAAGCAACAAGAAGAAAAATTAAAAGAAATTGCAGATAAAAATGTTGAAAATGCAATTAAGGAAAAGACAGCACCTACAGATGATTTGGTTGATAAGTTTCATTGGGTCATTATGAGGGCCAGAAGACTGAAAAAAATAACGCAAAAAGAGTTGGGTAGGGCAATAGGAGAGTCAGAAGCTGCAATTAAAATGGTAGAGCAGGGAATGGTTTCTGCAAAAAGTCCGTATCTTATAGAAAAAATTGAAAAATATCTTGGAATAAAACTTAAGAAATTATATTCTCCTCAGAGATTTGTTCCAGAGAGTGAACTTGCTCAAATTCAAACAGAGATTTTAGGGAGAGAACAAGAATTGGTAAAACAAGAATCCCAAGAACTTAGGTTTGATCCTATGGCTACAAAAAGTTTAACAATCGCAGACCTTAAGGAGATGAAGCAAAGAAAAGAAGAAGAGGTTTTTGAGAAAAAAGAAGAAAGAGGAAGTGAGGAAGAGTGGGAAGAAAAAGACAGGAAAATGGAGAGAGATTTATCTGATAAGGAAATAGATGATTTGATTTTTGGAAGAGGGCAAGATTTATAAACACTACTTCTAAGTGATAATATGATAAAAGGAAAAGTATTCCTGTTTGGTTTAGTTCTATTATTGGTTATGCTACCTATTATTAATGCTCAAGAAACCAAGTCTTTTGAAGAAGTTTTAGGAGATTATGGAATGAAAGAAGATATGGTTTTTGATGAAGGAAATTATACTTCTTATGAAGTAGAAGGTATTCCTTCCTATAAATTTGTGTATATTGTAGATCAGGAATTTGGTACGCATCCCGTAAGATTTATTTTGCAATTTTTTGGGTTTTGGGTTGAAACAAAAACAGTTAGAATCCCTGCCATAGATATGACAAATGAAGAATGGCTACAAAATGCTCATTTATTTATAAGACCTATTGAGGAATTTAAAAGAGAAGTAGTAATTATAGATATGCAAATAAAAGAGGAAGAAATAGAAGAAATTACAATATTTGATCATAATGGCATTCCTGGGTACAGAATCCAACCAAATAAAGCTGATGCAATATTGTATCCTGCAATTGAATTAGGTTTTGACGGCGGGATGAAAAAAATAAATGGAAAACAAACTTTTGTTGAATATAAAACTGGGAAGCAACTTTGGAACCTATGGAACGGAGGGGATTTTTCATCAACAGATGAATTAGATGAATAATTAACTTTTTTCTCAATCCAAAACTTTATAAACAAAATTGCTGAATTCTTATCATGGAAGTTAATATTCTTGAAGAATCTAAAGAAGAAATAAAACTAGAGCTTGAAAATCTTACAATAGTAGAAGTTCTAAGATCTTATTTAAATAAAGATTCAAGTGTATCTTTTGCAGCTTGGAGAAGAGAGCACCCTACAGAGAATCCCATTCTATTGGTAAAGACAAGTGGAAAAACAGCAAAAAAAGCTGTTAATGATGCTGTTTTAGCTGCCACAAAAGAATTGGATAAGATTTCTAATGATTTTAAGAAGCTGAAATAAAGATTATAAAAATATCTTTACAAGACACATTTCTTTTTAAATAAAAGACCCTCTTTTTTCTTATGGTTGTTAGATATTTTAATCTGAAACAGGAAAGAGAAGATGTTCATGGGGGAATTATAGAGGTTGATATTTCTAAACTTGAAAAAATGAGTAATCCTCACGGAGATTTTGCATTTACACCTTATAGTTTCAATAGTTTGGGTGTTGAAGAGGGGGATGATATTTATGAAATTATTCTACCTCAAGAACATGTCCCATTTGGCAATTCTGGTAAGGCAGAACCCATAGGTCCCACAAAGATATTAAAAGTAAGACTTAGTGTAGAAGGAATGCTTAAATTTTATGATTCAAATCAAGAGGGATTTTATCTTAGTGAAGTATCTGAAAAAGTTGCTAAGAAAAATATAAGTGACGCAGAAAATCATGCCTATACAAGAGGTCTTCTTGGATAATCTCACCACAATAATCCTTATTAATTAAGGGTATGTTTATTCTATATGATTAAAGACATTGAAAGAATCTCTGCAGGAAGTTATGATTTGAATAAATGGCTTTATGGGGGATATGAAAAAGATATTATTTCTATGATTGCAGGTCCTCCTGGAAGTGGAAAAACAAATTTTTGCATTCTTGCTGCAACAAGTCTTGCAAAAAAAGGGAAAAAAGTTCTTTTTATTGATACAGAAGGTGGTTTTTCTCTTGAAAGAGTTAAACAGATAATGGGTGAAAAATACAAAGAAGTATTAGAAAATATTCTGATCTTAGAACCAACATCTTTTGAAGAACAGAAAAAATTTATTTTAAATCTCCCATCTAAAATAAAAAAAGACCATGTCGGATTAATAGTTATTGATGGCATGGCAATGCTTTACAGGCTTGAACTTGGAGATGCAATTAAAATGAAAGATACTGAATTGATTCGTGGTGTAAATAGGGAAGTAGCACATCAAATGCGTGCTCTTGCAGAAATTTCCCGTAAGCAAAATATTCCAATCATAATAACTAACCAAGTTTACTCAATGTTTTCAAAAGAAGAATCTGCGAGAGAAACTCATCTTGTTGGAGGGGATTTATTTAGATATTGGAGTAAATGTATTATTGAATTAAGAAATGAAAATGGAAAGAAGAAAGCAATACTTCTAAAACACAGAAGCATGCCTCGAAAAGAATTAAGTTTTGAAATAAGAAACAAGGGGATATTTCGCAGGGGATGGATTTAACAAACATTTTTAAAGATTTTTCTCATTGATTTTATAGGAGGTAAAAATGTACGGGGGAAATTGTAAATGGGAGCAAACTTTTTTGAGCATACTTATATTGATATTTGCTTTTTGGCAAACAGCTTACTCTAAATGGGTAATTATTGTGGCAGCGGTCTTAATCTTGATCCATTCTTGGAGGTGCTTTGATTGTTGTGCGACAGAGGTTGCAAAACCAAAGGCAAGAAAGAAAAAAAAGAGGTAGTTTTATTCATTATTTTTATTGTTCTTTTTCTTATATTCTTCAATACGTTCTTTATTAATAGGACATTCTGGATTAAAACAAAAGATCCATGGTCTTTTCCCTCTTTTTAATAGCATTAATCTTGGAAAACCACATTCATCACAAACCTTATCTGTTCTTTTGAGAGAACCGTTTGGAGGCAAGGTAAATGTTGTTTTACATCTTGGATAAGCATCACATGCCACAAAATGTCTTCTTGTTTTTTTAGAATAAGTTATAGTTAAATTTCCTTTTTTACAAACAGGGCAAATATTTAATCTATTTTCCTCTTTTTGTTGTTCCCTTAATTTTGCATTTGCAACTAAAAGCTCTATTCCTATTTCTCTTTCATGAGTCTCAAATTGTTTTGCAATTTTTGTTATAGCTTGTTTTGCCCCTTCTATAACTTTTTGCTCTTTTTTATCAAGATCTTTTTCTGAATTTCTAATTTGTTCCATTTCATCTTCGAAATTTCTTGTTAATTTTTCATCAATTATTATGGGGGAATGTTTTTCCATGGTTTCTATTAATGACATTCCAAGAGGTGTTGCTTCTATGCTTTTTTCTTTAATATATCCCCTATCATAAAGGGTTTCTAAAATAGAGGAACGTGTTGCCTTTGTTCCAAGGCGTTTTTTCTCTAATTGGGAGACAATTGAAGCAGGGGTGTATCTTTTTGGCGGCTGTGTTTCTTTTTCTTCATTTTTTATGTTTGTTATTTCAACTTTTTCATTTAAATCAGGGAGTTCTTTTTCAATTTGTTTGGAAGGATATATTTCCATCCAAGACTTTTTTTTAATAGAAGCTCCTTTAATGGAGAATTTTAATTTATCTATTTCTGTTGAAATGGTTTTATTTTCAACAATAGCATCATCACAAAAAAGAGAAAGAAATCTCCTCACAATTAAGTTATATATTTTCTCTTCATCACCTGAAAGTATCTGAATTTCCCCTGTCGGATAAATAGAAGGGTGGGCAGGGTCTGATTTTTTCCCCTCAATTGGTTTTTTCTTTGTTATTAATGATTCAATACCATATTTTTTTGCAAGGGCTTTTAATATTTTATCATAGCCAACAGTTTCTGGAAGTTTTTGGCTAGAGGTTCTAGGATATGATATTAATCCTCCTAGATATAGGGATTGAGCAGCCCTAAGTGTTCTAGAAGGTGTTATTCCATGAAATTTATATGCTTCCATCTGAAGTGTTGTCAAATCAAAAGGAGGGTGTGGTGGGATTATCTGTTCTTTTTTCTTTGTTATTGCTTCTGTTGTTTTTCCCTTCAGATTTTCAAATTTTTTCAAATCTGATTTTTCAAAAATGTCTTTATTATGTTTTAATTCCAATACATGAGAATTTTTTACTTTTATGAAAACCTGCCAATAGAGAATTGGTTTAAATGCCTGAATTTCTCTTTCTTTTTGAACAATAAGATTTAGTGCAGGACCTTGAACACGTCCTATAGACATTATCCTAAACTTACCAGTTGTTTTGATGGCATTCATAAGTGCACGTGAGAGATTTATTCCATAAAACCAATCTAGATAATGTCGAGTTTCTCCTGCAATTGCTTGTCCCCAATTAATTGTAGGTAATTTTTCTTCATACGCCTCGTTTAATTCCTTTTCTGTAAGTGTGGAGAATTTCATACGATTAGCATCTTTTTGGCCGCAAATATATCTCACAATATTTAACCCTATTACTTCTCCTTCTACATCATAGTCTGTTGCAACAGTAATAAGTCCTGCTCCTTTTACAAGTTTGAGAATAGTATCATAATATTTTTTTGTAAAATCACTTTTTTTTGTATAAGAATTAGGAACCCAGTGTATATCAAAGGTAGGTACTTTTGCACCGCCTTTTTTTTGGCCAAGTGTGAACAAATGTCCTACAGCACATGCAACAACTATTTTTTTCCCATCACGATTGACTTCATAATAGGGGATTTTTCCGTTGCTTTTTTTAGTAGATTTTCCCAAGGCAGAAGAGATTTTAAGTGCTGCTTGTGGTTTCTCTGTAATAATTAATTCATACCCGTCTTTTTTTAACTTAACTTTTGGTGGTTTAAATTCTGTTTTTTTCTTTGTACCTGTCTTTTTTCCTGCTTTTTTCCGCTTGGTTGTTTTTCTTTTCTTATTGGCAGGCTTTTCAATTGTTTCAAGTGATTTTGGATCTGGTTTTTTGTATTCTTTTTCTACAGTATGTTTGAGATCACTTTCATCAACAGGAAAATAGTTTTCTGCTACTTTTTCTTCCTTTGTTTTTTCTATTCTCTTCCTAATTTTCCTTTTTTTTGGCATTTTCTATATCTCCCATGTGTCTCTCCTTTTAATAAATATTTGTAAAATAACTGTTACCATTTTAAAATTAAGAAAGACCAAAACATTTATATATACTACTTGAACATATATATTTAGAAACATTTAAAAGTAAACCACCTTCCCAATATATACATTAAAATATATACTTCAAAATGAAAGACAACTTTGATATCTTTTTTAGGAGAAAGCCAGCGCTTATGTTAGTTTCTCTTAAAAAAAATAGCAGGATGAGATATGGAAGCGTTTTGGCTAAAGAAGTTGATTGTACATATAGCCACGCCGTGAAAATATTGCAGACGCTTGAGGATTTGAAATTGGTAGAGTTTGAGAAAAAGGGGCGAATAAAACTAATCAGACTTACCAAGAAAGGTCAAGATGTGGCAGATGCAATAGAAAACATAAAGTCTCTTATTAGATGAACTTTATAATAAACGCCCCTTGAATGAGATGAGCTGTTTAGCTTAGTATCTTATCTTAATTAATTTTATATATGTGGTTTAACAAGATATTTTATGAAAAAGAAATTATTTGTTATTATTTTATTATTCCTATTTATTCCTATTTTATTTGTTAATTCTGAAGAATTTCCAAGTGAAGGGATAATTTTAGGAGAAAAACTCATTACTGGAAATGGTTTAGATTATGGGAAAGGAGAACAAGGAATTAAAATTCAATTTACAGAGGACAACGCAACTTTGAATATAAGCGGAAATCTTTTTACAAATATTGTCCCAAACACGAAGAAAATGGCTTATATTGAATTAAGTGATGAAGGAGAAATTTTGGAAGCAGAATTTACAACTGATGAAAATGGAGGAAAATATTCTTTTGTAGAAGGAGAGATTGTTGAAATTCCTGCTAATATGGAAATTAAATATACTCTTGAAAAAGGTCTTAAATTTGTATTCCCAAAAGATTTTGATTTTTCTACTTTTGAGAATTTTTGGGATTATGTTGATAAAGGTTATGTGGGTGAAATTGAGGGAATAAATTTAGAACTTCCAAGTGGAGATATGTTAAGGGTGTATTGAGTTATAAGGATGGTTCTTTTTTTGTTTCTTCTGAAGAAGTAACAGAAATAAATGGTGTTGTAGTTCAAGATTATATTAAAGATGTTCCTGTTTTTTTTGATGAAGAAGATTATGTGGGAGATGGAGTTTATTTTGGAGAAAAAAATTTGAAAGTTTTTGGAACAAGAATCATTTTTGAAGAGGGAAACCCATATTTACAAATAGATCCTTCTGATTTTGTTTCTCTCTCTGTTTCTTCTGGTAATGAAGCTGAAATTGTTAATAGAGATGAAGAAGGGCTCATACCCAAATTAACTACCCGAGGACCGTTTAGATTAACTGAAGATTCAATAATTTTTAAATATGATGGGGAGCATCTTTTTATTGATGATTCTATGAGACGGTTTGAAGTGGAGGGGGTTTCTGAGCCAACCACTTCTCCAATAGTATTCTATGCTTTAGATTCAAATAATAATCCTATACTTGATGTAAGAGGGGGAAATAAGAGAAGTTTGCAAGGACATAAAATAATAATAGATAATGCAAATAGATTTAGCATTGTCCCTGAAGATGCTATTGAAATGAAATCTTCATATCTTCATTTTGAGGATGTTTTATTCTCCCCCAGATTAACTTATAATTATCTTAATGAAGAAGATGTGGGGGATATATTGAAATATACTCGTATCGAATTTAAGGGAGATATTCCTAAAGGAAATAGAGATAAAAATATTGGAACTGTTTTAGATCTTTATGAAAGATTGACCCTTGAAACCAAATATAGCTTAAATAAAATAAGTTTCTTTAGTCCAGAAGAATATGATAAAAAATTTCCTGATCGTGTGGGCTCTGCAGGGATTTTTATAGGTGAAAATTCAATTGTAATACGCGGTGGGACTGATTTTTCAAATTATGGTACTTTTTATCACGAAGCAGCACATGCACACCACGAAAATGTTTGGTACAAATCATCTGGATATTCTCACCCACAAGGACTTTCATATAACCCACCCTTAGATAATAATGAAGAGTATATTGAATTATTTGAAAAAATAAAGAATGCTGTAAGGGAAGAAGATAGAGGTGAAGCAAGAAAGTTTAGAAGACGAAAGCGAGAAATAGAAAAAAATACACCCTCATTTGATGAAAAATGGTTAGAATTTGTCAAAGGGGGAGAAGAAGCTTATAGTAAAAAATATGATCTTAGTGTTACTTCGAGGTATAAAGAAGATTTGGATTTAACAGAGGAAGAAATTAAGAATATTTTGTCTACAAGTGGGGGAAAAGATAAATTATATGGTCCTAGAAACGGTTTCGTGAGTTCCTATAGTTCCACAAATATTGACGAAGATGTTGCATCGTCAACAAGTTTTGTTAAAATAAATCCAGGGGATTTTTCGCTTCTTTTATCTCCAGATAATCCTGATAGAGAATTATATCTTGGAAGATTAAATTTATTATATGAATATAAATTTCTCTCTGAAGAAGAATATAATAAAATCCTGAATTGGGATAAAATTATTCAATAAATTTTATATACTCTTTCTCTTTTATTCTTCTATGAAATGGATACAAAAGATT
>SDBV01006664.1_pt1 | contig 15934 bp, 14 predicted proteins | sample 2277081 | NCBI WGS metagenome assembly SDBV01 (sample SAMN10402039, study PRJNA504765) | marine sediment metagenome | isolation source: marine sediment core GS10_PC15, 223 cmbsf | place: Arctic Ocean: Southern Knipovich Ridge | collected 2010
GAATAAATAAGGAATTTAATCCAAGATTTTTGCGCAGATATGCAGATCTTCATTCATCCATTACCCATGCAGTTGAAGGATATATCTCTGACGTAAAATCCGGCAGTTTTCCCAATGAAAAAGAGAGCTATTGATTTCCTCATCTGAGTTGAAAAAAGTACTTTTCATCGTTCCTTACCCTGAAGGAGAGGCGCCTTCTCAAAGATTCCGGTTCGAGCAATATCTTTCAATTTTAAAAGAAAATCATATTGATTACCATATTGAATCTTTCTGGTCCAAAGAAGCCTGGACGATTCTTTATCGGGATGGTCATAAAATAACAAAAGCAATTGCCTTTATAAGTAGTGTTTTAAAACGCTTTCTGTTATTGTTCAAAATTCATGATGTTCAGATGATTTTTATCCATCGCGAAGCCTTACCGGTTGGCCCTCCAATTATTGAGTTTTTATTGGCTAAAATCCTAAGAAAAAAAATCATCTATGATTTTGATGATGCAATTTGGCTGGCGAATACATCAAAGCAAAATTATTTGGTAAGTTGGTTGAAGTTTCATGAAAAAGTAAAGAGAATTTGCAGATGGAGTTGGAAGGTCAGCTGTGGGAATGCTTATTTAGCAGATTATGCCAGAAAATATAATCATCAAATTTATGTGAATCCTACAACAATTGATACTTCATATCACAAAACGGAAAACAACAAATCAAAAACTCAGATATTAATTATTGGGTGGACAGGGGCACATTCTACCAACAAATATTTCGAATCTTTGGAGCCTGTTTTGGAAGAGTTAAGTAGGAATTATCCTATTGAAATTATTGCTATTTCAGATCAAAAACCCAATGTTACGATTAATAATTTTACTTTTGTAAGCTGGAACAAAGCACAAGAAATTCAACAATTAGATAAAATTGATATTGGAATTATGCCCCTGGATAATTCTGTATGGGAATTGGGCAAATGTGGATTTAAAGCATTGCAATATATGGCAATGGAAATACCAACTGTCGCGTCTGATGTGGGAGTAAATCATCAAATAATTGAACATGGAGTAAATGGCTTTTTATGCAAAAATCATGAGGACTGGCTTAGATATTTGGGAGAACTGATTTCATCTGAAACCTTAAGAAAATCCGTAGGACAAAAAGGGCGAAAAAATGTTATGAATTCCTATTCTGTCCTATCCAACACCAAGCTCTTTCTTTCTCTTTTTGAATAGCTAAGTAGAATAAACAATCCCGAAACGAAAAATGGGTATAAGGGAATTTTATACCTTACGAGTGTCCCAAAGTTGTAGGTGGATATCCCAATTGCAAAAGCAAATGCTATTGAAAATAAAAAACAAAAGATCAAAAAGGGTTTTGAAGTAATGAGTTTGACTGATTTGATAAAACCAACTTTGTAAAACACATAAATGGTAAACATCAACAGTACAAAGGCCTCCAGAGCAGAGAGAAGCATGACTATGTTGTTTACTTCCCACAGATGGGGTCGATACAAGCTTACCCAAACGGCCTGAGGGAATTTTTTTAACATGCCTATAGGACTATAATCAAAGTCTCCCAAGGTATAGGCGGCGCCACCTTGCCGCTCACTGACGTAGTGAATCCATTCTGCTGTCACCCTGGCTGTGGTGGTTATATTTTCTATATTGTACCGTGGATTATCCTCACCTATTTTTATAATCGAATAATAAGCGATAAATCCTGAAAGGCCAATTACAAACGGGGCGATCATTATCTTGAGGATAATATTGGTCACATTGCTTATCCTGGTAAAAAATATCCATAAAACTGCCGCCGGTATGAAACAAAGCAAAATATAGATCTTAATTATATAAATCGTAGAGAGTGATATAAGTAAGATTATAGCTGAAATAGCCAAATTTCTTTTTACAATAAAAAGATAATAAATACTAAAAGTTGCCCATCCCAGGGCGCCAATTGTAATGGTGTCTTTTAAAATGCCTGATCCCCAAAAGAAAACGGAGGGGACAAATAGTACAGCAACTGCAATGCCAAGATGTTGTTTTGGATACATACGATAAAGTATATGAAACAAAGCCCACAATCCGCTAAAGCTAATTGCAGCAAAGAGGACGGCAGTAGCTGAGTAGGTATGAAAGGTTAAAATATCCAAAACTCCTGCTACCCGAACCACAAAATAAGAGGACGAGTCACCGTAGGTATATATTCTGGAGGCATATTGGAATGTATCGGCAACATAATCATTTCCTGCAAAAATAAGCTTGAATGCCAGGACAGGGCTGTCCTTGAAGGCTTCCCATATATACTTGCTCCCTAAATGGAAATAGGTAAAGGTATCTCCTCCTCCATAGTAAAACTGGTAGATCAAACCAACTGCAACGGCGCCCAAGATTTTTAAAGATAGGCCTGGCAAAAAATACCTTCTATTTTGTTTTTCTGTAACCAGGGGTCTAAGGCCAAAGGCTAAGGCATAAATTAATAATAGAAAAATTGGAGTGATGAAAAAATCCTTAATTCCCATCTTTTCTGAGCGCTTTCAAGTGTTTTTTAGCCTTTTTGTTGGCTTCATGTTTTCTGCTCGAATTTTTTCGTACGGTTTTCAGATATTTTTTGGCTTCCTCATAATTTCCTCTTTTGTCATTGATTCGAGCCAGACCAAGAAGAGAATGAAGATAATAACCCGATTCCAGAGCTTTATTTTCCTCTGCAAATTCTACCGTCCTCTCATAATAATATAACGCCTTGTCTTGATTGAGGTTGGACTCCCAAATTCGCGCAAGAAAAAAACATGCATATCTCCCGCTTGTAGCCTCATATCCCGAATAGCTGCTATCAATTTTCATTAGCATGTCTTCAGCTAATATCTTTGCTTTAGCCAATCTGCCGGTTTGAAATAATAAACTGGTATAATATCGATGAAAATAAGCATTATCGGGAAAGGTTTTATGAAGATATTCGGATTCATGAAGCGCTCCCTGGGAATCACTCTCTTCGGTAAATAAGATGCGCATTAGCCAATACTGGGCCTCTGTTCGGGTATAAAATGCATTATGGGCCACTTCCCGCAACTGTTCGAGTCCCAGCTCCTTATCTCCTTTATCAAACATGATCAGAAATGGCCGCAATTGAGGGTAATTCTCTGGAATCCACACGGAAAAATAATTGTACAGTCCATCGCCAAACAACAACTCAGGACTCAACTCTTTTTTACTTCTGCAATCGTCCAGGTAATTTAGCGCTTTGTTCGCATTTCCTGCAGCTTTCAGCCATTTCCTGCGCTCCGAATATAATCTGGCTTTGAATGCATAAGATGCGGAAAGAAAAAAGGCCCCCTCCACTTTCATCGTATCAATCTCATATAATTTTTTTGCTTTCATGATCGACGTATCCATGAAGGCAAAAAAACCTGCATCGAACTTTTCTTCATCAAGATTGGGCATAATTTGCCACCACTCATTCAATCCCATCAAAAAATATGGGAGCGGATGATCTTCGTATTTTTGTTTTAACCAAAAAAACTGCCTTCTGGCCTCCCTAAACTTAAAATTATACATGTCGTTCAAAGCCGTGGTAGTCTGGATTTGAACCTCCATGTCAGCTATAAGCAGAGAGTCTTTACCATCGAAGGAATAGGTGCGAATTGCAGTATTAAATATGAACAATGTGGCGAAAAGAAATATTATAAGCCACCTGTTTTTTAAATTCATGCTTATAAATATATGTTAAAATTCATCGATTTAAAATTAATAGAAGTTTCCATTTGCAGATTATAATCAAGCTCTTGTGACCCTGCCTTTTCGGCAAGGCATGCGAGAACTCTCAATAATAATCTCAGGCATTGCCTGTTTCAATTAGCAACAAAACTAAAAAAGTCTGTTAATTTCGTGTTCGAATGGATGATCATTAATTCTACGGATAATTTCATTCATTAAAACGTGTTTTATTTTTTAAAATTTGAATTTATAAGAAAATGTTTAGAATTGGATACCCTTTGGTGAGTATTGTTAAAGATCTTTTAGAAATTAAAAGAATTCCGTTTTTTCTGATAGTTTGTTTACTCACTTTTTTGATTCTTTTCATTAAAAAAACATTTATCGAATATGAAATTACAGCCTTTCAAATTTTAGATGAACGAGGTGAACTTGGCATGTTCAAACTGATTTCATCCTTGCAGTACTTCACCATTCCGCTGATTTATCTTATAAAATTTACATTTATCGCATTTTTTCTTTGGGTTGGATGTTTTGGTTTCGGGTATAAAATCACTTATTCTAATTGCTGGCATATTGTATTGGTCGCTGAAATTATTTTTATTTTTCCTGAACTGATAAAATTAATTTGGTTTATAGTTTTTGAGACAGACCCAAATTTTGGTGAAGTACGGGCATTCTATCCTTTTTCGCTCATGAATTTTTTCAATTTTGAAGCAGTAGAGAGTAAATGGCATTATCCACTAAAATCACTTAATTTATTTGAAATTATATATTGGTTTTTGCTGGTAGCCGGCATTTATGTCAAATCTCATAAAATTTACCGCCAATCGGTGATTATAGTAATATTTGGTTACGTATTGCCCTTTATTTTTTGGCTGGGATATTATACGCTTATCTACAAATAGGATTCTAAATCTTTAGGACATTTAAGTCACTGCGCCGGCTATATAATATATGTCATAAAAATTGATGGGAGACAGAAGACGGAAGATTTGATATTTCATATCATGTTAAAATAACTTTTCATTTACGCCCTACAAATTCATGGGAAGAATTCTTTTTTTTCGGCGGCAAGTAATTTCCTTGATCAAATAGGCTTTCTATCATGCCTTCAATTCTAATATATTTACTAATTTCGCGCGTTAAACAGAGGAATAATGCAGAATTATCAAAAAATAAATAATATTTCAGGATTGACAATTTTTGTCATTTCCACTATCGTTTTCTGGCTTACCGTCGAACCGACGGCCAGCTACTGGGATTGCGGCGAATTTATAGCGGTATCCTATAAATTGGAAGTGCCTCACCCTCCAGGCGCTCCATTATTTTTGTTGATTGGTAGATTGTTTTCCTTCCTTGCTATGGGAGATGTAACGCAGGTAGCCTATTGGATCAACATCATCAGTGTGATAGCGAGTGGATTTAGCATTCTATTTTTATTTTGGTCACTCACGCTACTTGGAAGAAAAATTTTCACCATCGAAAAAGGGAAAGAAACTCTTGGCCAAATCGTTCTATTAATGGGTGGAGCAGCTGTCGGAGCGCTGGCCTACACGTTTTCAGATTCTTTTTGGTTCTCTGCAGAGGAGGCCGAAGTATACGCAATGTCATCTTTCTTTACTGCCTTTGTATTTTGGGCAATTTTGAAATGGGAAGTTATCGAGGATGAAAGCATGGCAAACAAGTGGATTATCCTCATCAGCTACATGATGGGTCTTTCCATAGGTGTTCACCTACTGAATCTGGTGACGATTCCAGTGTTGGGACTGATTTATTATTTTAAAAAATATACAGTTTCAAGAAATGGAATCATTGCTACGTTTATTGTCAGTGGATTTTTTGTGATCCTGATCAACAACATCATCATTCCTGGTTTTCCTTCGATTGCAGGATCCTTCGAAATATTCTTTGTTAATTCCATAGGATTACCATTTGGTTCTGGAATTATTCTCTTTGGACTATTGCTGATTGGCGCCCTGGTATATGGGATTTACTATTCCAATCTGAAAGAAAAAGTACTGTTGAATACCATATTGCTCAGCTTTGCTTTTATATTAATTGGTTATTCTTCCTATTCATCTATAGTAATCAGGTCTATCTACAACCCTCCTATTGATGAGAATAATCCTGAAAACATCATGTCATTTGTTTCATACCTGAAAAGGGAACAATATGGATCAAGACCTTTACTTCACGGACAATATTTCGATGCCCAGATCACGGATCAAAAGGAAGGCGCTCCGGTATACATAAAAGGTGAAAAGAAATATGAGATCTCGGACAGAAAAATTGAGTATACCTATGATCCTAAACGAACTACCATCCTGCCAAGAGCCTACAGTTCGGACGGAAAACATATTGCCCTTTATAGGGAACACATGGGATTGAAAGATAATGAAGTTCCCAATTTCATTGATAACCTGAAATTCATGTTCAAATATCAAATTGGACATATGTACATGAGGTATTTCCTATGGAATTTTGCAGGACGAGAAAGTGACATTCAACATGCGAATTGGCTCGCCCCATGGGATTCCCTGAAAGAGATACCTGATGAATTTGCAAATAATAAGGCACGAAACAACTTCTTTATGTTGCCATTGCTTCTGGGGATAATCGGAATGTTTTTCCATTACAATAAAAAGAAAAATGATTTTTTTGTACTTGTTTTATTGTTTTTCCTTACGGGAATAGCGCTTGTACTCTATCTGAATTCTCCTCCAGTAGAACCCAGAGAACGGGATTATATCTATGCCGGATCATTTTATGTGTTTGCCATGTGGATCGGCATTGGAGTGATGGCACTCGGAAAATTGCTATCTGAAAAATTTGGCAATGAAGTGAATGGAGCTGCTATTGCCACAGCAATTTGTTTGATTGTTCCTGGAATCATGGCTTTTGAAGGTTGGGATGACCACGACAGATCGGGAAGATATTTCTCCGTAGATTCCGCACGAAATTTCCTTGCTTCGTGTGAGCCAAATGCAGTTCTGTTTACCGGAGGTGACAACGATACCTTCCCTCTTTGGTACATTCAGGAGGTAGAAGGTTATCGAACGGACGTAAGGGTTATCGTACTGAGCTATTTCAATACGGATTGGTATATCGATCAAATGACACGGCCGGCATATGAATCGAAACCGCTTCCGTTCTCGTTAACCTCAGAGCAATATCGTCAGGGTGGGCCAAATGATTATTTGCCGTTTCGTGAAAATCCTAGTATTAAAGGCGCCGCAATCAACCTGAATCAGTATTTGAAATTAATACGAGATGAGCATCCGGCATTGCAAGTGCCTACTAAATTCGGGAAGTACAATTCTATCCCCTCCAAGGCCTTGTTTTTGAATGTCGATAGCGCAGATATTGTAAATAGAAATATAGTTCCTGAGGATAAATTGCAGTACTTGACCGACAAGATGGTTTTCAATTTGAAAAAAGGAGGGTTAGAAAAAAATACTCTGATGATCCTGGATTTAATTGCCAATAACAATTGGGAAAGACCGATCTATTTTAACAATACATCTCTTCAGGGAGTGAGTGTAAATTTAAATGACTATGTGGTTCAGGAAGGAAATGCGTACAGATTGCTTCCGGTAAAAAATCCAAACCCGAGAAATGAATTTGTGAATACCGAAATAATGTATGAAAATGTGATGAACAAATTCCAATATCGCGGATTGGATGATCCGAAAGTATATAATTCGATCGATCACAGAAATTTTGCCCTCAATCACAGATCTACATTCAACAGCCTGGCAAATGCACTTCTCCGTGAAGGTAAAATTGAAAAGGCAAAAGAAGTAGTATTTAAATCATTAGCTGTGATTCCTGATAATTCTATTGCTTATGATTACACTTCTTCTCAAACGGTTAAACTCCTTTATAGTATTGGAGAACGAGAAATGGCGAAAGAAATAGCAGCATTGATAGGTGAACGGGCAAATGATGCCTTGACTTATTTTAGCCTATATAATGTTGCGTCAGGAAATGAAACACAGAAAAATTTGTTGATTCTGAATGACCTTGTCAATACGATGAAAACTGAAGGGGAAAATGAATTGGCTCAGAAATTCGAGGAATATTTCCTGGGTCACTATTCAAGAATAAATTCGTAAGTCATTAAAAGTATAAGGACGGAAGTCCGAAGACGGAAGAAAAAATTATGTTTTACTGACGATGATATAATAAAAGAGGATTAATCCCGCTTTTATTTTTATAACTATTCCATCATCTTATTTTTATATTACAAGTCTAATATGTCGCAGTGAAATTCAGGCATTTTTCATTTCGAGGTTTACACTTTGAGTGCCTCTGCGGATACTTTGCGCACCTTTGCGTGATTATCCTTTATAGCTCAGTCAAGAATTACGCTGAGTTTCACCAAGAAAATGCAAAGTTTCGCAAAACGATTACTCGAAAAAGTGTTAACTACTTTTTGCCTTTTATGAAAAATGCCGATCTTCAAATACTTTTTAAATTGAATCAAATAGTTCCTTACTGATTATGAGAAAACTAATTTTAATAGTTGGTCTTGTTTTGATCTCCAAAACAATGAAGGCTCAGGATGTCGGCCTGTCTTTTTCTTATTTCATTCCAAAAAATGGATATTTCTCCGTTCCGGTCACTCCTTTTTCCATACGGGGAGTTGGATTTGATCTGAGCAATTATTTCGCCATTGAGTCAGGTTTTTCATTATATCGAATATCAGGAATGGGAGTCAAGGAACTTCCTTACGAATCCAAAAAACCCCTCATCGGGCCTTTCTTTTCATTGATGGTCCCACTTGAGGGGGTGATCACTTTCAATTTTGATAACCATGCATTTAAGCTCAAAGGAGGAGGATTTTTATTTTATAATTTCGATACCAAGATCAATGAAGGCAACCTGGACAGGGAACTAAGAGATTATTTGGGCTGGGAAATATTGAATTCTGATTTCACTGTGAATAACAATATTGGATACGGATATCATTTCGGAGCAGAATATATCATTTATTTTTCAAAGAAATTTGGCATAAGCCTTGAGGCATATTATTTATCGGGATCATCACCACTCGATATGAAGGGAAATTACAAAGGAATACCAAATGATGGTGATATAATTGTAGAAGAAATAGCAGATTTTAAAGATGCTCAATTGGATTTTACCGGATATGAGCTTTCTATAGGCATTTTGTTTTCGAATTAATCTGGCATTCACTTTTGAACAAAGGTGCCAGTCAATGCAAATTTTATGAAGTAACTACAATTTTATTTTCCTGACTTTTGCCAGTACATCTTTTTTATCAGATTGTTTAACCATAAAGAAACCGCTAAACACAAAAAAAGCAAATAGGATTAATGAAAGTATTGAAAAACTCCAGTCATTTATAGCTATTTCATTGCTATCTACTACAGTCGTAAAGTCATTTTGAAGGCTTGATGTATTCAAAATCACATTGATGCATGCGTGAAATAATACAACCACCATAATATTCCCGGTTCTGAGAAAAAGTCCGGATAAAAAAATACCTAATGCGAAAGCAAAAAATACTTGTGAGGTGATTCCCGCATAATTCCCCGGCTGATGACGTAAGTTCATAAAATGAACTAAGCCAAAAAGCATAGAGGATAGAACCACTCCCCAAAATATAGCTTTCTTTTTTTTTATTAAGGATAAAATAAAAAGAGGTAGTACGATACCACGGAAAAGAAATTCCTCATCAAGACCAATCAATAAATTCGTAGTTACTAATTTCCATAAACTCGCTAAATTGGCTGATGCATAGATTTCCCAATTATTAATTAACCCCACAAATATTATAAAAAGTGGTAAACTTAGTACGAATGGGTTTTGTATTTTCAAACTAATTCCAATAAAAGGTATTATTATCCATTTATATATCGACCATATTAGAATGGATAATATTAAAATTCGTATTATAACATTACTTATAAATTTAACATTTTCAGCATCCCAATAGATGCTTATCCAAGCACCAATCGGTTCAATTATCATTATGAGGATTGTCGTTATAACTAATACTAAGATTATATGCTGATATTCTTTTTTCATTTTGTATCTAAATAATTCCCAATAATTCTTTTGGTTTAATAAGATCAAAGCAATTGATAAAAAAAGGATAGCAGTTTGAAAATCATAACTACTATCCTCAATTACTTTAAAAAAGTAACATAGCGCTATTTAAGAGTTAAACAAATGTAAACTACTAATTCCAACCAACCTCACAATTCGATGTACAAATACAAAACCATGTTCTTCCCCCTAAAAGGCTTCTATCTGGACAAGTATTTCCCATGCATTGTTCACCCCGCAGTGAAATATCGAAAGAGCATTTAAACCAGAATCCGCGGCCATTTTGAACAAGGCTGGGGCTTCCTCCTTGAGTAGAAATGCCTGTTAAATCTTTAGCTGTTATTTGAACTGAAGAAACAGAACGATAAGTCCTGTTGAACAAAGGTCCTCCGGCAACTCTTCCATTGGAAGTCTCTTGTGTGCTTGGTAAAAGAGGATTACCATCAACATAAATTTCATCAGGATAATTTCCTGATACGGAATTAATCTCAAGTTCGAATTCATAGTTTAAAATTGTTTCATCAGTTATCCTCATATTGGAAAGGTCATCTGTAAAAGATCCCATTAAACTGACAATCTCAACGTCGCTAAATGGGGGGGCCGCATCCTCCTCTTTTGTTGTTGAGCAAGACATAACAAATAAAAAGACAATTGTTAAAAATAATGAAGTTTTCATAACGATAATTTTTTAGAGTTGTTGAATATGAATTTTATAATACTAATGTAATATAAAAGTTACATTCTACAATATTATATACAAATTTATAATAAGACTAAATTTAAACTACTGGAGGCAGTATATATAACAATTAAGGTGCTTTATTTGCCAGATGAAGAGGTTTACGCATATCTATAATGTGTGAATTTGATAACATAATAGTACCATGACAAACGTTAAACGCCTGTTGTAAACATTATCCAAAACCGTGATTTGGGTCGCTTCTGGAAAAAGAATTTCTATTCAGAAGTCTTGTCTGAAGGATAATTTTATTGTTAGTTGCACATAACAACATCAACTAAATATGTATTTCCGGTCAAATTATAAAACAAATGGATATACAACTTTGCAATTTTAAATTACCCAATTTTATACTCATTGATTGTTTAATAAATTACTAACGTGCCTAAGTTAAAAAGAAAATTACTTATTCCCATACAGTTTTTGAAGCTTCTTTATCTTCATCTCTTCTACTTCAACTGTCATATAGATTTTCTTGGTCGGTTTTTCCGAAACGGTTTCCACTGCAGCTATTTTATCTACGACATCCAAACCTTCCACTACACGACCGAAAATAGTATAAGCATCATCCAGATGAGGTGTGCCGCCTATCGTGGTATATACTTTTAAACGGTCAGCAGGAAAATCTTTATCAAACGTAGTATTGAATTTTTCTTCACAAACAGGTCTGTATTCCAGCATTTTTTTGCCATAAGCCTCCTGGCCTTGCTCGTGATAAATAGTTGATAATTCTTCCTGCAGCTTAGCATATTCTGGCATTTGCATCAATTGCTTCATGTAAGCGCTCAGTTTTTGCATATCGGTAGTCAGGTCATCTTCAGAATAAACTACACCCTGAACAATATACCATTGGGATCCACTGCTGGCTTTTTCAGGGTTCATATTATCTCCCTGGCGGGCAGCAGCAAGCGTGCCTTTATGGTGAATAAGCGTGTCGACAAACTCAGCGGGCACTGTATAATCTATTTTCTTTTCATTTCCCGGCTTGGCATTTACATCACCGCCCTGAATCATAAAATCCTTAATCACCCTATGGAAAAAAGTGCTGTCGTAGTCACCGTTTTGAGCTAGTTTCAAGAAATTCTCCTTGTGTTGTGGCGTCTGATCATATAAAATAATTTTGATGTCACCATAGCTGGTTTTTACAGTAATCAGGTAATCTTTTTTTGCGCAAGCTGAAAGGGCAAACGCAAGGCTTAAAATTATAAATAGAATATTTTTCATCTTCCTATCGTTTCAGTTCTATATTTATTTGATGTAATATCTCTGCTCCGCCATCATTCAGAATGTCTTCACCCAATTTATTCCCCAATATTTCCGGTTCATCCAAACTTCCTTTAGCGGTTTTTTTAATGAACTCTGTTCCGTTTAGGCTAAAAATTCCTGCCTGCAACACTATGCTATTATCTTCGATTTGAGCATTTGCAAATGCCGGAATGCTACAACCACCTTTTAATTTTCTTAGGTAAGCTCGTTCTGCTTTCAGCTTTATTTCAGCAATCGGATCATTCAGGATTTCTCTTACTTTGGATTTTTTATTTTCCAAAAGAGTTGTAGCGATCTCTACGGCTAAACTTCCCTGGCCAACTGCCGGAGTAAAAATATCCAATGATAACTCCTGATTGATCAGGTCTTTATATTCCATTCTTGCAACACCGGCATAGGCCAATAAAAGGGCGTCACAATGACCGGATTCCATCTTTTTTATTCTTGTCTGCAGATTGCCTCGCATATCTACAGTTTCAATATTAGGATAGTAATGTGCCAGGGTGGCAATTCGCCTTGTCGAGGAGGTCCCTATTATAAATGATGAATTGGCATCCTTTAATTTCAGCGATTTATCGCGACTGATCAACACATCATTTTCCATTTCCCGTGAAGAAAAAGCTAATATTTCAAATTGGGAAGGAAGTTCACTTGGCAGATCCTTGGCGCTATGAATGGCAATATCAACTTCTCCATTTTCCAACATCAATTCCAACTCTTCCGTAAAAACGCCTTTGCTTCCAATTTTCGAGATTGAAACATCCAGCACCTTATCCCCTTTTGTTTCAATTGGCATCAATTCTACTTCTATCCCATGCTTCTCTAATTCATCTTTTACATGGTTTGCCTGCCACATGGCGAGCATACTTTTTCGTGTACCAATCTTTATGATCATGTATTCTAATAATTAAGATGGCAAAAATAATAAATCTAAGGTCTAAATGTGGAGGTAATTTGAAGAGAAGTATCTAAAAAAATTATTTTAGTATTTCCATTGCGCTCTAAATGGTAATATGCTGTATTTAAATCCTGATAAATTTTTTCCAATTTTGACAAATCAAGTGCTTTTGAAAAGTTTATCACAAAGGCATTTTCTGAATCTGTCAGGTTAACAGAATCTACACCATTTTGCACAAGTAGTGATTCTCTCAAGATTGACATCCCATACTGAAAAAGTCCTTTTTGATTTATCTTGGTAGACTTGCTAAAATTTTCTGCCCATTCAACCATCATTGGGTGATTGTTTGAAAAACAAACTCTCATCCATTCCTGGAATAACTTATGTGTATCATCTTCAACTTCATGGATCATATTGATCGCCTGAGTTAAATCACCGGATGCCATATTTGCAATCTGAATTGCTCTTTCTGAGTTGAGTTCATGCTTTTTGACCAAATAACCAGAAATCTCTTCCTTGTTAAAAGGCCTGATTTTCAACAATTGCACCCTCGATAAAATGGTGCCTATGATCTGTTCATGATCGTATGTCACCAGAAGAAATACGGTTTTCTCAGGTGGTTCTTCCAACAATTTCAATATGGCATTGGCAGCGTTTGGGTGCATATATTCAGCCAGCCAGATGATCATCACTTTATATTCGCCTTCAAAAGATTTTAGCGAAAGTTTTTTGATGATATTTCGGCTTTCTTCCTTCGAAATATTTAATTGTTTGTTTTCTCCACCAAATTCCTGCGACCATTCTGAAGGCCCTCCATAAGGGTTTTGGTGTATAAACTCCCTCCATTCAGCGATAAAACTATCGCTGATCACGTCTTTCCCGGTTTTATTTTTTGCGGAACATACCGGAAATACAAAATGTAAATCAGGATGAATAGACTTGCTGATTTTCTGGCATGATGGACATTCACCACACGCCTCACCATCTATCCTGTTCGTGCAATTGAGTAGCGCCGCATAGGCAATGGCAAGACACAAATTAGCGCTGCCTTGTGGGCCGGCAAACAATTGTGCGTGAGCTATTTTTCCACTCTCAATAGATCTGCTAAGCTTTTTTTTGACGCTTTCAAGTCCTGGTATATCTGAAAATATCATTGATATCTGAAGCTAATTCGGTCTGTACTTTTTAGTTTTTTCAAAGATATGTACTAGAATTTCGACATCCTCCTCCATCAAGGTTTTTTTCCTTCGTTCCTTTACTTTTGGAATTACATCCAACGCCTTTTTTAAATTATAAGTTTTAAATCCCTGAGCGCCACCAATGGAAAAGGAAGGTATAAAGGTGCGTGGATAGCCAGTTCCAAAAATATTGGAACTCACGCCCACTACTGTACCCGTGTTGAACATGGTATTGATGCCACATTTGGAATGATCACCCATCAACAAGCCGCAAAATTGCCTGCCGGTTTGCGCAAATCTTTCTTCCTCATAATTCCAAATGCGTACGTTTTCATAATTATTTTTCAGATTGGAAGCATTGGTATCTGCACCTAAATTGCACCATTCGCCAAGAACAGAATTACCTAAAAATCCATCATGCGCCTTGTTGCTGTTTCCAAAAATAACTGAGTTGCTGATCTCACCGCCAACTTTGCAGTAAGGACCCACAGTGATATCACCTCTTAATCGAGCGCCCAAATTGAGCGCTGAGCCTTCTCCGATTGAGACGGCTCCTTTTATGATTGATCCCTCGCCAATTTCAGCATTGGCTCCAATATAGATCGGTCCGTTTTCCGCATTTAAAATGGCAGATTTAATGCTTACATTTTCTTCAATAAAAATATTCTGAGCATTGTAGACAGCAGTATGCGGGTCTTCGATGGAATGGCTTTTTCTCCCCCCGGTCAGTAGTTTAAAATCACTTCGAATGGCAGCGCCATTGTGAATGAAGATATCATATACTTTTTGAAGTGAAATGAATTCAGTTGAAAAGAAGATATTCTCCTTGATTCTGAAAAGTTTTTCCGAACTTAATTCATCGATAGAATCAAAGCGACCATAAAATGCAATTGGCAGATTATCCTTGAGAAGGATCTGATCTTTTTTTAATGCTTTGACCGCATCAACCAATGCCGAATTTGGGAGCACACATCCATTCAAGTACAGATTTTCTTGTGTGTTATGAGCAGCAAATTTCCTGGAAAGATAGTTTTCCGTTAAATAGGAGTAATCTGCCGGAAGCCACTTATGCCATTTTTCTTTAATGGTGAGAATACCGATTCGAATATCTGAAACGGGCCTGGTAAAAGTAAAAGGAAGTAAATTTGTTTTTGTTGTTGGTTCGTCAAATAGAATAATATTCATCTCATAAAAATAAAAAAGTCTCCATTACTTTTGAAAATAATGGAGACCTCATTTATCATGAAATGATATTTATTTCTTTTTGTATCTTCTGTTGAATTTCTCAACCCTACCTGCAGTATCCAGAAAGATTTTCTTACCGGTGTAAAAAGGGTGGGATGCAGAACTCACCTCTATTTTAATCACCGGGTACTCATTCCCGTCTTCCCACTTAATCTTTTCTTTAGAAGTCATTGTTGACTTTGTCAAGAATTTTGCACCACTTTGTGTATCGTGAAATACTACGTCTGAATAATTTGGATGAATTCCCTTTCTCATTTTTCTATTTTTTCACTTTTTATAAAAGGACTGCAAATGTATGCAAATACTATTCGATCTGCAAAAATCTGCACAAAAGATTTTATACAAATGCGTATGATTATAGAAATCGAAGCCAAAAGTAGTTAATTTGAGTAAGAAGCCAAGAAAATCCTAAATCAATTGGGAATTGTAGCCTCTGCGTCTAGTGTCATTTATGGTAGATTTAAAATGAATATCGAACATTCTAACGATTGATAAAGAATTTAGAAGTGCATTTTGAACCTTATTGAATCTCGCATTTCATTTTAAGATTATTTTTTTTTACAATTCAATTTTTGCCTGTTCAATTATTCTATCATTCAGAACCTGATCCTGTTTCGGGACGGGTAATATCTTCGACAAACGATCCAGGATTTTTATTAAATCAAGTCGTGCACCCTTTGACCTTTTTGGTAAAATAAATGATTCTACCGTTCTTTTAATGGAAACATTTGATGTAAGAGACGGAAGACCGAAGTCAGGAGTCAGAAGAAGAGATTTCCTGAAAAACAACTATTAATGTTTCGTAAACCAGCTTTGGACTTTTTACTCATTTTAGC
>SDBV01006665.1_pt1 | contig 15934 bp, 13 predicted proteins | sample 2277081 | NCBI WGS metagenome assembly SDBV01 (sample SAMN10402039, study PRJNA504765) | marine sediment metagenome | isolation source: marine sediment core GS10_PC15, 223 cmbsf | place: Arctic Ocean: Southern Knipovich Ridge | collected 2010
CTACTACACAAGAAAAATGCAGCTATCCCCAGGCGAACGACTGATCCACTTCTCCACCATAAGCAAAGCATTGAGGTTGATAATATCCGTCATGCGGGATGACGACTCTCCTCTTCCAAACGCAACAACAAAAGAAAACGATGTCAATCTCAAACTCCTAGAAGAAGCGCGTTGTTTCCTGTTGTGGGAAATGGGACGCGAGCGTGCACGTTCCAGGCCATCATCGTGGGATTCGCTACAAAACGAAGACACAGTGTTGCAAGCTGTCGCCCGGCAGATCGCGAATGACGAGGTTCCAACGGTTATTGAAGAGACGAGAAGTGTGAAGCGCCCAAGATTTCACGTACCATTCGACGAAATGCTCCTCATAGGATCGATGGAGAACGGAGAGGGCCGCGAGTGTCGCTCGTGTCTGAGACGGGCCGAGTTCCTGTTTGCCGATCACACGTGGCTGTGCTCCAAGACCCATTCGAAAAGGAGAAGAAGAAGAAAGGACCTCCTGACTTTGAAACAGGAACCGGGATCGAAGCTTTCAGCGCTCTGTGAATGGTGTGCTCGTTCCGCAGTCGAGTACAATTGGTCTCTCCACAAGGTGTGGCTCTACTCCGGAACAGAAGGCGACGAAAAATGGCAAGCTGTAGAGCGCCGAGGCGACTGGAAACAAACCTGCTTCTTCAGAATCATATCCACCACCACCACCACCACCACCACCACCACGACTAGAATGATAATAACACAGGTGCTCTATGACGACGGCGGAAATCGCTGGTCGTACTGGTCCATGAACGGGCGGGGATGCTGTTCGAAACCGTCCATAGGCCTCTTTCCTGGAGGGCCTAGACAAGCAAAGAAGTGGGTCAAGGCCACAAACACTGTATTTGCCCGCGTGTGAGTAAAGTCATTTCCATCCGCTCGTCGTAGCACTGTGATGCATGGCACTTGACGAAAACCCTTCCAGAGCTCCAGAACATGGCGTACGGAACTCCGTTTTCGTGTTCCTCTCGTCCGCACCTGCGGAAAAGGAGCGGGCACACCTTACGTTGTCTCGGTGAGATCAAATAAAAGTGCTTTCGTCCTGCTTCATCTGGTCGACAGCGGTAGAGATAGAAACGACCCTCGGTCCACGAAGCCAGCGCTTTGTTGGACTTCAGGTATTCCTCTAGGACTATGTAGGCTCGCTCTCTGGGTTTGACAGACTTTCTCGGTCGTTTGTTTTGACCAGGAGGAGGAGGAGCAGCAGCAGAAGCATCGGTGGGTTGATTCCCTTTTCTCTTTCGTTTTTTCCTTTTCCTTTTCTTGTTGGAGGAGCCCGTAAGCGTGTCGCCTCCGTGGCAGACGATTCCTTGGGGGCCGATCAGTTCCTCGTCAATTGTGATGCCCCCGGATTGATCTTCCAGGACCCTCGACACTAGAGACCCCAGGAAGATGGCCCTTTCGTCTCCGGACCGAACCAAGGGATGGGTGCACATGGACGCTACTTTGAGATAGCGATTGTGTCCTCGTTTTGTGCAATTCAATAAACGAAAAAGCTGAAGAGAATCCTTGTAGACGCACAGGTCGACGAACGGAACAGCCAGGACGGGCTTGGTTTTCTCCTTTTTCTTGATCCTGAGCAGTGACTCAAGATGCGGGTGGCTGTCCAAGGTGCACGCTTTAACGATGCGATCCCGGAGCACCGAAGAGAATTTGGCGTGTTCGTACATAGTCCGGAAAAAGATCCCGTCCTTTCGAATGATTAAGTGACGGGACGCTTTCTTGGCTGAGCTCGCGTCCAGGACCAGAAAATCGCATCTGGAGACAGTCCTATGGCACGTTTTCTTCATGGTCATTATGATCATGTCCATGGTGGCACGCGTTCGTTCGTCCAGGTTCTCCAGGAGACCTTCGTTGTTCTCCACCTCTGCGTCTAGATCGAAGAATGGGACACAAGGTCTCTCAGGGAACAATCCTTCGTAGAAGTACTTCCTGGCGATGCGAGGAAACGAGAGAGCTGCCCCGTCTCTCCGAAAATCATAGATATCGTCCCACCCCGTGACTACGTAGCCCTTCGCGCCGGTATCATTAACGTCGTAGGCCAGCATGATGTAACCGTTGCGTCGAGCCCATTCTTTGGCCCGATTGCAAGCCCCCTCTCCTCGGAAAACCTTACGAGGACCCAAACCCTTGTGGCGAGCATTGAACGCAACGGTTCGAAATCCCATTTCGCAGTGAGTGGGACGAAGGGGAAAAGTACCGGGTCGCACATGTATTAAGGTGTATACGTAAAAAATACGTGCGCTCGGAAAAAACACCTCCTGATTCGTGCCTCAGGCGAAAAAAAAATTGCGCAGCCGCTCGGTTACATCGCCAACAAATGCGAAAACTTACACAAATGACAATCGACCGTTATGGACGCTTCGGCTTTTTCTGTGCAGTCGCTTCTGTTGGATTTGGATGTTTCACGTTTGGGTTTTTGATGATTGGGGGTGGGGTGGCTATGATGGCACTGAATTTCCACATTGCCGCGACTGTCATTGGGGCAGTATTGGTCGCTATTGGATTAATTATGGCTATTCTGTTCACTGCGCCGTGTATATGCACTGCAAATGGCATCAAAAATGGATTCGATCCCAAGGAGGACTGGTGGCCTTGTGTATGACCATACCTACTACTACTACTACTACAACAGCGCATGCGGCTGTCGAAAATTTTATTGCAGACACACATGACAAAATAAAAACAATTCCTTATTCGTGCGACTTGCTCCTTTTCAACGGAGATGGATTCTTGACCTTGACGTCGTCCTTTCTGGGTCTCTTCGAGCGTGGTATCACCCTGGCATACGTAGGTTGTTTGAGAATAACGTGGATCTTCGCTTCTCCGCACTGACTGCACTCGAGTGCATCAAACATATGCTCCCAAACAGCCACGCGTTCCGGTCGGCATCCTTCGCAGTGGCGCATGACACGATCGACACCAGTATCCCAGTCGACCTTTTCGGGCCATTCTTCCTTTAGAACGGTCTCCAAAGCTTCGCGAACAGTCTGATCCTTCTTGAAAGCAACAAGCCATTTCTCGTTAGCATAGAGACTCTCGTCCCACTTGATGCTGGCTGGCAATTCAGTCTTGTCATGAAGGATGTAGATGCGCCGGTAGATGGCAACCGTACTCCAACCGTCTTTCAAATAACCATCATCTTTCTTCGCTCCGGAAACTGTGCGAGAGTTCATGTAATATGCCATCGCAGATGGTACTTTTTTGTGCAGAGGAGGAGGTTCTCGGAAGCTCTTTTTTTGTGTGCATAGAAAAAATCACGCGGTGTTTTTCTTTGGAAACGGGGGGACATTTTCCCGAGCGCGGAAAATATGGGTAGCACTTTCCGGAGGGGGTAGGGCCAAAATGTGCAACTTTACGGTACATTTGACCCCCTCAAAAAACGTACTGTAACGGTGTCGTAACAAAAATTTTTTGGTCCGCTCAAATTTTTTTGAGCCGGTCACCCAACTCGATTTCGACTTCGACCAGCGGACCAAATCTTTTTGAGCGGACCAAAAAATTTTTGTTACGACACCGTTACAGTACGTTTTTTGAGGGGGTCAAATGTACCGTAAAGTTGCACATTTTGGCCCTACCCTCTCCGGAAATTGCGACCCGCATTTTCCGGCCATCCATTATTCCGATTGCAATATCCAGTGAGAGGTGATTCCCGTTGTTTGTTTTGTCAGAACAAAAGTCGGACTGGTCAAAAAGTCTGGAGCCACGTCTGAGAATAAAACCTCCTGCTCCTCCTCCCTCCCTCCCATACATGACCTGCGATCTGAAAAAAAAATGAGTCAGCGTTATCGTCTTATGGATCAGAAAGCAAGGGAATGCGTTATCGATCACTTGGATTCCATCGCGGAAGGTGCTAGGGCCTTCCAACCGCAGAAAGAAGCTCTCTGCGTCAAAAATGGCATACATCCTATGCAGGGAAAGATGTTTGGCATAGACGGGAACATTGGATCTGGAAAATCGTACTTGGGAAAGACTCTGGAGAAAGCTATTGGTCCAAGGGCTTCCTTTATCAAGGAGTATGTGTGCAAAATGTGGTTGGACATGTTGTATGAAAATGAGAAGCAATGGGCCGGTGTGTTTCAAATCAACCAGATGAGAGCATGCATAACTTCGACCAAGCTCATGATGGAACGTTGCGAGCACGGGGCCGTCGGAATCATCGATAGAACACTCATGGGGAACCTCGCTTTCGCTTTGGTTCACGAGCGAAAAGGCAACATCGACGAGAAGTTGATGGGCTGCTACAAGAAAAGTCTCATCGATGCGGGTCCCTACCCGTATGCCGACATCATCTTTCTCTCTACCGAGGTGGAAGCAGCTAAAATTAGGATCGACAGCCGGGCACAGACCAAGAGCAGCCGCGAATCCGAGAAGGAAGGTGTGCCTCTGGGATACTTGCGACAGCTCGACGAGATGATGCTTTTCGTGGCGCTCTACCTGCGCGCGACTGGAAACGCGCGCGTAAGCTTTTGGGATTGGACTGAATTTGGGGAACACCGTCAGATTTTAAAACATATTGCGAAAAACAGCCTGATACTCCCCACGCCAGATAAAGAACTTCTGCAACGCATCAAACGCGCCGACTACCAAACGCTCAAGACCATCACACAGGAACTCTGCGAAAATATCAATAAAAAAATATGAGCATTAAGACTTCAGCTGCGTGTCTGCTAAGAGGAAATCATGCATTTAAACAAACAACAACAGCCCTTCGCTTGCTTATGCAACGGCCGGCGTCCGACGAGGAGAGCGGGGAACCGTCCCCGACGTCCACCCGGAACTCGGATGTGGATCTTACGATCGTCGTATTGGGATGGACATTCTCTGGAAAAACGACGCTGTGCATGAGGATGATGGGACTAAATCCTTGCAATGACTATCGAGCATCCGAAGAAAATCACAAGTATGGTGTGCCCTTCGCAACAACGACAAACGACACCGAAATGACCGTCATCTATATCGACACGCCCGGTGGAGACGACGCTGTGAAAATACGAAAGGAAGCCTACGTCACGAAACCCGATGGCTACATCTTTGTCTATGATGTTACGCACTTCGACTCCTTCGCTTCCATCGAGAATATGTTCCTCCCGGAGATAGAAAAAATCACTGGCCAGGAGCAAATCTCGGTGCCGTGCTTGGTATTGGGAAACAAAGTGAACGCTGCTACAAGGGTTCCAGGACAAATTCTCACCCGAGAAGTAGCATTCTCGGATGGAGAACATTTGTCCTGGGACATCCGCGGCAACACAGGCTCGTGTCGTTTTGTCGAAGTTGACAGTCTCACGGGACAAGGAAAACTAGATGGCGAGATCAACACGTTTCTGACGACGGTGGCCGATCACAGGATGAACCTCAGTGCTGGTTCCAACAAGAAGAAGAAGAAGAAGGAGAAAACCAAGGTAGAGTGCTGCGTTCTTCAATAAAAAAAATTAACCATACCCAGCACATTTAGACAAGAGCTAATCATCGCATCTTTATCCAGAAGGCATTCGTGGAAACTGGGAGAATGGATGGAAAGAAAAGAGCGCGTGTAACTCTGTTACACACAGGACGACGACGATTTTACAATGCTCCCAAACACCCCGGAGACTCCGGACAGCGCAAAGGACATGTGCCCGTTCCCACCACTTGACCCGGATCCGGTACCAGAATGGTTCCACAGGCTCTGGCTTCATTCATTTTAGCCTCGGTGCGCATGTCAATCTGTAGATCGTCGAATAAAAGAGTGGTCGGCATGGAGCCGACGGCTATTTTGTCTTCTGCCAGACCCGTGGATATAGCGATGCACCCCTGGTTCCCATTGTTGTCATCATCATCATCATCGCGGAACGGTTTTGGATCCACAGGCGCCTGGAAGGATAGACGTCGAGCTAGATTGAGAGCATCGCATTGCACTTCTCTTCCCGAAGGGGTTCGGAGGGGCCGTGTCGTCTTGCGTTGAGAGCTGGCGGACCGTGCTACACCACACCACACGACATCTTCCGGATCCAAACTGTTGCAGGATTTGGCTGACACTGCGATTGTAACCATCAGAGGAGCCGAGACCTTGCTCAAGACTACTTTTCCATGTAGTCTCATGTCGGCCAGGCGTCGGTGATCCCTGAGATCCGGTAGTGGACGGTATGCACTGATGCCAGGAGAGGAGACGAAAGTAACGTTGAGCTTCCCTCTCCCAAGAGACACGTGCTGTCCAGAACCCCCGCTGTGTAGAGACCAGGAGGTCGAAGACCAGGGAATCGTTCCGTGCGATCCATCCAATTTCCCTTCTTCGTCAAAACGGTCTCTCAGGGTGTCCAGTGTGATGGCATACTCGAACGATGTCAGGGTCTCGTGTTCGGAACAGATGCCAACAGACCCGTCGCACACGTCTATACATTCGCAGTGGTCCGGTTCCGGGGGTTCGCGGCATGGCGTGCCTTTTGGGAGCACACGGTCTTCTGGACACGTCTTGGATAGGCCGTCACACATTTCGGGAACATCGCATGCGCCTGCCGAAGGACGACACACAGAGTCCACCTCTCGAACGTCATCCTCAGGACAGTCTACGCCATTGCCGTCGCAAATTTCGGAAACGTCGCAGGCTCCTTCCGCTTCACGACAAACATAACCGGCACGGCGCAGTCCATCTCTGGGACAGTCGGGACCCGTCCCGCTACACCGTTCGGGTCTGTCACAAGGGCCGATCGCTTCGCGACAAACATCGTCTTCCGGAACGAAAGCGTCCTCAGGACATTCCGAATCCTGTCCGGTGCAGTACTCTTCGATGTCGCAGGTTCCCCGAGACTGGCGGCAGAGGGTTCCTACCGTGACGATTTCGCACTTTTCCGAACAGCACGATCCTTCCCTGCCGTTCAAATCCTTGCCCAAGTCACAATCTTCCGGATCCTGTACAATGCCATCCCCGCATCCGCACGTACCCGGCCCGAGTGTGCCTCCGGTGTACAGATGGAGAGTCGACGCCAGCTGGAGCATGTTCTTACCCATCTCGCTGGTCGACGATACGACGGTTCCGCAGGATTCTTCCAGTAGCTTGCCGGCAAGATCCACAAGTTCGTCGATTCGCGCTGTGCTGCAGGCTCCGGTCCACATGCTCAGATGGGAAGATATCCATCGTCTGGCCAGAACGATCTGGGGCCGCCCGAAAACCGTATCTCCCTGCTCCGGATGTTTTCCCACTTCCATTTTCACGACTTCGATCCACTTGACAGCGCAGAGTGTACGATCTTCGGAATGTGGATGCGCCAGAGCATCCACGATGGACTGTTGGTCCGGGACTGGCCATGGTTTCCTCAGGAAGGAGTACCACGAAAACGAGTTGGAGGAACTCCAGTACCAGAACTCTCGCGTGCACCCCTCCGAACAAGAACACTGTTCTTTGGGGCAGCTCTGGCCGTGTCCCGAGACACAAATAACGAGGAGCGCAAAAACGACCACCGCCACGGAAAAAACATGCATAACGACAAACGCAGAAACGACCCTGCGAACTATGGAATCAAATCGCATATATTTTTTTGTTCGTCCGTTATCGTATATGCACAAACGAACAAAATACCACACAAATAGACTGCGAAGACAGAGGTATGTCCTACGAAACCCCTCTTGTTTTCGAACCTCTTAAAATGCGAGATACGTATCCCGCGAACACAAGCAACAACAACAACAACAACAAAAAAATGGAGAGGATATCGGAACAGAAGGTGCATGAGCACGTCACTGCGTTCATCGCCACGATTCAATCGGATGCGCTATGGATATCCGAGGGAAACCAAATCCTCTCAGATCACAAATACTCTGTGATGATGATGATGACGAAATGCAACGCAAAGGATCTTCGATCGGCTCTAGGGATAGGAGAGGGCGTATGGCCGCCCAGCGACGTCGCAATGTTTCCATTGATTAAGGACGGATACTGGAGTCTGTTAGTCATCTATCGCAGTCGAGGAACCGGCAAAATGTTTCATTATGACCCGACTTCTTCTAAAACTCACGCAGGCTATTCCAAGGAGTTTGTCCGAATGATGTGTTTTGCTGGACTGTTCCCAGGCAAGAAGCGAATGAGAATCAAAAGAGTTGCCATGGACACATGTTCCGCTCCCCAAACCGTTTGGAGAATTCTTCTCATGACGCAACAAATCCTGTCTGCAGGGTCAGGAGGCGGCTTGACACCGTTCGTGGGAGCCAATGGAAGTTTTTGACCGGTAGAAACACATAGCTACGCACCCCGCGTTTCTACCGATACCGATACAGAAAGAGAGAGAGAGAGAGAGACAGAGAAATGGAAGGAGATCCGATCGAGGGTTTCCAAGATACGTGTGGAGACCTCGCCAAACTTATGCCCAGAGGGTATGTGGTCTCGCTGTTCTTGATGTGCCGCTACCCGAACTGGGACCGTCACTATGGGAAAGCGACGCTTGACGAGGACGAGCTGGATCCTGAGGAGGTGAGCAACATCTCGTCGGCCGGACGAGCCCACATCAGGCCTCAATCATGGATCCAGGTCTCCAAGGACCGATTCAGTCACCAGTTCGATTCTAAGAATACGGAAGAGGCGTTTCGGTCGAACGCGTCTCTGGAGGACTTCGCTCGGACCATAGAGTCCACGCTCGGGAACTCTCCTGGCGACGCAACAGGAATTAGTGATCGAATGTTCTTGGCCAGGCTCTACCTGGCTCTCTACATGCCAGACATCCACATCAATTGCATCCGAGAGCTGGCCAAAGACTGCTCGGTGGTCCTGAACCAGGAAACGAAAAAGGTCCTCATGAACTATCTGAAGACCAACAAGAACATCGACATGGAAGCCGTGGTGGCGTTGCTGAGAGCTTCGAACCGTAAATAAAAATAAAGTAAGTCGTGCATGTGTATAAAAACTGACGTTTCTTCTTCCTCTGCTGCTGAGATCAACAATGGAAGAGAGAGGGGAAATCGATTTGGGCGTGTGGTTCCGGCGGCTCGTGCTTGTGGCAATGCTTCTTTTCCTGGGTGCCTGTGGCATTAAGATTTGTGCGGAGTTTTGGGTGGAATATAAAGTGGGGCAAGATATCCACAAGGATGCGGGAGTGACGCTTAAGAAATGTGCCGGTGGGAGTCTGGACGACACGCCTTACTTCCAAATTGCATGCAAGAACGCACAGAGAGACCGCGCAAAAGACCCTGTAATCTACGCCATCGAACACACCTGGAAGGAACTATGGCCCTGCAAGTCCGTCATGTGTTTGGAAGTGCTGGTACACGCGACGCGTTCGATATGGACGATTGTGGCTGCCGCATTGGTGCTCACGCTCGCGTTCCTCTACTTTACCGGATGCTCTGGAATCCGAGCGACGCCCCAGCCCATGATGTGGGCCTGCTCGCCTCACCAACAACAACAACAACAACAACAACACTTTTCCTATTCCGGCGGTGGCGGTGGTGGGTATTCGAAATCAGTTACTGTAGATGTTGGTGGTGGTGGTGGTGGTCCAAACAAACAGGATTGATTTTTTTCACTTGGGCCTCAGACCGTAAGAAGGACGAACAACAGTGTCATCATCCCCTTTTTGTATACTGTCAATCGCTCTCAATAACCTGTGTGTTTCGTAGGTGTGCTTGCCGAGTTCCTCGTATAGACGGCGCAGTTCTGCCCGCTTGCTCCCAGGGGGACCACCGTCAGACCACTCGCCGTCGTCGCTGTAGCAAGCAGATGCATTGGCGCGCAGATGGGACTCAATCGCGTCCCAGTTGTTCAGAGCTTCCTGGGCCGCCATTTTCCCCGCACTCCCTTTCCGGTCCATACTGCGCAACGAGTTGAAGCTACAGCCTCGGATCGTCACTTTGGCGTCCCAGCGCCCGTCGCCGCTCCGAGAGCTAGTGTAGCGGATGTCTCTGGCCGTGAAGTCCAATGCCAGTGCAAGGACCTTCTGTTGCAAAATGCTCTTGGAATCCATCGTCTTAGTCGTCGTCGTCGATCAACGTCGTTTTCTATTCGCGTGCGCGTATGAAAATCAGGCGGTGTTTTTGTTATATTTTGATCACACCCTCCCCCTTCGTCTCTGTTGGGTACGGAAGCAACACCTGCGCACACCCCCCCCCCAAAATTATGAAGCGCACGCGAAAAAAGTCCCCTGTAAATCGGCGTAGATCCAAGCCACGTCTGTGCAAGCGAACGACTTCGATCGACAACGCTGTTGAATGGATCCTGGATCATAAGACTGCGGAAGGACGCCCTCCCGGAGGGGGTCCTGTATCTGAATGGGACGTAAGGGATACGCCTGGTCTTGATCCCTCCGAACTCCGTTCTGTCATCCACAAAATGTACCACGACCACGGAGGCGACCCCACTTTCCACATCGGCAGCATGTACGAGGACACGAACGAATACGAAGACGATGGCGATGGAGAATGGTGGCTTCGCTACCCCTTTAGGTCCGAGGATATGGAGCGCTACAACGTGGTGTTCGTATGGCCCAACGCCAAGGGTGGAGGTTACTATCTCGACCATCATCACGCTAAGGACCCGGCGCATTTCGTCATGCGCGAAGGAGATCGAATCAAAAAGATGTAGGGGTGGTGAGTTTTTTTTGAAAAAAATCTACTTTCTCTCTCTCTACGGAATGTACACTCTTTCCACTTCCCGGATCTTTTCGTCGCAGATAGGGCACACCATCTTCGCTGCCAGTTTTTCGACTACACACGGAGCACAACAGCATAGATGCTTGCAGGGTTTGAGGACCACCTCTTTACGCATCTCCATGCACACAACGCACTGAATGTCTTCTGATTCGGTTCGCGTGCCTTCCACCTCTCGCAGATCCTTCAGGATGTCGTCGTCGTCCTTTCGCGCGCGTTTTGCAGTCGGGTTATCGAAGAAGCGCTCGTGGACCTCTTCCCAAGAATGTGCCACATCCATGATTTTTATGAACAGGTCGGTCCATTCGATTGCACCCATTTCCTTAATCGTGTTCTCCTCTTCGGGTCTCACAGTGAGCTCGTTTCCAGCAACATCATTTTTTGTCCCGATGACGGTAGAACCGTTGCCATTCACGAAGTTGTGGTTCCCGATGATCAGGTTGTTGTGTCCGACGGTGCTATTCCGATCTCCGTGGATCTCGCAGCGGTCCCCTACGATCGTGTTGTGTTCTCCGTGCACGCACAGGTCGTTCCCAAAGATAACCTTCCAGTACACCTTCTCGGGTGGTGGTGGTGGTGGTGGTGGTGGTGATCTCTTTCGTTTGCTCATGGTAGGGGCGGCGCTTACGCAGGACTTTGCTTGTGTATGCATGTAACGGAAAGAAAAGTTGTTTTTCTTTTTTTTTTATAAGGGACATAAGATTGTTGGTGACGGAAAAAAAAACATTTTTTCTCTCCCTTTCAGAAGAGAGCATCTCGTCGGTAGTCTGGATCGGCCTCGAAGAAGGTGGCGACTCCGCGGTACACGGCGCCGGCTCCTCTGTAATTCATGTTGGCCTTTCGGTGCGACTGTGATGGCCAGATCTGGTCCCATCGACCCGTGGTGGGATCGTAGTTCTGCTGGTGTCCGGGGAGAGCCACGGCGGGAATCACGGCCGTTGCCTCGAAAAATTTGAACGCGTCGCCTCGCTGTCCCTCATAAATCTTGTCAAACTCATAAATTGTGTTGTAGAAGGAAGCCGAGGAGAACTGCGAACTCGCTCTTTCGTGTCGTTTCTGGTTTAGCGGGTCTGCGTGTCTGAGCGATCCGGAGAAAGACAGGAGCTTCGGAAACTTCTTTTCCGCAGCTCCCACCACCATGGCAATCAGATCGGGACGCTGTGTGGCATCGGTGATGGAAAGGTCCTCCTTGTTGTGCATGTATTCGGTGCCTCCTCCTCCTCGGTAAGAGTTTCGCGCCAGAGACACATTTTCCATCAGGGTGATGTTGTCTCGGTTCCATACCACGGGTTTGTGCTTGAACGTGTAATGGCCCAGGTACATCTTTCGCATCCCGTCCATCGTCAGAGCAAAGTTCGAATGTCCGAATAGGTTCGCTCCGGTCTCTGGTCCGCCTCTCATCAGAATAAAGGTGTTCATGTCGTGTTCGAGCTCCGGGCGGCCCCAGATCATGTTGATGGGCATGTAGATGTTCTTGCGCATGGGAGCCACCCAATGCTCCACGGTGGTCGCCGGAGACATCAGATAGGCTTGGGTCATCATGCGCACCAGGACTTTGCTGATGCGGGAAGTCGCCCTGAAACTGCGAATAAAGTTCTCCTGCCCAAAGGCGGCGACCACAGATTGAGCACTTTCAGTGGCCCCGACAGCGCCCGTGTAGAGTGTGCCCTGCAGAGGACGGCGCCGGTCTCCACCTGTGCCAGCATCGGCCAGGGTTCGCTGCGTCCATCCTCCGTCCAGGGGATCCTCGTAGCGTCCCACGGACACGTCGATGGTGCGAGCTCGTTTCGAGGCGCTGGGTCCCTGGTCGATTCTGCCTCCCCCTCCAAACAGGATGGATTCAATTGCAGACGAATCACCCCCTTGGCTCCTACCCCCTTCGGTCGTAGTGGAAGCGAACACATCATCTGTGTCTCGATGGGCATCGATGGTGCCAGTGCTCACTAGAAAATCCAAGTGAGCCTTGTGGAAGTTTGGCACAGGAGTGTGTCCGATTTCCTTGCCATCCAAGGACCCAGCGATGGACGCATACTCTGGACGTCGCCATACGTCGGCCGGAATCGTACCGACGATGGGCTGAGTGAAGGGACCTGCTAAGGCCGTCGCCCTAGGATCCATGGCACGGACCAAAGGAGTGGCAAATCGGCCAGACTGTAAAGAGGCGAAGATTCCGGGCGTCATCACAAGCGGGGAACGACGGTACGTGGGACGCTTGGTAAAGTCCACGTTGGCCCTGGCTCCGATAGCGGGTGCAGCAGCACCAGATCCAGAGAACGGCACCGGCTGCGCGGCGGATCTGACGGCCGTCAGGTTATCGGAGAATTGGCTTCCCTCGGAGCGTGCCCCCTCGATGAGTTCGGACAGAGTGCGCTCTTCGGCAGCCAAAGCGTTCCTGAGGTCGCTGTCGGCATCGTTCACGATCGTGTGGAAATCCGAAAGTCCTCCAACGAAAACCCTACGTCCGTTTTCGTCCGCAGCCAATCCAGGATACACGTAGGCCACAGAAGCGGTGCTGTAGTCAGGCTGATCTCGCGCACGGACAGACTGGATGCTGTGCACCAGCCGAGAGATGCGGTTGGCACTGGAAGCAATACCCACGATATGGGAAGGGACAGGCCTAGAGCTCATGCGGAACTCACGTCCCTCGACCGTCTGCAGAGACATCACGGGCGCATCATCCACAGCCCGTCCGTCACCCACGAGCTTCGCCCGCAGGGCGCGTTGCACCCTGCGTCCTGTTTTACGCAGTCCCGTATTGGGCCGGACGGCATCGTGTATTAATGCAATGTTCTCGTCTTCGTTGTCGCCCATGCGCGCTTGCAGACCGATGACGAACGGAGCCACGTCATCCGCCTCACTGTTGATGTAGGAGACCAAACTATCCCAGGCTTCTCCGGCTCTCTCGGACGTGCTCGACAGAAGCATGTTCTTCAGGTTGCCGAGAGCGGCCCCGGACGCGCTTCCCATCTTGCTCATGGCGACAAAGTCGTCGGAAGACGCGAGACCATACATGGCTTCGGGGCTGGCTACCGTGTAGCCGTTTACTGTGCTGTGCACGTAGACTGTGGTGGTGGTGGTGGAATCTGAAATCGGCAGCCCACGGAGGCTCGCTTTGATCCGGTCGCCCACGGCTCCTACGTTGCCCAAGCGAGTGCCTCCGAGACGGAGGGGCACGACGTTCCATCCTTCCGTGACTTCCATCTCTACGGGGGAACCGGCAACTGGCGACTGCACCACAGGAAGATAGGCCAGAGCCAGAGGATGACGGCTGGTCCAAAATACCGTCTCGAAGAACGTGGCACGTCCGTCTTGACGATGGAACCAGGGGGGCCGATTACCGGCATTCGTGGCCTCGGATCCCGGAAACGCTTCCACGATACGGTCGTAGATCGCATCGCTAAGCGTCACGATGAACTTGGCCATCTTGGCGCCCTTTTGCCAGTCGGAACCGTCTCGGTCGGCGTGTCGGGCATACTCACACATTCCAACATAACTCGAGTATCCGGGCGGGTGTGCAATGTCTCCCATGGCACGAGTCTTTGAAGGCAGACGCATGCCTCCGCATTCCGCCGTTCCCTTCCAATCCCTTCGGGCAGCGTCGTAACCCCATCGATCGCGCAGATCCTGAGGCACGGCTTCCCCAGAAAAGCCTCCGCCGTTGGTGCTGATGTCGGAGTTCTCACGGATGACCTCCTTGAAGAAGTCTTCGTTGTAGGGGACGTTGTCCACATCGGAGAGGAAGCGATGGGCCACGGATATCATTTCGGAAGACTCTCGCGACATCCCATTGGTACCGGCCAGCATGGTGACTCCCACCATTTCGTGGTGTTCGTCTTCGGCAACGGTCGAATCGAGGTGACCAAAGTAACCCACGACGCGGGGCTTGTCTTCCGTGTGATCCCAATACAGACGGGGATGGGCGTTCCTTCGGCCCGGATTCCCTGAGGGATAAAAGTCGCCGCGCGTCAGCGTTTTGCTGTCCATCATGGTCTTCAGAATGGCGTCGGCCACAGCCCCCGCATAGTTCGAGTGCTCGAACGCCTTAACGAAGGAAAGCCTCTCCTGCCTGTCCTCGCCCTCATCGTACACGAAAATGTCCCTGTGACACGACTGATAGACATACTTGCTGTCGGGCCTGCCGGTGCCATCCCAGATCATCGAACAGACCAAGTTAAACACGGACCGATAGAACTCGGCCGTGAGCATGGGGCGAGTCAGCAGCTGGATCTCCGGGGCGGTGCAGTCCACCACGAAATCTCGCGTCTCGATGATGGCGGTCCCATCATCTGCCATGACCAGAGCTTCGGGACCATCCCGAGGCAGGCCCTGCCCTCCCGGCCCCATAATATAATAGGGCACGGGTTTCGGCGAGGCGTTGACCTTGTGCAGGCTGATGCGGCTCTCCGGTGGAATGATGAGCAAGAGCTGACCCAACACGCCTCGTTTGCGCCGCAGCAGACGCTTGTACTTTTCCAAGAGAATCGTGAGCTGCTGGTTGTTGGCGTTGAAAGCCGCAAAGTTGTCGACCTCCTCTTGGATCATGGATTGCAGGGAGACCTTTCCGAGGTTGCCTTTGTCCATGCGATCCGCGTCGTGAGACGTCAGAAGCACGTACATGGTATCGTGGGCCACAGTCTCCAGCACAGACTGCAGGATGCCCTTGATGTTGTTTAGATAGTCCCGTCGGCCCTCGGCCGTGTTGGCACGGTCTAGTTCCATGATGAAAGCCAGACCTCGCCGCACGATGTGATCCCTGTGCTGGGTCTTCTCCGTGGTCACGTAGTTCGACACGCCCTCGTGAGGCGTGCGTCCGGCCACGGTGCGATTGAAACGGAGCTCGTTCCATTGGATGTGGTGCTGGTCGGTTTCCATCCACGGAAGCATGATGGTATAGTAAGGTTCGATGCTCTCGATCAGGTAACCCTTGATCTGCTCCTCGATGAAGAGAGAACGCCCCACATAGCCCTCTGGCAGCTGGTAGTTGGGTACGGGCGTACGTCCATAAGGATCGACCACGGGGATCCCCTGGGGCTGTCCAAAGAAGATGGACCATTTGTTGCCAGCAGATGCAGCGGTCTGGCCCACACTGAGCGGTGTGGCCTTCTGCACGGCCGACTGCATATTGATGGCATTCGCCGGCGAGACAATGGTCGCAGACATTATCGTCTCTATGTGTACGATGCCCTACGCGACAGTTGAGACGCTGCGAAACGCTGTGCGGATATAAACTGTGGATTTAAAACAGCCTGCAATCAAATACTACTACTACACTACTACTACACTACTACTG
>SDBV01006666.1_pt1 | contig 15933 bp, 13 predicted proteins | sample 2277081 | NCBI WGS metagenome assembly SDBV01 (sample SAMN10402039, study PRJNA504765) | marine sediment metagenome | isolation source: marine sediment core GS10_PC15, 223 cmbsf | place: Arctic Ocean: Southern Knipovich Ridge | collected 2010
CTTGTTCACCTAAAAAGTGATGCGTGTTTTATTTGCTTTATCACCTTTAAGATACACATTAACAGATGGTTAAACAAGACTTTTTTCTGAATTTAATTCGCAAATCGCTCAGTCTAGGTATTACAAAGTCGGCACAATAATTAAAACATTGCTGGCAAATATGACACCGAGGGCTTTCCTTCCCACACCTATATATCTCCCAGGATGATGTACAATTAAGCTTTGCACTAAATTATGAACTTTAAAAACGGGAGATGGTAAAACTATTTAAATAGCACACTATGAAAAAATTTAAATTAAGAGAGCTGATTATGATTCCCTTAATTGGACTAATTTCCATGTTCCCCGGTTTCTCACAGCTTGAAAGCAATTCGGCTAATTTGTTGCTGAATTCAAATTTTGATTTTCATGCCTTTAGCAGTCATCGTGAGGGGAGGGCAGGGAGTTTTTCGTCTCATAATACGGCGTTCTGGAATACAGAATCCTGGGGAGACATAGAAACTATTAGAGAATCACATGTTTCAGATAAGATCCGTCCTGAATTTTCTACTCATAATATCGTAGCAATTCGGCCCGGAAAAAAGATCTGGCAGTTTTTCACCTTGCCCGAAGCGGGTCTTGCTCACAATGATCAGTTGATGCTTTCAGTTCATGGCTATCAAAAGAAAGGAAATCAAATCAAGGCCAGGATAATGCTAATGAAGTTGGACAGTGAAGATGGGATGTGGAGTCCAAAGGATTTTGGAATGAAACGCTCGGCTACATACCCCAGACATTCAAGAGGTGAGATGGTGGTGGCCAAAGAATATTTTGGCTTCGATGAAAATGTTGGCAGAACCTCTATCTTAATAGAAAATGCTGTAATTGAAGGAAAAGTTTCTATGGGAAACCTTTCAAGTTCTACAGATATTAATACCATTGGTGTTCGTGTGGAGTTTGAGAATATTGATAAAGAAGACACAGTATACATTTACTCTCCAAAGCTTTCTCTCACAGGACCTAACAGGGTTGAGACGTCAGGGTATAGGGAAATGAGCAGTTACTATAAACACATACCCAGGACTATCCAGAAATTATGGAAAGGAGAGCCAATTCATATTATGGTTATGGGCTCAAGCATAGATGTCGGTAGCGCGAACCCACCAATGTATCTTTATGATGAAGATGCATCATCAGGTACTTTCAAACAACCCATGGCAGAAGGTCTTTTCGATGCGACAAAAATAAATCGCCCTGATCTTGATGGTTATTTCGGAGAATGGAAACACTACTTTACCTATTCGGGAAGGTTAAAACGTGAATTGATGCGAAAGTTTAATCTTACCTCCGATCAAATATGTCTTAATTTTATGGCCTGTGGTGGTTCTTCAGTAGGAGAGGCTCATTCCGGTTTAAAGGAATATTGCTCACTTTCGATCCCACCCGATCCAAACTCGAATGGCCATAAGAAAGGCAGGACATGGGAGAATCTATATCCGGAATTATTTGCCCGTGCCGAAGGTCCAAGGCCTGATTTGATAATTTTCGGAAGTGGTGCTAACGAAAAAACGGATACACCCGATGAAGTGGCTGTGTTTGAGGGTACGATTAGATGGATTCAAAGACATTATCCGAATACGGAATTTCTGTTTTGCCAATTTCAAAATTTCGGAGGTTATACTCCGAATACAGGGGACTTACAGGCCTTATCTTTAAGGTATCAAATCCCATATATCGACTACAGTAAAACATCCGATGACCTTATCCGATGGTCCAATAGATACGTGTTGGTTCCGTCAGATGGTCATCCACAAGCTTCTGCCCATTATATCTGGTTTAAACAAATTGAAAAAGCCTTTGAGTGTTGGGATCCTATAGAAACAGGACAGGCTCAGCTTCAACTACCTGAACGAGTTCATGAAAATTCATATGGCTGGGAGGGAGAAATGGTGTCCTTTGATTCCACTAGCTCAAGAATAAGAAAGAACAGGTTTATTTTTGAAGATAATGCCATTAATTGCTGGGGAAGAGTAGATAACGAACCTCCTGAACCCTACGTTGATGGAATCCAACTACATTCTCGACGATCCTCACCCAATAGAGACATCCGGAATTCAATGTTTAGATATGGCCGCACCAGACTTGGAGACAGACACATTCTTGAAATCAAAGGTGCAAACTCAACATTGACCCATGTTGATTCTAAAATAAATCCTAATAGACGTTTTTTTCCAATGGATAATCTCAATTGGAAAGCCAATGGAATAAAAATTTTAGAATTTTCCTCAGAATGGGGCACTCCGTACGGGTCGAAAATGATCACTCTGATGCCAGGAGAATTTGTTGAAATAGATGTTTTATGTACTGATCTATCTGTTGCTTATGTAGATAATCCTGAAGGTGGGGTGCTTGAAGTATATGTAGACGATGAGCTAAGGTTATCTCAAGCTTCAAATATTGGATTTGTGGATACCGATAATAATGTCAACTTTTTAGAGAACCGGAAGGGTATACTGAATTTGGGTTTCGGATTGCATAAAGTCCGTTTAGAGGCCAAACAGAAACACATTAATGTTTTGGGGATATTTAGTTATGACTCACGCCCCAATCTTGATTCTGAACGTAGAATAACCGGACTAGCTTCAGGAGGAGAAGTAATGGAATTTAGCTTACCATTCAAGGCAAGACCATTGGTTATTTGCAGTAGCGGATTGTCTGTGGAAACTGAAAATATATCAAAAACCAACGTCAGGTTTTCTGGTGATTATGGCTCCTTTGAAATTATTGGTGAGTAAAGTGGTTTTAAACCAACCTGAAGATATTAGGACCTGCTGTGGATATTTTTGAATAATTTCTTGGTGTCGCGAATTAAATGACGCCGGGAATAGGGCCTTGTCTTGGGGTAGTGTGCCATGGTGTGAAAGCATTGGTTTCATGGTGAAATAGAACTGAGCTATCTGGTTCTTTAAATAATCTTATCTCCGCTACTTTCATATTCTGTTGCTAATTTATGGTATTAAAATACACAAAATAATATTAAACAGATGCCATAATTCTTCAAAAATGTATAATAGTACCATTACTGAGTTGATTAGTATCATTTATTAAGGTTCTTATCCTGTATTTTTATCCCCGTAATTAGTTTGGAGTTATGGGTATATAATTAATTATATACCTCCCACTAATAATGACGTTGCGTTTATAAAAAAATTAAATATCTCTTAATTTAAAATAACAATGATAAAAAAACTAGCAATTAATGGAGGTCAAAAATCGCTTACATCAAAGTTGACCGGATGGCCAAATTTCAGTGAAAAAGCAATCAGTTCGGTTGAAGAAGTTTTACGTTCAGGTAAAGTTAATTATTGGACAGGGAAGAAAGGAATGCAATTCGAAAAAGAATTTGCAGAATGGCAGGGGAGCAAATACGCCGTATCAGTAGCCACAGGAACGGCTGCTTTGCATGTTGGGCTAACCGCCCTGGGTATTGGCCCTGGCGACGAAGTGATCGTGCCAAGTTATACGTTTATCGCATCCAGCTTTTCGGTAGTACAGGCAGGCGCAATTCCTCGTTTTGCAGATGTAAATATTGATGACCATTGCATAAGTGTCGAATCGGCTGAGAAACTGGTGAATGAACGTACAAAAGCAATTATGCCTGTCCACCTTTATGGGAATGTTTGCGATATGGATAAAATTAATGCTTTTGCAAAAAAGTATAAGCTATTTGTTATTGAAGATAATGCTGAAGCTTACGGCGGTTCATATAAAGGTGTAAAAACAGGTGTACTTGGCGATATTGCTGCCTGCAGCTTTTGCCAAAATAAAACATTCACTACTGGTGGCGAAGGAGGGATGGTAACAACAGATAATGAGGAATATGCTTGGATGTCGCGTAGTTTTAGAGACCACGGGTATGATGTTAAGCAACGTTTGAGTTTGTTGGAATTAGAACAAAAATTGCCCTACATCCATAATGTTATTGGTTGGAATTACCGTATGACCGAGATGCAGTCGGCAATTGGCTTAGCCGAATTAGAACGTATTGACGATTGGAATATGCCAACACGAAGAAGGAATGCCCATGCCATTATAAATAAGATAAAGGATTTACCTCAGGTATTATATACGCCAATCGATACGGAAGAGAGGCAAAATGGCTGGTTTGCTATGGCCTTTTCACTTGATATTGAGAATATGAATTGTGATATCCAGGAATTTGTGAAAGCTGTAGGCGCAGAGGGTGCCCCGGTATGGAAGGTATTCTGGCCACAATGCCATACTGAAGGTGCATTCCAAAAATATAATTCTTTTGGGAAAAGCGGTTTCCCTTTCACTTCTAAAGAGTATGCAAATCCTCAAAGTATTGATTACACAAATGTTGATGTGCCTAATGCCAAGTGGCATGAAAAACACACTTTTACCTGTTTTGCCTTCCCAAGTTATACAAAGGAAAATTGCGAACAAATAGGTGATGCAATGAGAAAAGTAATCATTGCTCTCTCTAAGTAATGCTCTCAAAATAAGTTGGCCGTTTACACAAAATATTTTTGGGTAAGACAAGGCACTTTTAAGGCGCATAGCAGAGCTACGCAACGAAAAAGTAACGTAGTATTACCCGAAAAGATAAAGTAGAAATGGGGAAGTTATTTTGAAAGGATTACTAAATAAAAAGGTAGGTATTAATATTAAACAGAACATTATTATGAAAAAAATAAAATGGGGAGTTATTGGCTCAGGAGGTATTGCAAAAAGAAGAACAATCCCGGAAGGGATTATATTGGCAGAGCATGCAGAATTAGTTTCTGTTTACGATATAGATACTGATGTTAACAATGCTGTTGCTAAAGAATTTAATGCGAATGCTGTTTCCAGTATCGGGGAGCTTATTGAATCAGGAATCGATGCGGTTTATATTGCAACGCCGGCAAATATGCACCTGGAACATACAATAGCCTGTGCCAAAGGTAAAAAGCACATATTCTGTGAAAAACCACTTGGGCTAACTGTTGATGAAGCTCAGGAAATGAATAAAGTCTGCAAACAAGAGGGAGTTCTTTTAGGGACTGGCTTAATGATGCGGTTTTTAGCCCAGCATCAGGAAGCATTAAAAATGATTCAGGAAGGTCTGTTAGGCAAGCTTGTATATGGCAGGGCCCAGTTATCATGCTGGTACCCCCCAATTGAAGGTGCATGGAGGCAGGAACCCACGTTAGGCGGCGGCGGTTCGTTAATGGATATGGGCAGCCACTGTATTGATTTACTGGAAATGTTCTTTGGGAAAGTGAAAAGCGTGAGCTGTTTTATCAACAACAGTGTCCATGCATACAAGTCGGAAGATAGTGCAGTGGTTTCATTGTCTTTTGAATGCGGGGCATTGGCATCTGTCGACACCTTTTTCTGTATCCCTGACAATAGCAGTAAAAATATCCTTGAACTCTATGGCTCCAAAGGAAGTATCCTTGCAAAAGGGACAATCGGGCAAGGGGATTTAGGCGAAATGGTCGCTTATCTGGAAGGCGATGCTGTCGGCTACGATGCAAGCCAGGCGAGAGACGCAGGGGAAGGGTTAGAAATAAACCCAAGGCCTGTAAGCACATACATGGCAGAAATAGAAGAATTTAGCTGTGCAATCCTGGGCAACAGAGAACCTTTAAATAATTACACAATTGGTATGCAAAGCCAGAAAGTAATGGCAGCCTGTTATTTATCAGCAAAAACTGGGAAAGCAATTGAAGTATAAACCACATAAATAATAGTTGTTATGGAGAAAACCGTATTGGGTGTATTTGCACACCCGGATGATGCCGAAATTGTTTGTGCAGGTACTTTATCGTTACTAAAAAAAGCTGGCTGGGATGTACATATTGCCACTTTAGCTCCGGGAGATAAAGGCACAGCTGAGTATTCGAGAAAAGATATTACGAAGATAAGGAAAGCAGAAGCCGCAGAAGCGGCTAAAATACTTGATGCCACCTATCATTGCCTCGATTTTGAAGATGTATATATTATGTACGACCGTGAATCAGTCAATAAGACAGCTTCATTAATCCGAAAAATACGACCTTCCCTGGTTTTTACACATAATCCCAGCGATTATATGGTCGACCACGAAATCACCAGTAAGCTGGTTCATACAGCTTGTTTTTCAGCAGGTATTAAAAATCTTGAAATACCAGAAACACCTTATGAACCAGTGCCTTTTTTATATTATTGCGACTCGATGGAAGCAAAAAATATAATAGGTCAACCAATCTATACTTCGATGTATACAGATATTACAGGCGAGATCCAGGTAAAAGAAAAAATGCTAGCTTGCCATACAAGCCAACGGAATTGGTTGTTAAAGCATCACAAAATGGATGAATATATCCTTTCGATGAAGCAATTTGGCAAACGAAGGGGAACAGAAATTAATGTAGGGTATGCCGAAGGCTTCAGGCAACATTTGGGGCATGGCTATCCTCAAAATAATCTTCTGAAAGAGATTCTGGGAGATCTACTTGTTCCCGCAAAAAATACTTAATTAGTGCCAGCAAGAAAACTAGTAATTTTTATGGCTTTGATAAGAAATCGTCAAAGATAAGGCTTTCGTCCCGATAGCTATCGGGATGAAACTAAGGAGTTTACAATTCGTAAATGACTGTTTCAAAAACGAGAGTAACGCAATATTTGGCGTTTTCTTGCAAAGATTAATTAATAAATTAACGAATAGAAAGGATATCAGAATTATGGAACGAAAATTAAGCATGTTGGCACCCGATTGGTGGGATTTTACAACATTAGACAATGAAATACTTAACGATGCAGCAAAACTTACAGAAAAAGATATGCTGCAATTGTCGAGGGAGGGTTTTAAAGTAGTGTTTTACGATACACTAGAGGACTTCTACATGGCAGAGGCATTGGAATACATTACTGCATGGAAACAAGCCACGGCAAATAATCCGGTTGGTATCTGCGGACCAATAGGCCCGACAGAACAATTGCCCCTTGTGGCAAGGTTGGTAAACGAATTGCAATTAGATTTATCTAATGCCCATTTTTGGGGAATGGACGAATGGTATGTCGATGGTAAAGAGTTGGATGCTTCTCATCCTCTATCTTTTGAAAAGGCAGACCGCGAACTTTGTTTTAACCGGATGGATCAGAAATTCAGGATTCCGGATTCTAACCTCCATTTCCCCAAAGCCGATACCAGAGAATACATAAAAAGTTGGGAAAGTGGTATCCGTTGTGCGGTGATGCAAGGAGGGCAGGGCGATACAAAACATTGGGCGTTTAATGATCCCGTAAAACGGGAAGGCAAATATAAAGATGCCCCACCAACACCGGAAGAGTTCAGAAAGCTTTCAACCCGCATTGTCGATTTGCACCCGATTACTTGTATGCAAAATGCACGCACAAGTGCTGGGGGTGTTGTTGTAGGTGTTCCCAGCCAGGCATTAACCGTTGGTCCTGTACAAACCTGGAAAGCCGACAAAGTATCGATTTGGCAGGCAGGTATTCATGATAACCCATTTGGTCAAAGGCTTACAGCTTTTATGATTAGTAAAAGAATAATGGATAGTTCAGTACCAATGTCTTTGCTTGCTGATCATCCGAACGTGCAATTTAATTATTACCGGAAAGGTATTGGCATTTGTGAAACAGAAATGCACTGAAAGTTTGTCAACTAATAAACTAATAAATATAAAAAAATGAACATAGCAACAATAGATTTATTGATAATAATCACTTTTGTCATTGCAGTTACTATATATGGAGTTTGGAAATCAAGGAATGTAAAAGATAATGAAGGCTTCCTGGTAGCAGGGCGGAGTCTGGGTTTGTTTACTCTTGTTGCAACAGTGGTAATGACAGAGTTTAATACTGCTACCATGGTTGGATATTCCAGTTTTGGCTATCAGGCAGGATTTTACTCCCAACTGATTTTATTTTCTATGTTTTTAGGATTTGTTTGTTATACTGTTATTGTTGCCAAACGATGGAAAAGAATCAATGCTACATCCATTATCGAACTATTTGATATCAGGTATGGTAAAAAATTCAGGCTATTAGCCACGTTTATGATTGTCATACTCCTCCTTTTTTTCTCCCCTGCCTACCTTAGGGCGGTAGGTCTGATTTTTGCATCCAGTTTGGGTGTCTCGCTACCATTAACGGTAATCGTTATTTCAGGGATAGTACTTATTTTTAGTATTGTGGGAGGCATGACAGCCGTAGCGCACACCAATACCTTTTCGTTTGTTATTACCCTTATTGCATTGCCCTTAATCTGGTATTTTACAAGAGGGGAAGCAATTTCGCTGGGGGGGATGGAACAAGTATTTCCTGAAAAATACTTAAGCCTTAGTCCTGTGGGTATGTGGAGTGATTCGGTTATGCCCTTCAGTTTTATCCTGTCTACTTATTTCCTTCTGTTTCTTATTTACATGCAGGCTCCCTGGTATGCCCAACTAATGACCGCAGCAAAAAACGAAAAAGTAGCTTATACTAGTATGGGAATTGGTGCTGTATTGGTAGTGTTGCTTTACGGGCTTTCTATCCAGGTAGCAGCCTATGTTAAAGTTGGTTTCCCTAATTTAGAAGATCCTCAGCTTGCGCTGGCCATGGCAATCAATAACTGGGCACCTTTAGGCATAGCCGGGCTGATGCTTGCCGTAATCCTTGCCATTGGGCAAACTACCGTGGGAACTATTTGGAACAATATTGTTGCCATTGCTTCTAACGATATTTATAAACGTATTGTTAATCCAGTTGCATCCGACAGGAAAATGTTACGGATATCACGTCTAGCTACTCTGGCAGTAGCTCTGTTTACTATAATTGTGTCTATTACAATAGTAGACCAGGTTATCAATACGCTTTTTGTTGGTAATATTATAATGGCCTCGTTGTTTTTTCCGACTCTGGGTGGTTTTTTATGGTGGCGTACAGGTGAAAAAGCAGTGTGGATTACCACCTTAACTTCAATTATAACCGGCTTTGGATTACTTTACTTTGTTTACCAAACGCAGACTCTGGGTATAAATGATTGGATGTTTATTTTTTATGTAATTATAAGTCCAATCATTATAACAATAGGTATTATCATTTCGCATTTTGAAAAACCGAGGGAAGAATTTCTAATAAAAAAGGTTCGCTTTTTTGAAAAGGTTGGAGATCCGTGGTTTGGGAAAAAAGAGTATTTGAAATACCTTGAATCATCAGGTTTGAGAGAAAGTAACAATGATTGATTTTATGATTTGGGTGTTAATCTCTCAGCGTTAACCAATTTTATTTTAAATCATCACTTAAACAACGTAGTTTATTAACAGGCTTAATCATGCCAGGTGTAGGCTTCTTTTTTTGTTTGTGGATATGGCTCAATATTTCTGTTCCCTCAATATTAATGGGGAGTGTTTGGTTTCTAATAGGAATAATATATCTGGCAGTAACTACCAATGGGTTTCGAAAACAAGCCAAGACACTTGGTTTCAGAGATAATGAATGAGATGGTTTCATATACCATTTTATATAGTGCCTGATCGGAAACTGTCGAATTTTATGAAATGAAAATATCGCCAAAATCATCCCGAACGCATTCGGGATGATTTTGCAGAGTTTCCGTTCAGCCACTATATAGAGTCCGTCTATAAAGTCAGAGTTTGTTCAGAATGTTCGAGATCAAGGCTTGCGTAGTTTCTTAAAAACGGAGTTTACGTATGTAAATGAGTTTTTTAGAAACAAGCGTAACGCAGAGATCGGACATTATGGACAGACTCTATATAGCGTCAGAAAGGCAAAAAATTAAGGAGTATCTAAGTTTATTTTTTATGTCAAAGATAGATTGCAGTAAAATTATTATTTCGGGAGTTGGATGTGCACTAGCCGATTTCCTGTATACCAATATTGATTTTAGCAGCCCCATGTGCAAAAAATACCTGTCAAAAAACAAAGGCGATGGTGGACTAAGCCCGGGTGGACTAATATTTATTGAAGAGCTAGAAGAGTTCTCAAATAAGCCATTCAGTGAAATATTAAAAGAGATAGCAGGTAATGAGGATCTCAATACATTCAATTTAGGCGGCCCTTCACTTGTTTCGCTTATCCATGCCTCACAATTGCTGGGAAAGGGAAGTTGTGAAGTAGAGTTCTATGGCATAGCCGGGGGTGACATCATATCGGATAAGATTTTCAAGGCACTGATGGAAACACCCCTTTCAATTTCTAATTATAAAAAGATGGGGGGCTATTCTTCCCCTTTTACTTATGTATTCTCAGACCCGGACTTTAATAAAGGGGATGGAGAAAGAACCTTTGTTAATAATATAGGTGCAGCCTGGCATTATACTCCTTCAATGTTGGGCGATGATTTTTTTAATTCCCAGGTAGTATGTTTCGGGGGGACTGCCCTGATGCCGCAAATCCATGACGGGCTGACCAATATCCTGAAAAAGTCGAAAGAGAACAGTTGCTTAACTGTGGTAAACACGGTATATGACTTCCGGAACGAAAAAAGGTGTCCCGGCGCCCCCTGGCCCTTGGTTGATAAACCTGGTAGCTTTGGTTTAATTGATGTATTAATCATGGACTGTGAAGAAGCCCTTAGAATAAGTGGCATAGGGGAATTAGGAAAGGCAGCGGATTATTTTGCCGCAACCGGAATCTCTTCATTTTTTATAACAAACGGTAGTGATGATATTATTGCATTCTCAACCGGGGAGGTTTTTAATAAAACATTTGGTACTGTCCGCTTGCCTGTGTCAAATTCAGTACAACACGAATTGAGTAAAGTGCCCCCCACTCAAAGAGATACTACCGGATGTGGTGATAATTTTGCCGGTGGGCTGATTGCCTCAATTGCCTGGCAGTTAAAAAGTAGAGTCGTAGGCAATTTTGATTTAACTGAAGCGGTATCCTGGGCTGTGGCTTCAGGTGGGTTTGCCTGCCTTTATATCGGTGGTGTATATAATGAAAAAGTACCGGGAGAAAAGTTGAAAAATATTCAACAGCTGCAGGAAGCTTACCTGAAACAAATCAGTGGATAAATGGAGGGCATTAAAAATAAGCTGGTAATATTTGGCGCAGGCAAGATAGGTAGGTCATTCATAGCACAGTTGTTTAGTCAGGAAGGGTATGGTGCCGTATTTATTGATATTAACAAGGAGGTAATTGATGCGCTAAACCAAAGGGGCTCGTATGAGCTTGTTCTAAAATCAATAAAGGATGAAGTTATAAAAGTCGACAACGTTTCAGGTATTTTAGCTTCTGACGAAAAATCAGTTATTGATGCAATTATTAATTGCAGCATTATGGCAACCTGCGTGGGGAAAAATGCTCTCACGAAAATTATACCTACAATTGCTAAAGGGGTTGAAGCCAGATACCGTCAAAAACCAGGTTCGCCGGTTGATATTATCTTAGCCGAGAATATAAGAGGTGCTTGCCAACAAATGCGGGAAAGTTTTAGAAAGTTACTGACTGGAGGTTTCCCGCTTGACAGTTACATAGGCTTAATTGAAACAAGCATCGGGAAGATGGTCCCGATAATGCCTAAAGAAATTGAACGGGCAGACCCTTTGCTGGTTTATGCCGAGCCATACAATACCTTGATCGTAGGAAAAAGTGGGTTTAAAAATCCTATCCCTGATGTAAAAGGGTTATCAGCTAAGGAGAATATTAAAGCCTGGGTAGACCGGAAAGCGTTCATCCATAACCTGGGGCATGCGGCTGTAGCTTATTATGGTTTTTGCAAATACCCAAGGATGAAGTATTTGTACGAAATTTTGGAAAACAGGGATGCCCTTTGCTTTACCTTTGAGGTAATGGAGCAGTCGGCAAATGCGTTGAGCCATGAATACCAGAATGAATTTAATGGCGATGATTTGTTCAACCATATCAAAGATTTGATATCCAGGTTCAGGAATAAGGCTTTGGGCGATACCGTTTTCAGGGTTGGCTCAGACTTGAAGCGTAAACTTGGGGGAGACGACAGAGTGGTTGGTGCAATCAGGATGGCGCAAAAGCATAATTGCAGGTTTGATAAAATACTAGAAACCCTGGTATACGGATTATTGTTCAGGCCAACGGATGATTACGGCATGATGTTCCCGGACGACCAGGTTCTGGCTGCCCAAATTGGGGGTAACCTCAAAAATGTATTAATCGAAGTGTGTGGTTTTGATCTACGGGATGACAAACAAATCATAGAATCAGTATTGGGTTCTTATAGTATGAAATTGAAAAAGACAAAACATCCAAATTAATTATGAAAAATAAAATTTCAAAGAAAATATTAATCGCCTTAACTGCTATCGGTCCTGGATTATTTTTAATTGGGTATAATATAGGAACCGGAAGTGTAACTACAATGGCAAAAGTGGGTGCCGAACATGGCATGATATTAACATGGGCATTGGCTCTTTCCTGCATCTTTACCTATATTTTAATGGTGGCCTATGGCAAAACCACACTGGTAACAGGCAAAACAGCCTTGTTTAACATTAAAACCAATTTCAGGTATGGTAAAATCCTGGCAATATATATCCTAATTGCACTGATTGTAGGAGAAATACTTGCCCTAATGGGGATCTTTGGAATTATATCTGATCTTATTCAGGAAGCTTCAAGGCTTTTATGGGGCGGAACAGGCTTTAGTACACTTAGTATAACCTTTGTTCTAGTAATTGCTCTGTATGCATTGTTTTGGAAAGGACATTATCAGTCCTTCGAGAAAATCCTGATTTTTTTCGTTATTCTAATGGCTCTTTCTTTTATCGTCGTATTTTTTATGGTGAAGCCTAATATTTCGACCATAATTAGCGGACTAGTCCCAAGCATACCTGATGCGCCAGGCTCATTTCAATTAATTGCAGCCATTGCAGGAACAACTTGTTCTGCTGCCGTATTTATTATGCGTAGCACCGTGGTTGCCGAAAAAGGCTGGAAAATAAGCCATTTGAAAAATGAAAAGAGAGATTCGGCGGTTTCTGCCTCCATGATGTTTTTTCTCAGCCTGATTATTATGGCCGTGTCAGCAGGTACCTTACATGTAATGGGACTTAAACTTAATGATACGGTTGAAATGATTAGTCTTTTTGAACCTATTGGGGGAAAAATTGCAGCCTTTATATTAATACTGGGAATTGTTGGGGCTGGCATTTCAACTGTTTTTCCAATTATGTTGATTGCTCCCTGGCTCATTAGTGATTATACGGGCAAAGAACGAAGTATCCATTCACCTATGTACCGTATTCTGGGTCTTGTAGGAATTCTTTTCGGATTCGGAATGCAGTTTATTAGCACTACACCACCGCTCTTGATGGTATTTTCACAGGCATTTCAGGCCCTTATACTTCCTGCTGTTGCCATTCCAATACTTATTCTGATAAACCGGAAATCATTGATGAACGAACATACAGCCGGAACAAAAATGAACTTAAGCCTGATTGCAGTTGCACTGTTTAGTTTGTTAACTGCGTATTTTGCTATTGCTGACTTTTTTTAGTCCAGAAAAACGAATAAATTATTGCAAATAAACAATTTAATAAAATAGATATATGAAAATTATAGTTTCCAACACTAAGGAAGAACTTGGGAAAAACGCAGCTATTACTGGTGCCCGATTAATTCTCGAAGCAATCAATGAAAATGGAAAGGCCAACATTATAGTAGCAACCGGTGCATCTCAGTTTGAAATGCTCAGTGAATTGGTAAAATTGGAAATCGAATGGTCAAAAGTTACCGCTTTTCATTTAGATGAATATATTGGCGTCTCGCATACACACCCTGCATCATTCCGTAAATATCTGAAAGAACGTTTTGTCGATATTGTGTCTCCCAGAGAGTTCCATTATGTAAACGGTAATAATGACCCATCAGAAGAATGTAGACGCTTGGGTGATTTAATTAGTAAACATGAAGTTGATGTTGCTTTTGCAGGTATTGGTGAGAACAGCCATCTTGCTTTTAATGATCCGCCAGCCGATTTCGACACGAAAGAAGCATATTTGGTGGTTACCCTTGATGAAGATTGCCGCCAGCAACAAATGGGAGAAGGTTGGTTTAAAACCATTGATGAAGTGCCTAAACAGGCAATCAGCATGTCTATAAAACAGATTATGAAATCGAAGGCAATCATTTGCAGCATCCCCGATTTACGTAAAAGCAAGGCAGTAAAAGCTTCGGTGGAAGAACCAGTGTCAAATCTTATCCCTGCTTCTATTTTACAGCAACATAGTGCTACATGGCTTTATCTCGACAAAGATTCAGCTTCATTATTAAAACAGCAGTAATACCAAAAATAAATCAAACTGATTGACATAAACTGTTTCTTTATCAATCATTTTTAAGGTTCTACTAGAATTTGTTAATTCATCGACAATTTAGAAAAAAAGTATGTGAAATAAATAAAACGATCCAGCGAATTTATTCAGGCTCCCCACAGGCCATCGCGCAGTTTAAAAAGCAAGGCCAAGACAAGTCGCATCGTACCTCAGCGAGCCTTGCTTTTTACCCACGCCTGAATGATGATCCGCTTTCTCTTTTCTTTTTTTCCTTTTTCTTTTCTCTTTTAAAAATATTAATGAAAAAGTGGCAGCGCATAAAGTAGCATTCAAATGCATAAGCACCCATCCCTTAACTATTCCCCAATTCTTGATGTACATTAATTGGATCACTGCATGGTCGTATTAAGTCCATACCAAATCCAAGTTGTAATTAAGTTCAATTCTAAAAGTAGATTATCATGGGAGTTATCAAACAAGGAATCTTAGGGGGCTTTTCCGGCAAGGTCGGGAACGTCATTGGTGGGTAGTTGGAAAGGCATAGACTATATGCGTGTAAAGCCTGCCAGTGTAGCCAATCCCCGAACTGAAGGTCAGGTAAACCAAAGGACAAAATTCACTACAGTATTGCAATTCTTACAGCCAATGAAGAACTTTGTAAAAGTAGGCTTCAAGGCTTATGCAATAAAGCAAACCCAATTCAATGCGGCCATGTCATACAATCTAAAAAATGGTGTTACCGGCGTAGCTCCAAACTTTACGATTGATTACGGAAACGCTCGAATTAGTAAAGGGGCATTACCAAGTGCTTTTAATCCATTATTGGATGTTGCCACACCTGGACAGGTAACCATTAATTGGACTGACAATTCACCACAGGGTGGAGCGCAGCTAACTGACAAGGCAATGCTAATGATTTATAATGAATCAAATGGTGAGGTAATCTTCACTACTGACGGGGTTACCAGAGACACTGAAACACAAACGCTGCCAATCCCTGATGATTATTCAGGTGATACACTGCAATTGTTCATCGGGTTTATTACTGAAGACGGCAAAGAGGTATCTGACAGTCTTTATATTGGCCCTGGTGTTGCAGCCTAGTCTTATCGTATTTCTTCTCTTTAACCGCTTCATCCATGGAGCGGTTTTTTTTAAGTTCCTATTATTATTTCCAGATACCCTTATAAATGCTTGAGTAAAATACAGAAAATTGCTTGTATGTATCTTGTATGTATAAACAGAAAAAACACTTGCAAAAGTGTGAGGCCATCTTTACTTCTGACAGGAGCATCAGAGACATTGTGAAAAGAAACGCTGTCTATCCCATATATATATTCCGGTTATTTATTGTATAGACTAATCGGGTTATAGTGTCAGGAATGATTTAATTAGGCTCTGGTGTCGTTGCATACTAAAATGTCATTTACTTCACCTAAGTCTTTATTTTGGGTTGTTTTTTGTATTAAAGGGTCAAATTTTCAATTCCTGAATACTCTAAATAATTATTTTAGTCAAATAAAGCGATTTGTATGTATCCTGTATGTATAAACAAAAAAACACTATGACCACAATAAACCGTTGCGGCATTTATAAGGGTCTATTTAATAATGAGTTATAAGGTTTTTTATTTTTCGGATATATCAAGTATATGCCATTTTTTATGAGTTAACGGCAAACGTTT
>SDBV01006667.1_pt1 | contig 15932 bp, 39 predicted proteins | sample 2277081 | NCBI WGS metagenome assembly SDBV01 (sample SAMN10402039, study PRJNA504765) | marine sediment metagenome | isolation source: marine sediment core GS10_PC15, 223 cmbsf | place: Arctic Ocean: Southern Knipovich Ridge | collected 2010
ACCTCTTTATACAATTAAACACCTTCTTTACCATCTCCATCCTATACTAAACGTATGCCTTTCTATAACTTCTACCAACCCAGGCGATTGAGTGCCTATAGTTTGCTTCTCCCAGTTAATTTGAAATAAACTTAAAAGAATTATAAGCAAGAGGATGTATTTCATTATACCCTCCCCTTATCATTATATCATAGGTTGCAAATTATATAAGGGGCTCTACCCTAGTGGCCACTTTAGATAATCCTCCAAACATGAACAAGTAGAATTGCCACAAGTATAGCTAACCCAACAACAATCAATCGTGTTATCTCTTCTTGTTTAGTCATAGCTACCCCCTTTGCATAATGTTAGAATATTTAAGATTTAGCGTTGAATGGCGGGGTTTTTATCAACTTTAACAACGCATCCCCAAAGGCTTCGGCTGGGTCTTTGCCATTAACTACTTCTACAATCCAGCAACTTAAAAAGTCAAACTTCCACGGAATTAGGGGGTAAGCATACTTGAAGTAGAAGTTGAGGTCCTGGGCAGGTTCGCTCCCACAAAAGGGTTCTACATTGGGGGCAAATCCTTTATGGATATACCACTGCTCTTTTGTAAATCTTTCAGGGTGGGGAATATCTTTTCTTTTTGCTAATTCAGGAAATGGGATATCGTGCCTAAACCCACAAAACCCCAATATCAGCTTCTTGTCTTCGTTTTCCATTTCTCACCATCCCATACCTTGTTGTGCTTTTCCTGCATCACAAACGCTAACCAGAGTTGCTCCATTGAGGTGAACATAATATTTGGGTCTTTCGGACCCCAGCTATCAGCATAAGGCCATGTAAGATTTGCCCACCAGCGATGAAATCTCGCTGCGAGTTCAAAAGGTGTCTCATTCTTCCCAATCATCTCCTGCAACTGGTCTTGTCGGGGATATGGGAACCTACGCATCTTCTCACAACAACACATTCTGGTATCCTTAACAAACTGGAGGCAATTAGCACAAACCTGCCAATCTGCATAAGTAGTTTCGGTAAAGTTATTCCAGAACTCTTGTGGTAAACCAACAATCATCTTTATATAAGTCTCTGATGTATCCATTATTCCTATTATATCAACTTATATCCCGTTTGTCAATCCGAGAAGTAATTAACCACCTTGTCAAAGACGAAACCAATCAAATTGTAAAGACCATAAAACGGGGCTACTACGATACACACTACTAAGAAGGGCAACCAAAAACAAAACAACAAAAACATGGTCGTTTCTACTCTGTCTCTCAAAGATGACCCAATAAAGTCAAACCCCTCACCTAAATTATATTTATCAACCACCTTAGCCCCAATACTGCCTATAGAGAAATATAATACCCCAATTACTACCCATGTCCACCAATCCATTTCTTAGCCTCCGTTTCTTAAAATTTAATATTTTCGTGAGAGTAAGTCCAATTATCCCACTCCCCCCTGCTATGAGGAAGCCCCCTCCCCCTACCCCCCGGTTTACTCGTAATGATTCATTGTCCATCAGTTTTGAGCCTGAAAAGGTCTACATAACTCTTATAGTGCGACACTCAGGCTCTATGTTAGAACATATGTTCTCTTTGTTTTAATTGTCTGAGGGTAAACTAATCCAGGCTCAAGACAAGCCAGAGTAGCAATAAGCCTATTACTAATAACACTGATAGCCTTACTAACGCTTCCATACTACTCTCCTTTCTCTTAGCCCCCAGGGTTGATGATGAAGGGCTTGTAACATGGTTTTAATACCCTGGTACCTTGTAAGTAGCTAAGGATAGCCCATGCCCCGAATTGACCGTAAGTTAATAATAATACCCATGCTCACTATTATTGCCTGCCCCCTCACCTTATATCGTCTCCAATCCACCAGCAATGATTACACCATAAACACTTATAGTTACTATACAATCCACTTGACGCTTTATCCCTGGAGCCACATTTAGGACACTTGGGGCTTATCAACCAGTCAATAAGATAAAAGGGAAAGAAGATAACTAATATCACCCATTCAATCCAGCTCATAATCTTATTATACACTTTACCGTTTTAGTTTGCAACCTATTTTTAGTTGTTAAGATAAAATGAAAAGTCGCTAGTCTTGACGGCCACTTGACAACCCATTTATTAAGTGTAGAATGAAGGTGTTGTGGGGTGGTTGTCTGGGAGGTGGCTGGTCCGGGGAGTAAATAGAATAGGAGGTTAAAAATGGAATGCCCTAAATGTAACGGCAGGATGGTGGCTACTACCGGTAAAAATAAATATGGTAGGCCTACACATAAATGCACGAAATGTGGCTACAGACGTAATAGGGGGAGAATAAAATAGGAGATATGACATGGAATTTAAATGCTACATCTGCGAAAAAGAGCTTACAGTATCAGAATCGTTCATTGACCCAGAACGCCCGTGGAGGATTCTCTGCACTGCACATAGGGCACTAATTAGAAGTTACCTTATACGATGCAAAGAATGCCATCAATTAGTAACAGGGCGTTTCCCCGTCTGTCCATGCGGCTATGAGGAAGCCACATAGTTAGACTTTTGAAATAAATGGAGGTAAGGAAAATGACAAGTAATCAGGACAGCAAGGCACGGACCTACACAATCACTACGCTAGATGAAAAGCCAGTCATTACAATCACGGTCATCGGAAGGGGTGAACAGGTGGTATGCAACGCCCTAGTTGAATTAGGTTATAACCCACTACTATATACATGGAAACAAATATAAGCTAACCCATAATAAGACTAAATGGAGGTTAGACAATGTTATCAACGGAAGAGAAGAGATTTAAGGCAATGCTACGTCGGCAGATGTCTGCTGACAGCAGACGGTATAAAATGATATGCCACAGCTCTGATGATAATTGCACCAAGTATGAGCGGGTATGCTGGATTGAAATCCCACCAGGCGGATGTCCAGCGTGTCAATACTACCAAAGTCCACAAACTCGAAACTAGGGCTTAGCCCCTAGTCTGTCAGTAAAGCCGGCACTGATGAGAGTATAAGGAGGGATAAAAATGACCAATGCAACACAACTGGAAGTACACGGTAAGACATTCAATATCGAGAAGAGGAACGGGGAGTGGCAGACTAACTACAGAGACGCCAAGGCGACAATGGGGCAGACTAAGGGGGATGCGATTGATACGCTTCGGGCAATGGATAAGTGCAAGGTCTTGGAGGCATGCGACTATCAGGACAAGGTAGTGAAGCGGGATGTTTATTTCAAGGAACACACTAGCGAATTTCAAGCCATTTTTGGCTTCACTCCGCCACGTGACTTTTTAATGTATGCTATGGGATGTGGGCTATGTATGGATGTTATAGCCCTGGATAAGAAACTACGTACACCGGATGGGACCTCAACCAATGATTATATACTCAGTAACTATGGCAAGGCAGCACTCGCTATGGTAGGGCAGATGATATAAGTCCTAACCTATAATAAGACTAAATGGAGGTGACAAGATGTATAAAATAATCAGGTTTTACAAGAGTGGGCACAAGAAGACCATCAAGACAGTATCAACCCTAGAGATAGCACAACTGCACTGTAACGATCCACGAACAAAGAAGGACGGTATTTACTTCGACGGCTACACTAAAATAGGTAAATAAGACTATCAAAGTAAGGAGGTAAGGGGGATGAGACAACAAATAGGAACTTGTGTTGATAATCCATTTAAGACCTTATGGAAACTGAACTTTATAATAGACAATGCAAAAGAAATTACACGCAGAATCTTCTTTAAAAACTGTGACGTAGAGCCTGAAGTTAAGGTTATGATGCATGAATATCCCAACGACTTTGAATATTACAAAAGCTATGAGGATACATATTTCTTTACATGGAGTGCTATAGAACATTTTTATCGCTAACCCATCAAAGTATAAAGGGGGATAAAAGATAATGGCTACAGAAACATATACTAAAGGGGATTGGAAAGTAGTACATGAATTCAATGTAGAAGTTGGAAATCATAGGGGAATCGCCTCGTGTGGTTCTTTCACCGATAGCAAGAATCCCGAGAAAACAAGAAGTGAAAACATAGCCAACGCCCACCTTATAGCAGCAGCCCCAGATCTGTATGAGGCACTGAAGGAAATAACTGAATTAGCACCTAGGGATAAACTCAACTTGCCATATGCTGTGCAAGCTGTTGAAATAGCCGATAAAGCCCTAGCCAAAGTGAAGGAGGTAAACAATGCCAAACAAGATGAAATTTGAAACGATGCTTATATTAATACATAGAGGTTATCGATTTAAGGGATTTATCGACTACGATCCGTCTGTATATCACTGGATGGAATACGGGATACTTAATAGGAATTAGGGAGGTAAGAAATGAAGACTTGGGAAAACGTTACCGTATTCTTTTGTGGTAACTGTGAAAAGCAAGGGGAAATTAGGTGGCCGTCACTTTTTGATAAAGTGATGGGTCGAGTACCAACAATCTGTCCTTGGTGCGGGGCAAGTATAGAAACCCCTAAGAGGACACATTTACACCCCGGAAACCACTATGATAAATTGCAACTTAAAATTAAGTGTCCTTTCTGTAAGATGCCCCATGAGCACGAGCAGGGTATAAGGGTTTGGTTGCCTGAGTATATGCGCCCCGAGGATGTTCATATTAAACCTATTGACCCTGAGTTAGAAATGTTGTGTGAGTTGATACCATGATTTTAAAATGCCAAAACATGAACTCAACGTGGATGCTACCAGCGATAATTCTATATAGGCATTATTTAATGGAAAGGCTGATACAGCTACTAAGGAGTCAAAGTGAAGCGCAAAGTAATTACAAGCACAGACTATGAATATATAGACATTGAATGGGATGGCACAAGATATACACAGCGGAGAACCCGTCACGACATAGGCTCTCAGTGCTATATACCGCTCACATCACAGGACCTAGATGAGCTTATTCTATTCAAACTTGAGGTCGAAGGGGGCAACTCACTAAAAGAGGAGGTATTAAAGAAGATATTAAATCTGAAAGGGGTTGCCCCAATTATTTAAGGAGGGAATATGTTGACTAAAAAGAAGGCAATAAAGATTGGAAAAGAACTGTGGACGTGGTTGGCTGAGACGGGGGAGAAGTTTAAGAGTCGTTGGCCCGGATGGGAGGAATATGGAAAGATGCAAGATGATTGTGCGTTTTGTGAGTATGCCCATAGTTGTGATGATTGCCCACTTGGGCAGGATTGTTACGACACTTACTTTGCCAATTGGTGTGATGCCCAAACCCCTGAAGATCGCAAGAAATACGCCAAACTATTCTTGGAGCAACTTAAAGCACTATGAAACTAAAAACGAAGTGGGAAGATAACAAAATCATATGTCATGGAGGATGTGGGCATAAAGGTCATTTAATGTGGTCTTATAAAAGATATTCTTACTGTCAGCAATGTCATATCAAAATAAAGGAGGGTAAAGATGGCAGATGCCAGAAAGTGTAAAGGTTGCCTACATCACACTGTAAATGATTTTGGTTACTGGTGTATGAAGGAAAGGGCTTGGTGTAGTGATAGAAATAAAAGCGGTTTATGCAAGTATTATGAGCCAATTAAAAAACAGGATAAGATTTAGCCCCCATAGGGGGAAGGCAATAATAAAGGGAGGGTAAATAAATGGAAAGGCAAATATCCAGAGAAGATATCGTAGTGGTGGATACAGTAGGGAGTAATAGCTATGGCGATATACTCTTCACGGACAAGAGTGGTACAGAGTACAAGATTAGCAATAAAAGAGTCAAGTACTTTGAGGGAATCATCGTTGCAGGTAAAGCAGTAAAGTTATCCTTTGCACTCAGTTCACGGGGAACGGAGTATGTCCAAAAGGCCACTCTAGTAGAGGGTGCATTGCCCGAGACGGTTGTAACTTCTACACCCAAACCATTACCAACTGCCACGCCAGCCCCCCAAGTCGAAATCTCGGGTGCTGAGATGGGAATGACCATCAAAGAGGTCAGGGAACTCTATACTATGGGTAAGTTAAACCAACTCTTTGGACCTGAAATCGCTGCGAGTTTGATGGCCTGGTACAGAGGGAGAATACTATCAACTTCAAGAATACCCTATGACGGTAAAGACTTACCGCCAGCTAAAGGATAAACCTTAACAAAAGAATAGCTTTCTGCCCTTAACTGCTCTCTAGGGCAGAAGGGCTTACTGGTGTCCATAACTATCGGTCTGACACAGAGGCAAATAGCTGATGTGTTTATATTGGCGAAAGCGACCGAGCCAGCACAGAAAGGCTTGCTGGTGTATAGGTTGATTGTAGGTTGAACTCGTTAGTGAGTGGCAGAAAACTGAAGTCCCTTTAACCCAGCAAGTTGCCAGCTACCCAAAAGGGACAGAGAGACCTCCTCTGTGTAAGTTAGGTAAATGGGAGGGAGGCATCCAAACAAGTGCTGACCTTACTAGCTGGTAAACCCTGTGGGGTGACCCGGTGCTACAGTTGTTGACGTGGTGGAATAGACACCAGCCCCATAGGGACTAATAAGGGAGAGAGATGGAAGTAGTAATAGAAGCTAGGGTATCAAAGTTAGAAGATGGATGTAAGTATGGGCAGTCATGCTTAAAATGTGCTCATCCTTTAAAGAATGGTGATTGCTTGCTTTATTGGTACGGAAAGACACGTGATAAATACCTCAGAGACCGCAAGGAAAACCCGCATCCTCTCTTAATTAAGTTTGGATCAGATATAGGTAAGAAGCCTGGCCGGAATAAATTCGCACTTATAAGTTGTTATCAGTGCAACCGTAAAAGATGGGTACACTTCCCTTATGACATTAAGAATAGATGTGGATACTGTAGAAGTATGGAAGCATTAGAGAAAGCATGGGAATCACAAAGGAGGACAAGGGGTAATGGGGCTAAATAAGCAAGTGGGGAACATGTATACTTTTGTTACACATACTTGGAATCCGATTAGGGGTAAATGTCCACACGATTGCTCTTATTGCTATATGAAGGTCTACCCTCAACCAGATTTGCACTTTGCCGAGCAGGAAATGAGGACCAATCTTGGCCATCATAACTTTATCTTTGTTGGTAGTTCTACTGATGGGTGGAGTGAATCCGTGCCTGCTGATTGGATAGCCAAAGTGCTAAAACATTGTCGTGATAATGATACCTATAACCGTTATCTATTCCAGACCAAGAATCCTACACGATTTGAGGACTGGCTGGGGGAGTTCCCCGATGACACAATATTGGGTTGCACCATTGAATCCAACAGGTTTTCAACATTCAGCAAAGCCCCACCCCCATTGTGTCGTAAAGAGGCTATGTGCAAACTGGTGTTACCTAAGATGATAAGCATTGAGCCTGTTATGGATTTTGATTTGGGTGATATGGTGCGTTGGATACAGGATATTAAGCCTGAGTTTGTGAGCATCGGGGCTGATAGCAAAGGGCATCAATTGCCAGAACCAGATTCAGGTAAAGTCCAATCGCTTGTACAAGAGTTACAGAAGATAACCATGGTAAAAGTTAAGGATAATTTAAGTCGCCTAATAAGCACAAAGGGGGTAAAATGCCAATAAACTGTCCATTAAACATTGACGGCACCTGCGGGGAACACCATACCATGATTGCGTGTCCCAAACTCGGTGAGGATGAAGGCATAAAAGTATGCAGATGGTTCTTTGAAAGAATGCCTATAACAGAAATACTTACCATAGAAGAGAGGCTTGAGTTAGTAGAAAACAATAGAGAGATTATAGAGGTGCATAGACATTACCACCAACCCTACAAAAAGGAAAAAACGAAGCCTTGGTAGGCTCATAGTAAGAAAATAGTAAGAAAATAGTAAGAGCTCCAAGAATCACAAGAATAGTAAGATAACAAGAATGGTAAGGATAGTAAGGAAAATTGATGGAAAAAGACGAAGGATTTTACGCACAGGCACACTCAAAGATTTTGGCACTGTTGCCGTTTTATAAGGGTAAAACCTTTTCAAGCGATGACATCTGTCGGCAACTGGGTGTTCAGTCTCGACCAGAGGACGTTCCATATAGGACAGCCATTAACAAGGTACTATATAATATAATATATATTAATAAGAAACCCTTACTAAAGGTCATTGGCAACAGGTATGCCCTTGTGGAAAGGGAGCTTGATACGATAGACTTCTCTCAACCACTCCCTGAAGGAACGGAATACCCCATACTTTTCCCCGAAGGGCGAGATGATATATCCTCCTTTGGTTTTGAGGAGTCTGTTAAGTTCTTTCCTGGTGATGCTATGGTTATTGGTGGTGAGCAAAATAAGGGCAAAACGGCATGGTGCCTCAACTTGGCAGTAGATAATTGCAACCAGTATGATGTAACCTACTTTTCAAGTGAGTTTAATCGTGTGAAGTTTGAGGATCGCATGAGTCATTTTGATTGGGGGGATTTCCGCAATGGTACAGGGTTTAAGTTTGAGATTGTCAGGCGCACAACAGACTTCGAGGACGCCGTAGCCGAAAGACCTGATAACTTCTGTATTATTGATTGGATTAAAATGGAAGACGACCTTTATAAAATGGGTTATCTTATCGGCAAGATTAAGAATAAACTCAGGGGTGGATTCCTTGTTGTGTCCCTTCAGAAGCGTAGTTATAAAGAAGTAGCCGAAGGCGGAGAGGGTACATTGGATTTTGCCGACCTTTATATCACCCTTGCTAGGGAGAAGCTCAGTGTACTCCGAGTCAAAACCCCAAAAGTAAACAACCCCGAAGGCAAGATATTTGGATTCCAGATACTCAATCATGGTAGTAAATTCTCAAATATAAGGGAGATGAGACTTTGCAAGAATTGCTGGGGTAAAGGTGTTAAATACCAAAAAGAATGCGAAGAATGCCACAACGGATATGTGGATGTATAGGAGGTAATATGCAAGATAAAGTAACTGAATTGGCGGAGTGGGTGGCGAAGACAATACTAGAAGCTGACATTTATAGGAGACCTTTGCCAACGAGTAACTGGCAAGATGTAGCCAAGCAAATCCTCAGCCACCCCGACCTTGCCCTTATAGATAGGGGGAAGGAATTGCCACTGCCGAGAAGCCCAATTTCAATTGACCCGCATCCTGATTATTATGTTGCTCAACAAGATATGCTCGGGGAAAACTACAAACCCGTAATCCCTCTAGCAGAAGCCTTGAAGGAGATGGAAGACATGGAGAGGGAGATTCTAATGCCATACTCTGATTCAATAGAGAGGAAGGAATGAAAAGGGTAACTATATCTAGCTTGAAGAAAAGGATATGGCCTTTATTTTCTCGGTATATTAGATTGAGGGACTGTCTCCTAACAACAGGAAGCCGTGATTATGGAGAGTGTATAACCTGCAACAGCACGCTTGAATTTAAGGATTTACAGGCAGGACACTTTATCCCTGGAAGGCATAATGCTAATTTATTTTCAGAAAGGGGAACTCATGCTCAGTGCAAGTCTTGTAACTTATTGCATGGTGGTGAACAGTTGGAGTATAGAAGGCAAATTATCAGACTGTACGGAGAAGGGGTTGATTTAGAATTGGAAGAAGAAGCCCGGCAAATTAAGAAGTTTACCATTCCTGAATTAGAAGAGCTTGAAAAGTATCTAATAGAAAGGATTAAGGAATTATGAAAAAATACTGGTTGACACCGCCCGAAATGTATAGAGAGCTTGACAAGGAATTCCATTTTGATTTTGACCCCTGCCCTCATCCCCGCCCTAATGGATATAATAGCCTTGTAATACCTTGGGGTAGCATGAACTATTGCAACCCACCCTTCCGTAAAACAGATGGCAACACAGATGGTCCAACAGCCTTTGTGCATAAAGCTATCTCTGAACAAGCAGGGGGGAAATCTACCGTACTACTAATACCAGCACAATCTTATATCAATCTACTATTGGAGGCAGGGGCTGAACTAAGACCCGCTGGGCGCACGAAATTCATAGAAGTCGGTAGCAAAGAACCCCTGCCTAGTCCTTCACCCACTATTCTTGCGATACTACGAGGAGAAGATAAGGGGGATATAAAGTGAAACTTAAATTATTATTATCTATGGTAGTCTTTGCTAGTGGCTTTGCTTTTGGCGTGGGGTGGTCACAAGAACATAGACCGAGAATTGTCACCTTAATTCAAGAGAGGGTAGTTTACCGCACATTTTATATACCTCCGTTGCCCCCTGGGATTATAGTGGTGAAAAAGGTAATTGAAGTTGAACGCATTGTTAAAGTTAATCGTGAGTTAAGAGACTTTGCAACTTACGTTGAGTTCAAAGAGGTCATGCAGAAGTATCACAAGGGTATTTTACTTGTGGATGGAACGTGTATCGAGCAGTCTCGCTTTATCGTAGAGGTTGGACGTGAAGACGGGTATTATCTGGATACCGAGATGGTCAGGGGTGATAGGCATATGGTCGTCAAGGGATTCTTGAAAGACGCTGGTAACGGAAGGTCGGGCATTGGATTGTATGACCAGGAGACAGGCTTAACTTGGCTCAAATATCAGACAGCATTTATTAAGTGAGGATATGAATCTGACACACATCAGCCTCTTTGCCGGTATAGGGGGAATAGATATTGCTGCGGAATGGGCTGGTTTCAAGACAGTCTGCTTCGTGGAGATAGATGGCTATTGTCAGAAGGTATTAAAGAAACATTGGCCTGATGTGCCGATAATAGGAGATATAAGATATGTCACGAAAGAAAAGATTATGGCCTACGCCAAGGGCAGGGAATCCGGGGAGTCGGAAGCCTGGAACGGGGGGCAAGATACTGGCAGAGGAAGTGAAAAAACTCTGGTTGGGAACACCCAGAGCAACGGAAGCAAAGAGGTCACAGGCTTTTCGGAAGGGGAGAACTCCAACACCAGAGGAGTTTGTGGAACAGACCGACGGCCGAGAAGAATTACAGGTCAATCCCCAATTACCCTTATTACCGGAGGATTCCCTTGCCAGCCTGTATCTCAAGCCGGGAAGCGAAAAGGCAAGGAAGATGACCGTTGGCTCTGGCCTGAAATGCTTAGAGTCATATCAGAAATCAGATCCACTTGGGTTGTTGCAGAAAATGTTGCTGGGCTCCTCAATATGGGGTTCAACGATTGTGTATCTGACCTGGAGGGTAAGGGCTATGAAACGACATCATTTCTTATTCCAGCTTGTGCCGTCAATGCCCCGCACAGGAGGGATAGAATCTTCATTGTGGGCTACTCCATCAACGCAGGAAATAGAACACCCAAATATGGAGATAACAGAGACAGGTCGGAGACTGACCAAGGACAAGAAGGACAGCCACAGCATAGGGTTAGCAGACCAAGCAATGTGGCCGACAGCATCAGCGACGGATTGGAAGAGAACACCAATGACGGACACCTATGCGGAAAGGGAAATTCAAAGTCTTCCAACTTCAGTTTGTCAAAGATGCGGGTGTGGGACACAACGGCACCGCCTTTCACCACTTTTTGTGGAGTGGCTGATGGGATTCCCAATAGGGTGGACAGACTTAAATGTTTAGGTAATGCAGTAGTGCCACAACAGATATATCCGATACTAAAGGCAATAGTAGATATAGAAGCCTAAGAAATAAGGAGGTGTAATTATGGAATTGGGTAATATGGTATTTGGTAATTCAAGGGGGGAATACAGCTTAGTGCGTGGTGCTGGGTTTGAGGAGGCGTTTCAACGATTACAGGATAAACTGGGGATGGATGACTACTGTGAGGAATTTGAAAACGAAACCTTTGCCACCTTCCCTTATTGGTGGGGTGGGTGCGAATGCGGCTTTGATGAGCTTGTTGATGCTGAAGACAAGAAATGGGGCAGAGACCATTCGCTAGATTGCTTCGGCGTTAGGTATCAAAAGGAAGAAGATGCTTGTTGCCCACCTTTCGGGTTCAAGGGTAGGGAGTGGGATTGGAAGCACAAACACATGGTTGAATGGGCGAAAGCCAATGGTTATCCCGAAGCCCCTGATGGCATGGCCATTCATTGTGATTGCGGTTATGCCGAGGCTTTAGATGAATTCTATGGCGAGTTGGTTGAAAGATTTGGGGGTGAGCACAAGCTCGACTGCCCCTTGGTGAAACCCAATTTCCTGTATAAGCCACTTAGCTTCCAAATCCAATGGTATAAATACCCCTTTAGGGACTCCTATACAAATCAAGAGATAACATTAAAGGCCTTCGGGGCAATTATTGGTGCCTGTATGGCCTCTCTGGGGAAGGAGGAATGATGTTTGGAAATCTAATATTCAAATTAAAAATGAAGCATAAAGTTAAGGAGTTGAAAATGGAAGACGAAGAATATGTACGGATTCAAGCTAAGCGGCTTGCCGATGTGTACCAATTGGTTACAGGTAAATCCTTTGACTTACCCACCAAAGAAGAAACGCCTGACTTTGTAGATGGACTTGATAAAGAACTTAAAGGGGGGTATAATGGATGAGTGTCCGTACTTAAAGAAAGTAGGCGCAGGGGATGAAATTGGTTATTATTGCAAATTAGACGGGGGCATTTGCCCACGAGAGTACGGTTATGAATGCGAAGAATACAGGAGGCAACATGAAAAGGATTAGAATAACTGCTGACAATGAGTTTGTAAAAGGGGGTGCAGGGGAGGGTTATGAGGCAGGTGCAGATGCCCAACTCGAAGCCGATAAGAAGGATATGCGGGAGTTGTTTGAGGAAATAGAGAATAACTTAGAGCCAGATGGTCACGTTAAAATCTATCCATCAAAGTACCAAGCCTTAAAGGAGAAATATCTATGAACGATAGGTTGTTGACAAACGGCGAGGCGTTGAAGGCATTACAGAAATATCCTATCCACGGTGGTCAGAAAGTAGAACTGGCCCACCCTGTTACTGAATATATTAGGATAATGGAAGCCCAAGATGCCAAGACACTCAAGGATGTGGGGGGATGGCTGGATGTTAATGAACACACTTTTGCCTCTTCGTTATCACGACTGGATTGGCTCTCTGACCCTCATTGGATTGCCTTCAAGGATACCCTAAAGAAAGGAGAGTTGCCAGAATGAACGATAAAGTAAATGAACTGGTGGAGTGGGTGGCAGAATATCTAGCCGTGAAGTTTAGTCACAGAGGGTTTATATATGTAGATGCAGCGGATGAGTTAAAGGAATGCTGGAGAAAACATGCCAAACAAATCCTCAGCCACCCCGACCTTTATCTTAGAGATTATGATATAGAGGTGGCAGAGCTGGATGATTTATACGAAGCATTTACCCCCCTGGCAGAGGAGGTGAAGATATGACAGGATTTGAAACAGTAGATGGCAAGTGGTGGCTTTTAGATGGCGAGGAGAGGATAAGACCATTGACCGATGAAGAGGCATCACAGGTAGTATGGGGACTAAATGTAGATTTAATAACAGTTGCTCCTTATGAAGATTCTGGCAAAGCTACCTCTTATCTAAGGGGCTGTGTAGACCAAAGAATCGCAGATGGTTATTGCTTAGAGTGTGGATTGCATAAGCCTAAAGATGAAAGAGTGCAGAGCGGTATGAAATGCCTCCAGTGTGCTTATTAAGCCAAGATCGTAAGGAGAGATTAGTAAAGGAGAGATTAGTAGATGAAGGTTGATGATATGTGCTTCTTTGAGTTTGAATTGAGTCAAGTAACGAAGGTTAAGGATGGGAAAGTAACCGAAATATCTACTGGCTATATGCGCACGAGTACAGGAGACAGTTTTAACGATGGGTGTTTCCCTGTTAGCTTGCATGTCAAACTAATCTCGGATGCCTATGATTCGTGGAGTAAGAAACTGCACAAAGAGGGGAATAACGGGCTGAACTACCCTGATATTCATATGTGGTTAGTTGCTCATTGGGCTAAGACTTGCTCTAAACGAGAAGATGATAAGTGGTTGGAAACGAGGTATAAAGAGTTAAGGGAATTTGCTACTGAGATATTAGAGTTATGCAAAAACTATACAGATGTCATCACAAAAAGCGGTATTAGATTATTAAGATAACCCAAGGGAGATTAGGGGGAGAATGATGGATGTTCTTTGTTGGCACTGTATAAACAAAATGAGTGTTCCGGGTTCCGCCCATATTGCATGTGCTTGGGAGAGAGGTAGTAAGAGTCATGTTTGGTTCTTTGAGGGCTTTGACCCTAATTACCCCAAACCTGTAGTCGAGTGCGATGGTTTTCGGGAAGGTGGCAGTGAATATACCAAAGAGGAGCAAGAACAAAAGAGTATCTAACCCACATCATACAAACCAATAGGAGGTAGAGATGTCATTACCGAAAGTGAATACAAAAGAATGGAAATCTGAGGTAGCGTTCTTCTTGGGTGCATCCAGTGATAAAATCAATGAACGTGCCAAGGCGCTGGGGATTGAGCCACAATCATATGCAAGGAGGATGAGGGAACGTGGTGTATTGAAAGGTCACACCGAGATGCCCGACATTGAACCCGAAGTGGTCACGGTCTATACGCCTTATCCGAAGTTTGACATTGTACCCTTTAAGCAGCCCAAGGGTAGTCGTGATGAAGAGGATATTGTAATTGTTACTGCGGACAAGCACCTGGCCAAAGTAACTGAGAGTTACAATATAGAAATTGCTAAGAAGCGAATGGATAAATTGTTGACTTCTACTATGAGTATTATTAATTTACATAGACCGATCCGCAAGCTGTGGGTTTTTGAGCTGGGGGATGCCCTTCAGGGGGAGAATCCATATCAGGGGTCTAAGATAGGGGAAGTTTCGTGTGGAGCTTTTGAGCAGGTGCATGATGAGGGTGTTCCTATGATGTCGAGGTTTCTTTCCTCCCTGGCCGGTGGCGTTAAGGAGGTTGATTATATAGCAGTCAGCGGGAATCATGGTGTCTATGATAAGCAGGCAACCAAAAGAACTAACTGGGACAACTTCTTATATAAGGGGCTTGAGGGTGCGTTGATAAACCAAAAGAACATACACATCCATGTTCCTACGGAATTTTATCAGTTGGTTAATATCAGGGGGTTCAGGTTTTTTCTGATACACGGGAATCAGGTTTATGCACAGCAAGGAATTCCCTTGTTTGCAATGAGGCGTAAAATGCAGGAGTGGTATGCCTATTTGGGTGGATTTAATTATGGGTATGCAGCCCACTTCCATAGCGGTGCTTATGACCAGATAAATTCTCATGCCGATTACACCATCTGCCCGCCATTGGTTACGGGAGATTCATGGGCACTGGAAAGAGTGGGAAGAGCTTCTTCGCCTGTACAGTTGGCATTTGGGGTACATGATACCTACGGAAGAACTTGGACTTATCACCTCCAAACCGATGATAAGTTCCTCCCCCAAAAGTATCCTGATAAGGAGGGTGTTGTTAATTTTGGTAATCTATGATATAACGGTAGGTCATTAGAAATGAAAACTTGTCCGATACAAGACTTATGTCAACACTTTGGCTGTGGTGATAACAAACCCAGAAACAACGATGTAAGAAACAAATTCCCTTGCGTTAAGTTCCTTGATATGAGTTGTGCGGAAAGCATCAGAATACAAATATTTCTTGGGGAAACACTTGCTTGTAATCTTGAGAAAATAAAAAGGGTAAGGAGTATGGAATGACAATATTACTTACAGACAGGGAAATGGATGTAGCCTTTAGCAATGCCTTGACAAGTGGGGCCAAGGAAAATGGATACCATATAGCCAAAGCCCAGGCAAAGAAGCTGTGGGAGGAATTGGAGAAGCACGTATTTTATGTAGACAATAGGGGTTTTATCGCCCTAAAGCCTAACGCTACTAAAAACTGGCTGGATTTTAAAAAGGAGATAGAAGAATGATACCTATTATTTTAATTGCTGGAGGCACGTGGATGCTACAGGATGCCTTGGCTTCAATTCTCTATTACTTGAGAAGGTCTGATGAGAAGTGGTATTTTAACCACGCTGTCAGAATTCTTCGTGGCATATGGGGCTTG
>SDBV01006668.1_pt1 | contig 15929 bp, 12 predicted proteins | sample 2277081 | NCBI WGS metagenome assembly SDBV01 (sample SAMN10402039, study PRJNA504765) | marine sediment metagenome | isolation source: marine sediment core GS10_PC15, 223 cmbsf | place: Arctic Ocean: Southern Knipovich Ridge | collected 2010
GCAGCCTGGAGGGCGGCCTGGGCGGCCTGAGCTATGGCGAGGACCTTCTCCTCGCTTATGCCGGCGACGTCATCCAGGGCCGTTCGGGCAACATCCTCGACCGCTTCAACCATGTCGGGAATCTTCTTGGTCGACACCCGGCCGACTTCGTCGAGGATGGTCTTGACGGCGTTGGTGGTCTTTTCGGCAATGGCGTCAGCGTCGTCGTCATCGAGCTGCTGTCCGATTATTTCGGCGGCTGCGGCGAGTGTAGCTTCGGCGACGGTATCGATGTCGTCAGGGAAAATTGCCCCGGCCGCGGTGCGAACCGCCTTGGTGGCGTCCTCTTCAGCGGCTTCGACGATCTCCGCGATGGCGTCCCTCGGCTCGTTGGCTGACTCGGCAAAGTCGTCCGACAGGGCGGCAAGGGTGTTAACTTTCTCCACCAAGTCGCCGAACGATTCTCCCAGTTGCACGATCACCGGTGGCGGGACCTCCTCCTCGGGCTCTTCGGCCTCTTCGGTTTCTTCAGTGGCGGAATCATCGGCCTGTGGGTCGGCGGGCTCGTTGCTATCGGCCGATTCGTCGACAGCCGATTCATCGACAGCCTCAGCATCGACAGCCTCAGCGTCGGCCTCGGCGGGCTGCTCGTCGGCGGGCTCATCGGCCTCGTCGTCGGTCGGCTCGTCGGCATCATCGCCGGCTGATTCTGATTCGTCGGTCTCTGGCTCCGGGGGCGGGGGGGTGGTCGCTTTGGATGCGTCGGTGACGGCAGTGTTCATCGCGGCGGTGGCTGCGACGATCTGGGCTGCGCTGTCGGCCAGGGCGCCGGCAGCTTGGGATGAATCGGCCAGTAGCAGACGGGTCGCGTCGGAGATCGTGGCCTGGGCCTTGTCGGCGGCCTGGTCTGCCAGTCGCGTGGCTCGCTTGATGTCGTTTTCGTCGCCCGATTGGGCCATGGCGATCATTTCACGCCGTGCGTCGAGCATGGTGGTGGCGGAACTGCGAGTCTTGTCGATGGCCAGACGGAGCTCTTCGGCGGGCCTGATTTTGGCCAGAGGCTGGGCTATCACATGATACAGCCCAAAACACAAGATAAAGTATGCCACCGAAAGCACGCAGAAGAACAACGTGACCTCGATGAACGATGCAAACGTGCTCCGCACGTCCGACGATCGCATAAAGCTCATTGGAAACTCCTCAAGATGTTACACAGAGGCACATTATTGATGGGCGGAGTCGCCGAGACAAGCTGGAAATCTTCCAGGGCTGGCCTGTCAGTCGTCGGCCGAGCGTGGCGAAGGGCTGTCATGCGTCCAAATCGTCTTCGTCCAGCTCGCCCTCGACAGTCAGCGAGCCGTCGGGGCTGTTGGAAAGTAGCTGTATTTTCCGCTCCGCCTCGTCGAGAATGCCGCGACATTGCTTGACTAAGACGATGCCCTCGGCGTACTTGGCGATCGATTGTTCCAGGGGAATGTCGCCTGCCTCTATGCCGGTGACGATCTCGTCCAGCTTGGCCAGCGCTTGTTCGAAAGTGAGTTGGTTCTTGGCCATGGGGGAATGTTCCTATTGGTCGTTGTGTTGGGTCTGGTCGAACAGGCTTGGCGTGTTGTCGGGCGTTGGCTTGGGGCGCTTGGGGCGGCGTTGCGGCGGGCGCCTGCCGCTTACCATGCTGATTACCCGCCCGTCGACGAATTCGGTTTCCATGCGGTCGCCCGCGCGGACGTCGTTGAAGGCTCGCAGGATTTGCCCATCTTCGCCGCGGGTGACGGTAAAGCCCCGGCCCAGCGTTGCCCGGTAACTCATGCTCTCCAGTTGGCGGGCGATGGCGTTGATCTGCTGGCGGGCGAGAGCGAGGCCGTTGCGGGGATGGCAGGCATGCAGCTTGCCCGTCAGGCTGGCCAGGCGGTCGGCGTGGCGTTTGCTGGCTGAGTGCAGGGCCCAGCGAAGTCGGCCCGCCAACTCGTCGAGGCGTTGAGCGTGCGTGCGAAAGAGCCGGGTCGGGTCGCGGAATATCGCGCTGCCGGCCAGGGCGGCCAGATCACGATTGCCCATCGTCAATTGAGCGGCGGCGCGTGAGGCGAGGCGGGCGATCATCGACGAAAGCTTCCCCGCGATCTCCTGCTTGTCGGGCACGGCCAGTTCGGCAGCGGCCGTCGGTGTGGCGGCGCGGACGTCGGCAACGAAATCGGCGATGGTGAAGTCCACCTCATGGCCCACGCCGCTGATAACCGGCACGGTGGCGGCGGCGATGGCGCGGGCGACCGGTTCCTCATTGAACGCCCATAGGTCCTCTATGCTCCCGCCGCCGCGAGCGACGATCAGCACATCTATGCCCAACTGTCCAGCCCCGCCGTCCAGGGCCGAGATGGCGGCGGCAATCTGCTCGGCTGCTCCTTCGCCCTGAACGAGCGAGGCAAACAAGTACACGCGTGCGGCGGGCCAGCGACGCTGGAGTGTTCGGCCGATGTCGCGGATGGCTGCGCCGATGGCGCTTGTTACCACGCCGATTGCCCGGGGGAAACGCGGGAGAGCTTTCTTGCGATCTGCGTCGAACAGGCCCTCACCCGCCAGCTTGTCCTTGAGCTGTTGGAAGGCCAGTTCCAGCTCGCCCGCGCCGCGGGGCGTTATGCGCTCGGCGTAAATCTGCAATTGGCCTCGCACGTCGTAAACGTCCACTCGTCCTTCCAGGACCACTTCCATGCCGTCTTCCAGGGTGAATCGCAGCTTGGCGGCGTGGCTCTTGAACATCACCGCGTCGATGGCCGCTCGAGAATCCTTCAGCCGAAAGTAAATGTGCCCGGACGTGTGGTGCTTGCAGTTGCTGATTTCGCCGATGACCGCCACCCGCTTGGGGAAGGCGGAGGTAATGGCGGCTTTGACCTGCTGGAGCAGTTGCCAGACGGATAGCCCGTCCGACTTGTCGTCGGCGGTCGGGCCGCGCCGCCCGCCCACGTCGGGAGAGTTACGCCTGGGTCTGACCTTGCTTGCATCGAAGAATGATTCCGCGTCGAACGCCATTGCCGCAGCATTCTACCAGCCAGCGGCGGATAATGCATCTTTCCGGCGGCTTTCTCCTTTCCTCGGCCCGTGGCCGCGCCTATCCTTAATTGGTGACGCCGGGGGAGGCAGTCGGCACGTACGGATAACTCTTGTTGGAAAGGTGACGATCATGACAACTCGCGCAGGAACACTGATTAGTATGGCGGTACTGGTTGCAATCGCTTCTTGGGCATTCGGTGGGGAACACCCGGATGGCGAGCACCCAAGCGATGGGACTTCCCCGCCGGAGCTGATCGACAACCAGCAATACGCCGCATGGGCGTCGTTCGCGGTTGGTGCGTCGGCGACATTAAACATGGTGAGCGTTTCTCCCGACGGGACGAAAAGCGTCGACATGAGCACTACGGAAACGCTGATGGCCTTGGAGGATGACTACGCCGAAGTCTCGACACAGACGACGATGGTCGTTGAGGGCGAGGCGCGAACGATGCCCGCCACGTCATACAAAATACCCGCCCAGGTCCCGGTAACGGCGCCGCAGGACAACGCCGAGATCGAGATCGACATCGAGACCGAGCAGGGCACCGAGACGATCGAAGTGCCGGCGGGGACATTCGAGTGTCAGTTCATTAAGACGACGATGACAATGACCGTCGGCGATGAGGAGATGACGAGCGTCACCACGATATGGACGAGCAGCCAGGTGCCGGGCGGGCAGGTGAAGATGGTGTCAGTCTCGCAGGTCCAGACGATGACGCGCGAACTGACGGCCTACAGCGCCGGCAGCGAGTGAAATTGGCCGCTGTCAGTCGGCGCTTTTGGCGTGGGCCGGCAGGAGGAAGGTGTCGGTGACGTTCGCCGGGCTCTCATCGCCTTGGTAGTCGGCATCATTCTCGCCGGCAAGGTAGATGTCGTCGCCCGCCACCCCGACAGCCGGCGTTCGCTGCCATCGTACGTGCATGTCCAGGTAGAGCACGTTCTGCCCCCGCCCACTGTGGTTTACGCTGGCGTTGCCGACTTGCTCGCGGACGAAACGCCCCTCCTCGAACACGGGGTTGCTGTCGGCGAGGATCGCCATGGTGTCCTTGACGTCGGCGAGCTGCTTGTCGTCCAGCAATATACGCCGGCCTCCGATGGAATGCTGGTAGGAGAAGTTGATGTTAGCTGCCGAGGGGAAGTCCACCATGCCCGCCCGGACCTCGACGGGGTGGGTCGGGGTTTTGACGGCTGGGCAAATAAACAGTTCAGGCCCGGCGTATCCTTGCCTGATCAGCAGGAACAGTCCACCGGAGTTGGTGGAAAACGCCTCGCCGTTGGTGGGCATCCAGCGGCGGTTGTCGTCCGTCGCGGAGGGCAAGTAATTGTTGTTGTCACGCGCGAACATGGCGTTGGCCTGGCCGAGCAGGCCCATGCGGGCGCCGCCCAGGCCAACCTGCACGCGCTGGCGGGTGCGAACGATCGACGGAACAAAGGCTGTGAAAAGAAGCACAATGGCCGCAGCCACCGAGAGGGCTTCTCTCAGCGAGAAGGACCAGCCCCGCCGAGCGGAGCGCGCTTCGTCGGCCAGCAGTGCGTCCAGCCTGTGCTGGCTGGCTATGCGATCCATCGTGCGGCTTGCCAGATCGCCGGGTATGGCGGGCGCTTCGTCCAGGTCCATCGCGCCGAGGGCGTTGGCGAGATTGGCGCGGAGTTCGCCGAAGGCCTTATCTTCAGCCAAACGCCGCTGGATATCGCTCGCCTGGTCGGCGGAGCAGGCGCCCATGAGGAAGTCAATCAGCAGTTCCTCATCCAGCCGTCTCTGTTTGTCACTCTCGTTAGTCATGGCCAAATTGTTTCGCTACTACCTTCCATTTATCGGCAAATGCCTTCACGGCCGTGTGAAGACGTGACTTGACAGTCCCCAGGGGTGCCTGGACAACATCCGCAATATCCTTGTAAGCCATGCCGTTAAAGTAACATAGCACCAGAACTATTCTAAGGCCTTCCGGCAGCTCGGCTACTATATCTCGTACGGCTTGGCGCGTTTCATTGTTCACTAGTGTTTCGGCGGGAGGAGGAATATCTGCGGGTATCAAATCGGCGTAAGTGGCGGCCCCCTCGTCGCCGTTGCCCACCTGGGCGTCCAGAGGCAGGGCACGCCGGCGGGTCCGCTTGCGCATGGCGTCGCGAGCCTTGTTGGCCGCGATGGTGAAAAGCCACGGCTTGAGCCGGCGGGACATGTCGAATTTGCCGGCAGATACGTGAAGCTGCAGGAACGTCTCCTGGAAGACGTCATCAGCCAGGGCGGCGTCGCCGGTGAAGCGGGCCAAGAAACTGAACAACTCCCGCTGGTAGCGATCGACGAGCTGGCTGAAGGCGGACTCGTCGCCATCGATATGACGCTGGAGCAGGTCGTTGTCGGTCGGGTCCGGATTGGCGGGGGACGCTTCTGTCACTCTCGGTGTCTTTCTTGCTGCCGGTCGGTCAAGGTGTGGGGGATTATAACCTCTGGCGCGCATTGAGGCAGGAGAATTCCCCTAGCCTCGCCGCTGGCGGGCGAAGAGCCTTGCAGGCACCGGCCGTCCGCGCGATAATCTGCCAGCAGCTCCTGGTCGTAGGAGCGGTCAGGGATATGGCGGCAATCACTGAAGGGAAGGCCACGTGTCACAACCCTCACTCGAGATGCGAGAGATCACAGTTCGCGTCACCGATCAGGACGGGAGAGGCGTATCCGGCGCTACCGTTGGGGTGCTGACCTGGCCGTATGGTACGGTCGAGGACGCGACGACAAATGACGGCGTAGCGATCCTCTCGATTCCGCGCGGGCTTCGGCTGTGCGGCATTGCTGCCCTCAAGAGCGGCGCGGGTTTCGACTACTGGCCGCCGGCCAGACAGATTCCCGAGCTTATCGCAGACGACCTGCCGGAGGAGGTCCACCTGGTCCTGGACGGGGCGAGAACCGCGACGGTTAAGGCGCTGGGCACAGATGGCCAGCCCGTCGCGGGCGTCCCCGTCACGCCATGGTTTATCACTGTCGAGGGGGATCGCGACAGGGCGAACCTGTGCGGCTGGTCGGCTCCGATAGTGAAGACGGACGCCAGCGGTGTGGCGAAGTTCGATTGGCTGCCGGCTGGGCTGGTCGGGCAAATGCCTTTCATACTGCACAGCGAGGAGTACAGCCTGCTTGAACGTCCCGTGCTGCAGGGCAAGGACCCCGACGGGGCGGAACTGACAATGACGGTATACAGGACGGGACGGATCAGCGGCAAAGCAACGCTGCCGGATGGGTCGGGCGCGGCCGACATCCTTATTCAAATCGAGAGCGGGGGATGCTCCAGCTACTTCCGGGGCAACACCCGCACGGGTAATGACGGTACTTACTCAATTGTCGCCTGGCCGCAGCGCAGCTACATGGTGGGCGCGTACGGTGATAACTGGACGGCGGAGAGTCGTGCCGGTATTGACGTGGCGGAGGGGCAGCACCGTCAGGGCGTTGACCTGGAGTTGATCACGGGCACGGTCATCAGCGGACGCTACACGATCGGCACGCCGGGCGAGCCCGTGGCCGAGCAGTGCATTACTCTTATAGAGACCGAACCCCAACCGACCGCCTGCCAAGAAGGCGAGGGCTGTCTGTCAGCCAAACTTGTGCGATGGAACCACACGGACAGCGACGGGCGGTACAGCTTCCGGGCGGGGCCCGGCAAGTTCAGCCTGGAGGGCCCGGGCCATGAGGAGAAGATTGACCTGCTTGTCACCGACCAGGAGGCGATCGTCCACGACTTCCACCGCCCCGTGCCCCCTCGGGGGATGCTCAGCGGCGTTGTCGTCGATCAGACAACCGGCAGCCCCGTCTCGCAGGCCGTCGTGCGTGGCCTATCTGACATCAGGGGCCACAGAGGGGTCGACGCACGCTGCGACGGCGAAGGAGAGTTTGCCCAGGAGCGATGGAACGACCGCATGATAATCTGGGCGGCCAGCGCGGACGGCCAAGTGGCGGGAATGGCAGAGATCTGCGAAACAGACACATCCGTTCGCGTTGAAGCGGGGCCGGCTGTGGCTGCGGAGGTGAAGGTCATCGACGCGGATGGCAACGCGTTGGGCCGAGAGGAAATGACGTACTGGATGACCGTGACATTTGCCGACGGCCAGGAGGCATGGCTCGAGGTTGCGTCGCGAACGGACGCGTCAGGCTTGCTGCGAATGCCCGGCCTGCTGCCCGGCGCGCTGTGCGCCGTGGCCGTCAGCCACAGGCTCAGCGACAAAAACTACATCGGAACAGACTTCGTGGCCGAGCTGACCGGCGGCGAGACGCTGCGATTGTCCGATATGTCCGCGTCGGCCGAGTGACCTTCCACGGGCCGAGGCCGACGTAACGCGCGTTGGGGTCTGCAAGGCCGGCAGGCGAGCGCGTATCCACTTGAAATGGCTTGGCGGATATCGTATTCTTATGTGAGATGTAGATGGCCTTTGCAGGTCCGTTTCTTGTTGGGGGGCGTTTTGTGAAAGCTAGGAAGCCATGAATCGCGGAATACTGGCAAGTCGAGAGGAACTGTCGCAGCTGACTGATCGCATCGGGCGTAAGCCCTTCGATGCGTTCTATGACCGCCTGACCCGCCGGTGCTCGCTCATCCTGGAAGCAGCCCCCGCCAGCGAGTCGCACTGGCGGACGATGTGGGACCGTGGCCAGTGGGGTTCAGCCATTCAGGCTGCCCGCACCGTGCAGGGGCGCGTGCTGGATCTGGCGATCGCTCATAACATCGACCCCGACGAAGCCTACCGCGACCGAGCCATCGAGGAGCTGAAGAATCTCGTGTCCTGGACGACGTGGGTCGACCCGTGTCATCCGGACCTGGCCGCCGACTTGTGCACAGCCGAAGCTGCGGTGGCTGCACTAGTTGGCTTGGACTGGCTGTGGGAGGATATGTCTCAGGCGGACCGGCTTCGGATCCTCCATGCCGTCCGTGACAAGGCGATCGCTCCGTATCTGGCGAGCGTTGCCGATGGCGTTTGGTGGCACACGTGCTGTACTAGCTGGAACGCGGTGGTAAATGGCGGCATTGGGCTGGCGGCGTTGGCGCTTTCCGATGAAAACCCGGACGCCGACCTGGCGTATCGTGAGGCTACAGCAAGTCTTGGGCACTTTTTCGAGGCCTTCGGCGGTGAGGGTGGCTGGGAGGAGGGCACGGGCTACTGGGGTTACGCCATGCGGTATATCCTGCTGTTCAGCGAGGCTTCGGGGCGGCTCAACGGCGACCACCATCTGTTACATAAGCGTGGCATGGAACTTACGGGCCTGTTCCCGGTTTATTTCACGCCCAACGGCCACGCGGCGAGCTTCGGAGACAGCCCCACCGTGCCGCTGATGGGCACTATGTACTTACTGGTAAAGCACTTCGGCCTCGGCGAAGTATCCTGGTGGCTGGACACATATGCCTTCCATCACGATGTCAGTTCCGATGGCTATTCCGAGGCCGGCCTTGCACTTATGTTCCGCCCCACCGATCCGCCCGCCCCTACCGGCGGGCACCTGCATCCGCTGAAGGTCTACAACGAAATCGGCTGGGCCGCCATGGCTGACAATTGGCCTAACCCCTCTATGTACGTTGCACTTAAGACAGGCGACCTCGCCGCCAGCCACAGCCAGCATGACATGAACGCCATCCAATTGCAGGTCGATGGCGAGATGCTCCTGCGGGATCTGGGCACGCCGGCCTACAGCGCCGACTATTTTTCCGAGGCACGCGACGAATTCTACGAAGTGCAAGCCCAGGCCCACAATACACTTATAGTCGGTAAACGGGACCATGCCGTCGACGCCCAGGGCTCGATTATCGACGCACTTTCAGACGATGCCTTCCGTTGGGTAGCGTGCGATTCCGGCCAGGCCACTGGCGCGGAGGTGCATTTTATCCGCCACGTGGTCATGCTAGTCGACGCGCAAGGGCATGGCAAAGCAGTACTTGTATTGGACCACCTGACCAACGCCGACGACGAATCGGCGGACCTGTTCTGGCATACCGCGGGTGATATCGAGCTCGCCGCCGACGGGCTGGCTGGCCGTATCTCCGGTAGTCGGGCTGAGTTACACTTCAGCTTCGCATCCACCCCGGCCGGGCGACTCCACACCCAAACCATCCAGCGAGGTGGCCAGGACCATGACAATATCCTCCACGCCGAGTTCGCTAAGATCAGTGAAGGCCTGCTGTTAACAGTGTTCTCCCGCGAGCCGTTGCCCAAGCCGCCTACCGTCAAGGAAGACAGTACGGGCGCGACCGTCACCGCTTGCGGAGCGAAGCTCAAGTTCAAAACGCGCCGCCGCCACCTCGTGCTGGAAAAAGTCCTCATCAGCTAGCGCCGCCCCGCCTTCCCGCCGCCGCCCCTTACCGGCGTCCCCTGCGCGCGCAACCGACGTCGCAAATCGTCCACAGCTTGCCACAGCTCGCCCCAGCTCCCCGCCTGCGTCCACCGCCGCGAGTTACCGGCCGGCCCTTGCCATTGACGCCGATTTCCCGTATATTGCACCCATCGGCAAGCGAGTAAGTCTCACCGGGGCGTCGATGCTCACGTCCCGCCGACTCATTCGCCAGGGAGAGTCCCTATGGATGTAGCCATGCCATCGGCTCTGAGTGCCAACGTGTTGGTCCTCAATAAGCACTACGCCGCCTTGCGGGTCGTCAGCGCTCGCCGGGCTCTGTGCATGCTCTTCAGACGCGTCGCCGAGATCGTCTCCGTCGACGATGGCTCGTACGAGGGCCACGATTTCGAATCCTGGCAGGCCGTCAGCCTCCTCCGCGCACGCCACGAGCGAGACAGCCACGAGTGGGTTCGCTGCGTGCGTTTCGAGATCGCCGTTCCCCGCGTGCTGCGCCTGCTGACCTACGACCGCATCCCGATCACGCCCGTTCGGCTGACTCGGCGGAACGTGTACGCCCGCGACCGCAACCACTGCCAATACTGTGGCCGTAAGTTCCCCACGCCCGAGCTCACGCTAGACCACATCGTCCCGCGCAGCCAGGGCGGCGGCATGACGTGGGAGAACATTGTATGTTGCTGCGTGAAATGCAACGCCCGCAAAGGCGGCCGCACCCCCCAACGCGCCCACATGAAACTAATCACCGAGCCGATCAAACCCAAACGCTCGCCGGCGGTAACCATCCACCTAAGCAGTAAGCGTTACGCCTCCTGGAAACAATTCCTAAACGCAGCCTACTGGAACGTGGAGCTGAGGGATTAGGGGGGAGGGGAAGTGGCGGGCTTGACCGTGCAGCATGGCGGAAGTAGTCTATCTTAGTCAGCGTACCACACTCAACGGCAAGATTTGAAGGCGGGTGGCCAATGGCAAAACAAGGCAAGAAGGCGAAGAGCATGAAGAGGGGACGGGAGCCATTTGGCGATCATATCGAGCAGTTCGTGCAGAGACTGGAGAGTCTTGAATTCAGCTTTCCTGTGATGATAGGCAGTTTCCAGCGCGTCGCGGAAGATCGTCGGAGGCAGCTTGAGGAATTCGTCGGCAAGCATGGGAAGCCGAAGCCGGGGAAAAAGAAGCAGGGAGTGGTTTTGATCCCACCTGAACATGTTCGGAGGTACGAGCGTTTGCGACGTGCTTACGGTCTGCTCGATACGACGGGGATCACGCTGAGACGGACATGTATCGTGTCGCTCGTAAGTTTCTTTGATGCGCTCGTTGGGCAGTTGGCCCGCAGCTTTCTAAAGATCGTTCCGGAGAAACTGGATAGCTCCGCAAGAAGCATAAAGCTTTCCCAGCTGACGAAGCTGGGTTCAGTGAAAGCGGCCCGGGAGCACGTGATCGAGGGAGTGATTGATACCGTGCTGCGAGGAAACCACGCTGGCCAGATTGCGTGGTTAAGCGAGGAGCTGGACGTAACATTGGAGCCGGATCGTGGCCTATGGTCGCGATTCATAGAAGTCACGGAGCGTCGCAACCTCTTTATTCACAGCGATGGTAGAGTGTCCACCCAGTATCTCAGTGTCTGCGCCGAGCACGGTGCGAAAATGCCGGCCGACATTGTTGTCGGCACGCTTCTGGATGTCGAGCAGGCTTACTTCCGGGATGCCAACGCAACCGTGCTTGAGATGGGCGTAAAGCTGGGGCATGTCATCTGGCGCAAATTACTGCCCGGCGATAGCGAGGAAGCGAACAGCAGGCTGATTCAAATGTGCCTTGATCTGATCGACAATGAAGAGTATGCCCTTGCACGGAAGTTGCTGGAATTCCCGGAGGAAATGCCCGGTGAACTTGGGACAGGGGATTTGCTCTTGTTGGGTATCAATATCGCTCAGACGTATAAGTGGGAGGGTGACGAGGAGAGGTGTCGAGAAGTTCTAGCCAAGACGGATTGGGATGCGCACGCTGATAAGTTCAGACTAGCTTGGGCAGTTCTTGAAGATAGGTTTGACGACGCCGTGCCCATAATGGAGCGTATTGGGGCGAAAGGTGGCATTGACAAAGATGACTACAGGACGTGGCCTCTGTTCAAGGAATTTCGCAAGTCTCGGCAGTTCAAACGCGCCTTTCTCGCGATCTTTGGCGAGGAGGTCAAGGTGACGCGGGCAGTTAAGAAGATCGGGGGCGCAGCGGCGCCCGGGAGGAAGGCAACGAAGAAGATGTCTCGCAAGAGCGCCGTCCGGGCCAAGAAGAAGGCGAAGCCCTAGCCCGTACGGGCGCGTGGCATGCCCGCGCCTACGTGGAGAAAATAGGGGACAGAAAATAGGGGACAGTCACCTATTTATTAGAAAATAGGGGACGAGAAAATAGGGGACAGTCACCTATTTATTGCACCTTTGCGCGGCCGGTACGGGCCGCTTCGGCTGGTGAAAAGTTGGCGGATCGGATATCCGCCACCCGGGATATGTACTCCGTAGCCTGTAGGGCGGGCGGCATCTACTTGTGGCGTCCGGGCTTGCGTGGGCATGCACGTGGGCAAAAAGAACGAGAAAGTTCTTGTAAGCGGGTGGGGGGATATGATATATTCCGGGGTGGAGTATACGGTTAGGTTGGCTGGAGGCAATCTTTAGCGTGGCGGCCATGGGTGGTGGCCATGGGCCTCCAAGAGAAGGAGATCAGGATGAAGACTCATTCGATGTTTCTCGTAGCGGCGGCAATTGTGTGTGTTCTGGGTATGCCCTCGCCATCCAAAGCGCTCGAGTGGAGCGACTGGCTGGCAGAAAGCGAAGTTGATCTGGCCGCGCCGGTGGTGAGTGTTGAGATTGATTATTTCTCTGCCAGCACCACGGCTGCGGGCACGGAAGTGACGCTTCACATGGAGCCGTCCCCTCTTCCGCCCAGCAGCAGCGTGCTGTTGAACTTTCCGACCAGCCGTCAGGCGGATTTCCTGATCGATGGCGTCCACAACTGGTCTGACAGTCGGTCATTCATGTACGTGCTCACTCAAGTTGGGGTAGGGTGGGGGTCACAAGACCCTTGGTGGGGCCTGCTGACGGACAGCTTTTCCTTGGCCCCGGGAGACCACTGGGTAATCGCCTACCTGGCGCCCATGCCTTATATGGCGGGGGTGGATCAGCCGGATTGGTATGGCTACAGTGAGCCCTATACCTTCACGGTGGTCCCAGAGCCAGCCACAATGAGTCTGCTGTCGCTGGGCGGCCTGGCGCTGCTGCGTCGCCGCCGCTAGCCGGTGGCGGGCAATCCGCCACGGCCGACCTTCGGCTTGTTGCCCACGGAACATTGGCGGGTGGCATGCCCGCGCCTACGCGGGCATGAGTGGTGACGGATGATATTGCCATGCCCACGTAGGCGTCCCGATGTACATCGGGATGGCGCCAGGCTGGCGGCAGGGGTGGCGTTGCGGTGAGTTGGTGGGCGCGTCGGCAGGGGCGCTTGCGTTGGCATGAGAGATGACGGAGAATGCTCGCATTCCTGGGCGGCCTGCGGTCAGCCTTTGGGGAGCGATAATGAAATCGGTAACACACAGAGCAATTACGTTGTTGGCGGCGTTTGGGCTGTTGGCGGCGAGCGGCTGCGGCGGCGAAGCGGCGGTTGGCCCGGCGGGTAACACATTGCCGGCCATCGATGTGCCCGAGCAGATTGACTGCGTCGGCGTGTTCGTAGAGTACGACGCGGACTACACCTGGTCAGCCGGGCCGCCTACCTTCGAGCTGATCACCAAGCCGCGGGCGGGCTTTGAGCTGTCGTCGCCGGCGGACCATGCCGGGCGGATCGTGGGCATTCTGGTCGGTGACGGCTTCGATGGCTTGCCGGGGTTGTCGGCGCGGAGGGACCTGGGCAAGACGTACTATTTCACACTGTCGGAGAACTTCCTGACCGGCGAGCACTTGGTCATAGACCGCAAAGAGGTCACCAACTTCCGGGTCGCGCGGTAGTAGGGCGGGGCTACTGCCCCGCCAATTCCCGCGCCCTGTCCGGTAACTTGCGGCGAGGCGGTGGCCCCGCCGCGGCGATCGCGGGGGCGTGAGGGATAGGGGATGATGTGTGCATGCCCGCGTGGCTGGGCTGAGCTTGCCGAAGTGAAGCGTGGGCGCCTGCAGGCAGGTGGTGCAGGGCAAGAAACGAGCCCTGGGGGATTAGCCCAGGGCTCGGTAGTGGGGCTCTATTTGGGGCATATTACTTCTGTCCGGCTTGGCGGGCCCGCGACCTGCGACGCAGTGCAGCCAGACTACCTATGGCCAGCAGGCTCATCGTGGTTGGCTCGGGTATGCCGATGTCGCCGGCGATCACGTCGTCGGCGTAGTAATCGGAGTTGTCCAGGCGGGCCTGGAAGAAGAAATCGTGATGATCGAAGCCCGGCATGAGGACTGTCGTGTCCAGGCGGATCTCCAGGTCGTTGGCGATCTGGGCCGTCCATCCGGCAAGGATGGGGGTGATGCCCTCGAACATCGCGATGGCGCCGCCATCGATCAGCATCATGTAGGTGTGGGTCTGGCTGCCGTCGTTGAGGCGGAACAAGAACTGGGTCACCTGCGGGAAGGCCGTCGGCCCGCCGTCGCGGTCGAACTGCCCAACGGTGTCGACGCCGATGTAAAGCCAGCCTGCGATCTCGTCGAACCCAACGCCGTCTATGTCCAGGCCGTCCGAGCCGAATACGCCCTCGGCGGGGTCATCGATCCAGGCGGGGTAGGTGTCGCCTGCATCGACAGTGCCATCGAAAGTTATAGGTGAGGCGACTGCGCCGGTAACGAACGTGCAGGCCAGGAAGGCTGCTATTGCGATGATGGTCAGGTTATGCATTGATTTCCCTTGTACTGTTGTGCGTGCTTCACGCTCGCCGATGGCGGCCCAGCCGCTTGTTTTCAGCAGCGTCCGCCAGACAAAAAGGCCCCGGGATTCGATCCCGCTTATCCTATCGCTGCTATGGATTTTATATCGGCATAACGAAACCGTCAACGTTAGCAGGGAAAAGAAGGCCAGGATAACCCACTTTATAAAAGTAGAGGCGGCGCGGGGCATATCTGGCTGCATGTCGGCATTGATGGCGGGCCTGCAGGGCGCTTGCCTCGCCGACGCGGGCAGGCGGGCCGCCCTGAGCCCTGGATAACTGGAGACCAGGGACTACTTTGCGCCTGTCTGCCCCCTTTTCGTAAGGAAAGGCGGCATGGCGTGGCGCGTGCTTGAACGCCGCAGATAAGGCGGAGGACACGGCCATAGGCCCATGGCAGATGTTCCACCAAGCCTCCGGGCTGAGGGGACAGCTTGGTCATCGAATTCTTCCGCGGCGGCGCATGGTATTCCTGCTGACATAAGTAGTTATTGCTATTCTTAGAATATCGTTGCATAAGTCACCGGGCCATGGTAGATTGCCTAAGTGTCCCTGACCGGAGTCTCTCTGGTGGTTAAGTGGTTGCAAACTCGGCTTGGCATGTCTCTGGGAGCACAGCGGAAATTGTTGAACTATAGGCTCAAATCGTCGGCGAAAGCGGAGATTTGCCGAAGGAGAAGTAGGATGAAGAAACTCACGTCAGTAATTATGATTGTAGCGGCGGTGGTGATGAGTGCCTCTATCGCTAGCGCTGGCCTGACTATTCCCGATCCGGGGTATGGCCGAGGTATGTATCTTCAGGCGGCTACTGTGCCGCAGCAAGTTACTTGGCAGGGCGACACGGTGTGGGAGTATGTGTATGACCTCTATGTCGGAGAGTATCACGACACGTACAACTCCATCTACAACGCCTTCTTGAAGTTCGATACCGGCGACGCGGGCTCTCTGGTTGGCCTGTACAACGGCAAGGTGGTCCAGCAGTGGTCGAGCTACGCAGCCGGCGAGATCCCCGCCCCCTACTGGTGGTGGTCTGCGCCTGATAGCGTTCCCACGCCGCAGTATATCGATGTGGACGACCTCGATGCCGACGGCATCACCAACGAGTGGTCCTATGCGGTTGGCCCGAGCCAGACTGCCCAGCAGTGGACCTACGACTCGGCGCTGAGTACATGGGCGGATGCCAACGGTGTCAGCAACATTTGGCACGCGCCGTCCGATTACGGCGACGGCGCCGGCGGCGATAATGACGGTGGGGATTTCCAGTACGGTGTGATCTTTGACGATGCCGCCACGAATCCCTTCGGCGACACGTCGTGGACGCCGGTCGACGGTGTATTCTTCGGCGGCAACGACGAGATGGACTGCAGGTCCGACGACCCGATACTGAACTTCACGGTTCGCCTGCTCAGTACGCAAGGCCCCCACGGCACTGTTACGCTGTACTACGACGAGTATTACATGAACTACACCTTCGGCGGCACGGTGGTCGGCCCCGGCCCACTGCCACCCGGCGACGTGGATGAGGATGGCGACATCGATGCCGATGACATCGACCTGATGGGCCAGTACATCCTCACGGGCATAGCTCCCACCACGGGCAACTACGACCTCAGCGACGATGGCGTGACCGGCGGGACCAACGGCGCCATAGACATCAACGACCTGGATTACCTCGTCCGCCACCTGGTCGAGACCTCAGCCGTCGACGGC
>SDBV01006669.1_pt1 | contig 15927 bp, 12 predicted proteins | sample 2277081 | NCBI WGS metagenome assembly SDBV01 (sample SAMN10402039, study PRJNA504765) | marine sediment metagenome | isolation source: marine sediment core GS10_PC15, 223 cmbsf | place: Arctic Ocean: Southern Knipovich Ridge | collected 2010
TTCACGCAATACCGTATCCGCCGCCGACAAGAACGCCCTCGCGAAACATACCATCAACACGATTACGATTATTGCTGCAACGATATTTCGCAGCCTGAATCCGGCAAAGTTTCTCCTGCCGCCGCTTCCCGAGGTCTTGAGATGTTTCTTCAATTCAAGAAACGCCTTATACCCGAAGTAAACGATCAGAATCTCCAGCATCACCCACCCAGTGACGAAAACGGCCCAAATCGACATATGAGTGTAAACGCGTGAGGCATATTGCGATATGAGATCTGCCGAAACAGTCGAAGTCGCGTCGAAGCCATCCACAAGAATATGGATAGGGGGAATGAAAAAATGCCTGCCATAATTGACGAGCATTGCCATGCCCAGAACAAGCACGCCAATCCCTGCCCGCCGCCATTCCGTGCCCTCAAAACGAAACGACTCAGGCAAAGGGCGGCAAGCAAGAAAACGCCCCGCGCAGATAACCAAATGAAGGATCACCAACTCCGCCGCCAGCCAGAAAAAACCCGCCGATTCAATAGACAAACGATAAAAGAAGCCCGCGCGGCAATCCTCGACAAACTCGCCAAGATTCTCAGCATAAGCGCAGCCGCACAACAAAAGAGACAGAACACCGAAAATCAACACAATCCCCGGCCATCTAATCACCTTCGTGTGCAATGTCGGACCGTCCCCTCTTAGCGGCATCACCGCCACTCGACCTGCGCGGGTTTTCGCGTTGGCAGCCGCCGATACTTGAACTTCGGATGACCCACCATCATCGCAGCCATGCACACGTGGCCATCCGGTAGCGCCAATGCTTCTTGCAGTGGCGGCCATTGTCCTGCGGCAAAATGGAAGAAACCCGCCCAGCATGTGCCCACTCCCAGTGACGGCGCGGCCAGGTCCAAAGTCGTCATAGCGATTGTACATGCGCTTTGGGCCGGCTTGTTCACCTCCGCCGCGTGCGCGATTATCAGGTGTGGGGCCTTTCGGCACACAATGTCGATGCCCATGTCCCACGCGCGCACTATCAGCGCCATGCCAAACATCCTCGCAATGGGCGATTTCTCGCGCACAAGGTGGCGCATCCAATCGATAACCAGACCAGTCAGCTTCTGCACTTCTGCGGTATCGTACACAACCAGCCATTCAATTGGCTGCGAATTGTGGCCGGTAGGCGCAAAGCGAGCGACATCGATGAGCTTCTCGATGACCTCGCGCTCGACAGCTTCATCTTTATACTTCCGAATCGAACGGCGGGTACGAATCATATGCTCGACCTGTTCAGCGTTGGGAAGCAGTTCTTCGCGCACAGGCTGGCAGTCCTCAGGCGCCATAGCACGATGAGACAACACACCTTCGGGGCAAACAACAACGCAATGCCCGCAATCGATACACGCCTCCTCAGCGCCCTTCACCGGGGTCGGCGGCTGGCTTTCGTCAGTGAACTCAATTATGCTCACCGGACACGCCGCAACGCACACACCGTCACGCGAACATTTCGCTGAATCAATAGTGAAAAGTTTGCTCATTTATACTTGCTCCCAGCTCATAGGACAAGGGGCTGCTGCCCCTTGCCCTTCCCATAGACCAATTATCTATCTCTTTCAACAATAAAGCTCGCGAGTTCCCTGAACATATCAGCTTCCACCCCAAACATCGACAACGCCGCCGTTGCCGCATCAACCGCCTCACGCGCCATTTCGCGTGAACGCTCCACACCAACAATAGACGGGTAAGTGGATTTGTCTCTCCCCTGATCGCTACCCACAGGCTTCCCAATCGCGTCTTCAGCCCCCTCGACATCGAGCAAATCGTCCGCAATCTGGAACGCCAAGCCTATGTGTTCGCCAAACTCAGTCAGTGCCGACAATGCCGTCTCGTCCGCTCCGGCCAGCATTGCCCCACTACGCACCGATACCCGAATCAGCGCCCCCGTCTTTCGCGAATGTATGCCTCGCAATTCTTCAACACTGAGCTGTTTTCCTTCACTGCGAATATCGACAAACTGCCCGCCCACCATGCCGCCAACACCCGCAGCCAGCGCCACCTCGCCAAGCACCGCCGCGTTACCCGTTTCCGCCAAAACTCCAAAAGCCATCGTAAGCAGCGCATCGCCAGCCAGTATAGCCGTAGCGTCATCATAAGCCTTGTGCAGCGTAGGCTTGCCCCGCCGCAAATCATCATCATCCATAGCCGGCAAATCATCATGGATAAGCGAATAAGTATGAATCATCTCGATACTGCAAGCGGCAGGCAAAGCGACCGAATCATCACCAGACACTATGTCCGCAGCGCCAAGAGCCAAAGCCGGACGAAGCCGTTTCCCGCCGGCAAACAAGCTGTACTCGATTGCCTCGACAAGCTCGGACGGCGCACCGCACCACTTGCCCACATACGCAAGCAATCCGCGCTCAGTCTTTTCAGCTTTTTCTCCAAGAAACTCAGAAACCGGCATCAATAAAAAGATCCCTCACAATTCAGACTCATCCCTAAGTATTTTCCTTGGCCTCCCAAGGGTCCCGAAGGAGACCGGGCGATGGCCAGGGCGACCGATAGGTCACCGGCAAGCAAGCGAGTCTTCGAGCGAAGACGTGCCTGATAATCATCTAGGCGGCCCCTTCTTCGGGTGATGGTACTCTTGAGTAACGAAAAAAACAAAACCCGAAAGGAGAAAGCCATGGACACATTATACTGCGGAATCGACTTGCATTCCAACAGCAATGTGGTGGTCACCATGGCAAACAAGCCGAGGGTTCGATTAGGTGCCCTTTCATCCAATAATATTGTCCCGCGTTTAGGCGCGGTTGTTATATAATGGATACGCCCCGGTTGCCCAACGCTTAATCCAGATGGGTGGCTGGCGCGTGTTCATTACGATGCGGAAGAAACGAAAACGAGGGAAAGCATGAAAACGAACAACAACGAGTCCATAAAAACACCTCCAAAAGGTCTGGCAATTATAGCCGTGATCGGTCCGGGACTAGTCTGGTGCTCTGAAATGATCGGTTCGGGCGAAGTCATATTGTCCACGCGCGTCGGCGCAATTCTAGGCACGACCGTAATGTGGGCAATCGTAATCGGCATCCTGCTAAAGTGCTGGATTGGCATAGCGGGCGCGCGCTACACCGTATGCACAGGCGAAGGCATGATCGACATGTTTGACCGAATTCCCGGCCCCCGCCACTGGGTTGTATGGGTGGTCCTCGTGATCCAGCTCATCAGCGCCACGGTCTCAATGGGCGCCATAGCTTCCGCCGCGGGCATTTTCCTGAGCAGTCTAATCCCCGCTATTTCCCCCAATATGGCGGGATGGATCATAAGCGTATTTGCGTTCCTTGTAGTCTGGTCGGGAAAATTCAAGATTCTAAAGGTCATTATGAGCTTCTTTGTCCTGGCCATGGTTCTGGGCGTTCTCTATGTTTCAATAAAGTTGTTTCCCGGATTCTCGATCTTCATCGAGGGCTTCCTTTTCAAAGTGCCCCAAGTGCCCGAGTGGGCCATATCAAAGGCAGGAATAGATGCAAATCCGTGGCGCGAAATATTACCGCTGATGGGATGGGCGGCAGGCGGATTCGCCAGCCAGGTATGGTACACGTACTGGGTACTGGGAGCCGGATACGGCGCCGCGGCAGGAAGAGGATACGGCAAACCAGCCGACACGGCCTTCCTGAAAAACCTCGACCAAAATAACGCGCAAAAAATCAAAGGTTGGTGCCGCGTCGTCTTAGCGGACGCAAGCGTTGCCATGATTGTCACGGTCGTACTGACAATATGTTTCCTGATAGCGGGTTCCGTCGTACTGGGCTCAAACGAACTTGCGCCTCAAGGCCCGGATGTCGCCATTACGCTGTCCAAAACCTTCTCATCGCAATGGGGGAATTTCGGCGGATTCGTATTCCTTTTATGTGGTACAGTCGCACTCGTGGGAACGCTGATGGGACAACTGGCCGGCTGGCCGCGTCTGTTCGCGGACGCATTCAGGATATGCATTCCCAAATTTCACGAGAAGTTCGTATGGAAGACACAGTTTCGCTTATTTCTGGCCTTCTTCTTCGCCACTAATATGACGATTGTTTTCTTGTTTGGCGCCGAGGCACTGATACTGGTGAAAACAGGAGCCATTCTTGACGGTTTGCTGCTCACACCGCTACAGGCCATTTGGGTCGCAACCGGACTGTTCATTGTATTGCCGAAACTTCTATCCAAAGAAGCATACGCAATCCTGAAACCCCACTGGAGCCTTGCGGTCATACTGATTGCCGCGTTTGTTGTGTTTGGATACTTCTGCGCATACCAGATCCCCTATTCATTCGCCTCGTTGCTGAAAGTCCTGTAAGCGAATCAATCAAGAACGTTTGCCGGCAAATCTTCCGGAAAGGGCGCAGGCCGTTCGCAGGTGCTCTGCACTTCGACTACACTCGACGTTTCGGCTGCATCAAGAAACGAGTGCATTGCGTCAAGAACATGGTAGGCCAACTGGCCTGTCGCGCGGTGTTTCCTGCCGGACCTGATTGCGTGCGCCATGTCGGCAGGTCCAAGGCCGCGTTGCCATTCAGAATGGCCGTGAGTATGAGGAACCACGCTCCATTCCTCCTCGCCAGCTTTCAGGACGCGCACTTTACCCGAAAAATAATTCGGGTCGGGAACACTCAGCGAACCCTTTGTCCCATACACTTCTATTCCCGGCAAGTTGTTTCCCCAGACGTCGAAACTGGTGATTATGGTTGCCTGCGCGCCGTTTGCAAAGTCCATCAGGCCGGAAACATGCGTCGGCGTTTCGACTTTTATTTTCTGGCCCTTCTTCGGCTCGCTGGTTATTGTCCGTTCAGCGTGTGTGGTCTTTGCCAAACCCGATATGCTCGCTATCGGACCAAGCATGTTAATCAAAGCAGTAAGATAATACGGGCCCATGTCGAACATAGGACCGCCGCCAACTTCATAATAAAACTCAGGCGAAGGATGCCAGCGTTCGTGGCCGGGACACATGAAAAAAGCCGTAGCGCCGACTGGCTCGCCGATCACGCCATCGTCAATAAGCTTTCGGCAAGTCTGATGCGCGCCGCCCAGAAAAGTGTCAGGGGCGCAACCAACAAGAAGCCCCTTCTCATCTGCAAGAGCGAGTATTCGTTTACCGTCCTCACGCGAAACGGCCAGCGGCTTCTCGCCGTATACATGCTTGCCCGCATTAAGGGCCGCCAAACTTATCTCAGCATGCGCTTTCGGAACGGTAAGGTTGACAACCATTTCGATTTCAGGATTACTGAAAAGTTCGTCCGGCGTACAGGCAATGCCGATGCCGTGTTTGTCCGCGCTCTCCCGTGCTTTCTCCGCAACCAGGTCGGCGCAAGCCGCAACGTCTAGAATGTCGAAGATTTTACACGTCTTGAAATAGACGTCTGAAATATTGCCGCAGCCGACAACGCCAACTTTCACCTTGTCCATGTATCGATCCCCCTTCTAACGGCTCGCCCAAGCCATGCCGCGTTGAATGATCGTCATCAACTCAGGTGAATCAAAATCCGCGGCAACGTGGCCAAGCGAGGAATAGAATACCCTGCCTTCGCCAAACATCCGTCTCCACACGACAGGCATCACCGTCCCCTTTATCCACGGCGTGCCGCCGGTGCCGTCGAAGGTCGTAGTTGCAAGGACATGGTTGGAAGGATCAACGTGCATATAATATTGCTCAGAACAAAGCATGAAATCATCTATGCCGCAAGTGATCGGATCTTCGTGATCCGCAATGTTTATCTCATGCTCAAAAACCCCGCCGGGATGCGCCACCCACTGCCCACCAGTCATCCACTGATAATCAGGGTTGCTCCTGAACGAGTCGCCGGCCCCCCCATGCCAGCCGGCAAAGCCTACGCCCCTCTTGACGGCAGTCAGCAAACCCTCCTCCTGCTCCTTAGTCAGCTCCCCCATCGTCCAGCACTGCACTATCAAATCCAACGACGTCATCTCGCTATAATCGAGGTAAATGTCAAGCGTATCCGAAACCCCGATTTCAAAACCCGCTTCCTCGAGACCCGGAATTACCCTGTCAACGCACTGTTTTGGTTCATGGCCTTCCCAGCCACCCCAGACGATCAATACCTTTTTCATGGCACCTCTCTCACAAGAGACCAATAACTCCCTTCACAACTTGACGGCAAGTATATCGACGCGCGGTTACGGTGTCAAAGGAGGACGAAGACAGGATTCAAGACCGCACAAGCGCTATACCTAAGCTTCAACCACGACTTCATCGCTGGCCGAATCACATTCCTCAACGCTTTCGATCACCGGCGGCGTCCACAACAGTCTCGAAAAACGTTCGCCATATGTAGGCACAAAAACGTCCAGCAGCATGAATGGAGTCAGGCTCATCCAAACGAGAACTGCAAAAAAGGCAGACGCAATCCCGCAGCCAAATACGAAAGAAACAGGCATCCCATAGCCAATAAAGGACGCATACTTAATTAGGATGTAAACCGTGCAGGAAATAGCGCAAACCAGCGTGAAAACAGTCAGAAAAACCGGGAAGAACAGTTTCAAGTCTTGCTTCTTTCTCAAGATGTATCTTGTCAGAAGTCCACCTAGAACCATTTCCGTCAAGACTATGGCCGCCAGAATACCTCCCGTAATGCTACCTACTCCCAGCAACATCGCGAAGAGGGTTCCCATAAAGATCAAAACCATACCGCTCTTGAAGAAGGAAAGTTTGGACGAAGAGCATGCCAAAAAGTCAAACGGCATATGCAACACCCCAACGGCAAAGACGATGCCTACCACAATCTCCACAAACATGAACATCGGGGCTGAAACAGCCTCAAAGCTCGCCACCGCTTCAATCCCAACCATCAGTGGTGCAGCAACGACAAGAAGAGGAATAATGAGAAGCAACTCCTTTCGGTTGCGCATCCCCGCTATTGCAACCCACAATACCAAAAGTGCCAATGGCACAGCTTTCGCCAAATGGATCCAAATCGAGCTATTGTATTCAACGACCGCTCCCTGCGTTGGGCCTAGTCCCCCCAATTCCTTCGATGCGACGACACTGAAAGCTCCGAACTCAGTTATGGGTACTCGCCATCGGTACTTGTGTATCCCGTCTCGCCCATACTCGAAATTGCCTGTGCCCAGTTCTTCGCCGTCCTTGTATATAGCAAAACCCGGCCCATCGACTGTTCCATCTAGTAAAGCTTCGATATCGTCATCGCAATTCAAGGCTTCATACACCTCGCCGCCTATTCCAACAAGAGAGTAATCGAGAGCCAACACAGGACCGCTATATTCTACGCTGACCAAATTTTTGAGTGGAGCCCCCATCTTGAATGAAGATGTTTCGCCAGAGCTAAGACGCAGGTCTGTATTGCCGTACGACCTATAGAATTCTTCGGAATCATCAACGAGGACAACGCTCTGAGAAAATGCATCATAATTCGTGGCTGGCACAACGACCGTCCCGTTTGGCGACTCCAAAAGGGCCGACTGCGGCCCCTCAAGAAGTAACCAGCGTATCCTCTCTCCCTCAACGTCAAGCACCGCTGTCGGCGAATCAACCTCGCGAAGTTTTAGCAACAGTTTCGGTTCACGTTTGCCGGGAACAATTTCCGCACTCAATTCATAGTTAGTCCCCTGGAAAAACAGGCGCTCGGGAAAGGCCATGTCCACAAAATCCAGATCGCACGTTCCTCTTCCCTTTTTGTCGGCTCTGACCGGCTCAATGAGCAGCATGTCGTCACCGCCCAATGATCCGTCCAGATTGTCAATAACCGATAGCCGCCAAGTTTCACCTCCAAGCTCAACCTTGCCTTGCCAACCGGAAGCCACCGACATATGAACGTCTCCATAAGAGTAGGAAAAATCCATGTTGTAAGGAACTTCAAGTTCCCCGCGAGGTATACGGACCTCCAAGCCTTCATAAAGCTCAAAATGCCCGCCAGGAAGAGCTTCCACACGGTGGACTGGATCGTCCGTCAAATCAAGATTGATATTCGAATCCAGGTAGAGCTTCTCGTTTTTAACATCAAAGGCATAACCGACAATGTTTCCTGGCTCGGGGCCGTAAATCATTGCTCCGCGAACAATGTCGCTACCTGCATAGTCTGGTTCTTTTTTGAACTCAACCTTGCTTTCGAGAAACTCTGTCTGGACAGCTCCCCGTGCATAAACATACTTTCTGAACTTCAATCGCGCCTCGACTACTTTCTCTCCGTTCTGGGCAGAGCAAACTGAGCCCACTGCAAGAATCAGAGAAAGTGAAACGAACATGGTGATATGTGCGGCCGGCCTCATCCGCTTTCGATGACCTGTCAGACCAGGAAACATTGAAGACATCATTAATTCCTCTTCCCCTGCCGGTATATCACAGGCCGCGCTACATATCAAGACTAAAACGGTGTCAAAGAAGAATGAAGAGAAAACTCAACGCGGGACAACCGCCATACCTAAGCTTCAACCGCCACTTCATCCCCGGCGGAGGCACTTTCCTCAACACTTCCGGCTGGCGGCGTCCACAACAGTCTCGAAAAACGGTTGCGGAAAGTGGGCACAAAGACATCCAGCAGCATGAATGGGGTTAGGGCCATCCATATCAGCACTGCGAAAAAGGCCGACGCTATCCCTCCGCCAAGGGCGGGAAAAAGAGCACCCCAAAAGCCCTCAAAGGACAAAAACATAATCAGAAGAAGAACCGAACTGGGAATAGCACACACGAGCGCGAACAAACCCAGAAAAATCGGGAAAAACAGATTCAGGTTTTGCTTTCTTCTCAAGAAATATCTTGTCGGAAGCGCTGCCAAAACCATTGCAGCCATGACTATGGCCACCGAAACGCCACCCTGAATGTTGCTCAGTCCGCCCAGCAGTATTGTGAAAAGAGTTCCCATGAAGATGAGAACCATACCGCTCTTGAAAAAGGACAGCTTGGACGAAGAACATGCCAAAAAGTCAAACGGCACATGCAACACCGCAACGGCAAAGACGATGCCGGCCAGAACCTCCACAAACACAAACATTTCAGATGGAACAAGGTCGAAGCTCGCCAGCGCTTCAACCCCAATCACGAGTGGTGCAGCCACGACAAAAAGAGGAACGATGAGAAGCAACTCCTTTCGGTTGCGCTTTCCCGCTACCGCGATCCACAAAAATAGAATTCCCAATGGCACAGCCTTAGCCAGATGAATCCAGGCCGGCCAATTGTATTCAACTGCAACCCCCTGTGTTGGCCCTAGTCCGTCCAAATCCTTCGACGCGATTACACTGAAAGTTCCGTGCTCAGTTATGGGTACTCGCCATGAGTACTGGCATGTCCCGCTTCACCCATACTCGAAATTGCCGGAAGCCAGTTCTTCGCCGTCCTTGTATATGGCAAAACCCGGATTATTGACTACTGTCATGAACAAGGTTTCGTCATCATCACAACCCAAGGCTTCATACGTCTCGCCGCCTATGCCAACGAGTGCGTAATCGAGCGTCAATCCAGAACCGCTTCTTGTTACGTTTACCGAATTGTTCAGCGGCCCACCCATTTTGAAGGAAGATGTTTCACCCGACTTCAGACTCAGGTCTGTATTACCGGATGCCTTATAGAATTCCCCCGAATCACCTGCCAATATAACGCTTTGATAAAATGCGTCATAATTCGCGGCAGGCGCAACTACCTGCCCGCTTGGCGACGCTAAAACCACCGATTGCGACCCTTCAAGAAGCAGCCAACGTATATTCTCGCCCTCAACGTCAATCACCGCTGTTGGCGAATCAACTTCGCGAAGTTTCAGCAACAGTTCCGCGTCATCTTCGCCGGCAACAAACTCCGCGCTCAATTCATAGTTAGTCCCTTGAAAAAACAGGCGCTCAGGAAAAGCCATGTCCACAAAATCCAGACTGTACGATCCTTTGCCCTTCTTGTCTGTTTCGGCAGGAGCAATCACCAGCCTGTCGTTTTGGTCGAGTAAACCATTCAAATTGTCGACAATAGAAAGCTTCCACGTCTTACCATCAAGCTCAACAGTTCCTTGCCAACCGGAAGTTATCGACATCTGAGTGTAACTGGAATTATAGGAAAAGCTCATGCTGTAAGGAACCTCGAGTTCCCCGCGAGGAACACGAAGTTCCAGGCCCTCGTAATCCTCGAAATAGTCACGGAAAAGACGTTCTACGTTGTGAACTTTATCGTCCGTCAAATCCTGATTGACGTTGGAGTCCAGGTACAGCTTCCCACTTGTCTTATTAAAAGCATACCCGACAATGTTTCCAGGCCCGGCACCACATCTCATTGCTCCGCGAACAATGTCGCGGCCGGCATAATCCGGTTCTTTTTTGAACTCAACCTTGCTTTCGAGAGTTTCTATATAGACACTTCCCCGCGCATGAACTTGTTCGACGAAGACCAATCGCACCTCGGTTACTTTGTCGTCGTCCGCAGCAAGGCAGACTGAGCTCCACGCGATAATCAGAGAAAGTGAAACAAATATGGCGAGATTCACGGCCAGCCTCAGCCGCCTTTGATAGCCTGTCAGACCAGGAAATATTGAATGCATCATTAATCTCCTCCTGTTCAGGTATATCACAGGCGGCGCTGCATGTCAAGGCCGAAACGATGCTCTTCGTAATATTACTTCGATGCCGCCGGATCCGGCATGCAATCCCTGTTTGGGCAGACGGGCTGGCAATCGTGGCACACTACGCAATCCGCCTTACGGCTTGGCGAAAGCTCCTTTTCAATCAGAATAGACGGTTCAACATTGGTAGGACAGACGTCGTCGCAACGGTGGCAGCCGCCACAATGATGCGTGGGCGGCTTTACGCTCCAGAAACTGAAATGGTTGAGAGGGGCCAGAAGCGCGCCAATGGGACACAACATCTGGCAGAACGACCTGCTGCTCATCATCGCCAGCACAAGCACCGCCGTCAGCACCAACAATTTCAGAACCGTAAACGTGCTGATGGTGGACGTTCCACCTGTGATTATGTTGGGTATTGTAACCTGCAGGGCCGAAGCGGGACACAGGCGGCAGAACGAATACATGGTGTCTTCACCCAACAGCAACGGCGTGATGAAAACCGTCCCAACCAGCAGCACATATTTGATATTGCGCGTCCACTTAGGCATCTCGAATTTCGGACCGGGGATTTTGTAAAGCATGTCCTGCAAGAAACCGAATGGGCACACCCAACCGCACAACAGCCTGCCAAAAAGTGCGCCAATGACAAACACCATACCAAGCGCAAGAAAAGGAAAAGTCTGGTAACTCGAAAAGTGTACGAACACGCCAATAGGACACGCAAACCAAGCCAGTACGCACGAATGGCAACTCAGCACAGGATTGCAAAGCCACTTCAGCTCCAACCCCCAAGAACTGTGCAGCAACAAAAACGATGTAAACTGTGAGAAACGTCTCTTCATAAGTTCCATCTATCCCTAAGAGCGGCCACCATGGCCGCCAAGCAACATCACTCTCAGGTTGGACATGCCTTCTTGCCGCGCTCGACCGAACGGTCATAGGTTGATCTAAGCTCACCGTCCCTGCGCACCGTTCCGGCAAAGGTTGCATCTTCAACGAGTTGTTTTTCGCTGATGTTTTGATAGGTAACAATGCCAAACTCGGCAGCCACGGCAACCGAGTCCAAAACTTTATGTTCACGCAACACACCGATTACAACGAAGGCCACAGCCAAAATTAAAAGGACCACTGAGATCGTCTTTCGCACCGAAGGTTTCATGCTACCATCCAAAAAGTCTTTGTTCTTTTAGCAACATTTATCACACAACTCCCACCATCACAACAAGTTAACTGCGCTATGCCCTTTATGGGTAAAAAATACATGGTAAAAAATCTTGCAAATCCACGGGCTCTACAAAAGACCAAGCGACAGCAGCAGTTGTTCTTACAGCTGCCAGGAGCTCCGAAGGAGACCGATAATCATGGCAAGAAATTCTTATCCGCGTAATCCGCGCAATCTGCGGACAAAACTCTTCCTCTTCTCTTCATGTCCTTCATGTTCTTCATGGTGAACATTCATTCTTTGGTTGCCGCCTATGGCGCACGGTGATCACAGCATATTCTTCTTGTAATTAGGATGCAACTTGCGGCCATTGCCAATTCGCACAGTCACCTTCCGGGTGTCCAAATAATCCAGAATCGCCAGCGCGTACTTGCGAGTCGAATCTATGCGAAACTTGAAGTCCGCCGAATCCAACGTGCCTTTTTCCTCGATATCGGACACGACCATTTTCTGAGCGTGCCGATAATGCTCAGCGCTCAGCAACACGTTTTTGGAGAGACGTATCAACGCACCCTGATCGCACAAAAGGTCCACGAGCTTCTTGATTTTCGCTTCATTTGCCGACAGCATTTCGTGCAGTTCCTCCGAACGCGGCGACTTGAATCCCGTATCGTCGTAAGTGGCGATAATCTTGTCCATCAATTCCCTGTCCACCGCACTCATATTCGACACGGACTTTTTAAGCACAAGTTTGCTTCCCTGCGCCGAAACTGCCACCCCCTGCTTTTCAAGGTCGTCCTGAATCCTGGCCCATAATGCCTGCGGCCAATCAAGGCCCGCGCGTAATTCCGTCAGCATTATGCTCAACGCGTCACGCTTCTCGGCCGCATCAAGGACGCGTTGTTTGACAAGATCGAAGCATCCATTGTACGAATCCAGGTGTATGTATTGGTCTGCGCCGAGCGCCATGACGTTTCCTGAATCGCGCAATCTTCCCAGCCCTTCCGTCGCTGCCTCCAAAGGAAGCATCGCGTCAAAAGCCAGGGTCTTCGCCGTCGCCCCAGTCTTGTGATCTGTCAGCAGCGCATACTCCAGCTTCTTGTCTGCGCCTTCCGGAGAATCCATATCGACGTCCGCGAAAAACTCCTGATACGCGCCTAACTGCGCCAACGCGTGTTTTCGCTTGGGTCTGCGCGCTTCGTGCGACACAAGTAAAACTTCGCCGCCGGCCACGGTCGTTGCAGGGGATGCCCGCCTGATAATGAACCTGTCTCCCGCTGATACGGCAACTTCATTGGCAAGAACAATCGTAGCGAGACCCTCTTCGCCTTGTTCCAGGACTTTCTGCTCAAGCAGATATATCTTGCCGTGCTCCTCGCTGGTACCAGTGTGAAGTTTGATTGCCTCGGCATTGCGCAAAGGCGCGTCCAGTGTTGACACTGCCTTGACCAAAATATGAAAGCATACGCTTCCCCGAAGATAACCGGGAACGGATACGACCTGCCCCCGAACGGGAGGATTCTTAGCCAAGTCCGGAATATTAATCGCAAGACACTGCCCACGCCCCCCATCGGCGGCATCACGCAGAAACCGCTGCATACCCCTCATTTTACCGCGCTGTCCGCCAGGTACAATTTCGACTGTTGCGCCAACTTCGATAGCTCCGTCCACCGGAATACCAGTTAAAACAACACCGAATCCTTTCTGAACAAACACGCGCTCGATAGGCATGCGAAAAACACCCTGGCGTTTTTGCGCAACAAGGCCCTTCACCTTGGCTACAAGCTCGTTATAGAACTCAAAGAAGCCCTCCCCCGTTTCGGATGACAAAGGAAAAATCGGCGCGTCACTGAGAAAAGTTCCCTTGAAAAAATCCTGAATTTGGCCGGCCACCTCCTTGGTACGTTCTTCTCCCGCCAAGTCAATCTTTGTCAGAGCGACAATGCCATGCCGAACGCCCATCAATTCCATAATCTGGAAGTGCTCGATAGTCTGAGGCATTATTCCGTCGTCTGCGGCAATCACCAGGACCGTCATGCCTATGCCAGAAACGCCCGCCACCATATTCCGGATAAACTTTTCGTGCCCAGGAACATCAACGATGCCTATGGATATGTTTCCACCCAAAAAACAAGGAGCGAACCCGAGTTCTATTGTCAGCCCACGTTTCTGTTCCTGTTTGAGCCTGTCCGTGTTGCATCCGGTCAGCAGTTTCACAAGACTGGTCTTGCCATGGTCGACGTGGCCCGCCGTGCAAATCATCATCACAACGTCTGGATTTATACCGGCCCTGAGCTGTCCTAACGGTCGCTGTTTCATCGTGGCAAGTTAAACCCGTAGCTTTTCACAAACCGTCTTATAAAACATCATCGAAGTACAACCGCCGAAAGCAATGGCAAGGTTCGCTGCCTCGTCGATCTCCGCTTTAGATATACCCATCTCAAGCGCACCGGCCATATGAATCTTCAGGCAAGGTTCGCAGTGGTGCGCAAGCGACAGAATAACGGCCATAAGCTTCTTGTTGCGCGCGTCGATAAGCCCAGGCTTATTGGCCTCCTTCATAAAGTCCTTGAAGACCGCTAAAGCATCGCCCGCGTTGCCCGCATCGTCCGCATTGCCTGCGTCATCCTGTGGCGGCGAATCGCAGCAACTCGATGCAGGAACCTCACTGCAACAGCTCGCAGCCTCCTCCTGCCCAACATTTTTGTCTATCTTTTCACTCACAACGGCATTCTCCTTATTTCCAACGAAGTTCTTCAGTTCAGAGTTTGTTACTATTACTTTCCCACGTGCCTCGTCATCACTTGCCTCGACAATGCGTCCAATTATCGACGTGGCCGAGTGCCCTAGCTCATGCATCTCCTTGACGAATGCGTCTGCGTTGTCCGGCGGCATAGAAACCAACAGTCCACCGGAAGTCTGTGGATCGAAAAGTATAGGCAGGTTAGTTTCGTTTGCGGCATCGGAGACCTCAATCCACGCCATCGAGTACGATTGGTTGCGCTCTATAGCGCCGGACAGAAGCTCATGTTCCAGGCAAGCCTTTGCCGCGAAAAACACCGGAAGGCAACTCATGTCAATTTCCGCCGTCACACCGCTGCCGCGAGCCATTTCGACAAGATGGCCCGCCAATGCAAAGCCCGTAATGTCCGTGCATGCATTCGCGCCGTGCTTGAGCATCAGTTCGGCGGCGTCCTTATTCAAAGTGGCCATTGAGGCGCCCACTTCCGCCAAGGCATCTTCACTGATACGGCCAATTTGCGCCGCAAAAGAGACCATCCCAGTCCCCAGCGGCTTAGTCAAAACAAGCACATCGCCCGCCTTCGCCCTGTCTCGCTCCACAACTTCCTTTACGCCTATAAGTCCCGTAACCGCAAACCCGCACTTTATTTCCTCATCGTTAATGCTGTGGCCGCCAATCACGCTGCAACCTGCTTCATTCAGCTTATCGATTCCGCCACGAAGTATATCCTCCATAATCGAACCGTCAAGTTCATCAACAGGAAACCCGATGATCGAAAGCGCCGAAATTGGCCTGCCACCCATCGCATAAACATCGCTAACGGAATTCGCGGCGGCAATCTGGCCGAATAGATATGGGTCGTCCACGCAAGGCGTAAAAACGTCAACGGTCTGGACGATTGCGCGTTCATCGTCGATGCGATATATCCCCGCGTCATCGCCTGCGGCAGTTCCGAGCAAAACGTTGGGATCGGTTACAGCCGGCAGGTTGCCCAAGATACGCCGAAGGTCCGCCTGCCCAATTTTGGATGCACACCCCGCTTTGCGCACATGGCGCGTCAACGCAACCGGCCCACTCTTAGCGGGAAGCCGTTCACCCGCGCACTGGCAAACATTGAACTCTTCAAAGATATCGCAAGGACACGGCTTCTTAGGATTACACACGCAATGGCCCAACTTGATCGAACGAGCCATAACCGATTTACGTCTTTCAAGGTCTATCGCCATTGTCTAAACAATCTTTCCTTCTCAATCGTAAACATTCGATTAACCCGTGCATGAGCGCGAAAAACTGAGCAAAAAAGGGACCATGGGCTCCGCTAGGAGACCGGCAAGCAAGCGAGTCTTCGAGCGAAGACGTGTCTGTCCCTTTTCTTGCGGCCCTTGTCCAATAGCGCCACAGGTTTAACGAACATTTACTCTCAATCACGCAAACGCTCTTCACTATGCCTTGCCCCGCTTCGCCTTAATCGCCTCAGC
>SDBV01006670.1_pt1 | contig 15926 bp, 13 predicted proteins | sample 2277081 | NCBI WGS metagenome assembly SDBV01 (sample SAMN10402039, study PRJNA504765) | marine sediment metagenome | isolation source: marine sediment core GS10_PC15, 223 cmbsf | place: Arctic Ocean: Southern Knipovich Ridge | collected 2010
TTTATAAGATAAAAAAATTTTTTCTTATCCATTCTCTCTTCCTCTCTGCTGTTTAATAAAATCAGAATATTTGATTACGCGATAGGGTTTGGGATTATAATTTCTAAATGGATCTGCTTTTCTTTTTTGATAAAATTTAAATCCTTTTAATAAAATAAACCCAATTAATAAAATTCCAAAAAAGTAAAAAACAATTTTTCCTGTTTTTTTAGTAAACCCAATAATTGCTCCAGTTATGCTGTTTTGAGACTTTTGTTCTTCTTCAAGATTCATCTCTTCTTGTTGATCTTCATTTTCAGAAACTTCCTCCACAGAATAAGATTCAGAAATTGCCTGCCCAGTAGTTTTTGAAACATTTTTATTATTGGCTTTCGAATTATCACGTGATTTTCCAGAACTACTTGAACCGCCACCACCACCATTAATTTGTTCCGATGGAATCTCCTCTTGTGTTTGATTGTTACCATTTGTTTCATTATCCTCTTGCGGCTCCGAGTTCTCATTTCTTTTCTCACCTAAATCAACTTGATCACTTGCAGCACTATTGCAAATCATTTCTACATCTTCAACAATTTGCCCATTTACCTTAAAAGAAATATTATCTCCATTTAAAGCTCCGTCTTGTTCAGGAGTTTCAGGATCATCTATTCGGCAATGTAATGCCCCATATTCTCCTTGATTTAAAACTGTAAATGCTCCGCATAAAACTTCTTTTGAATAAGTTTCAACAACATTTCCAACATTTAAGTCTCCATACCCCCAAAAATCACAAGGTAAGGGAGATGTTGCAGAAGCAAAAGATATCAAAAATAAAAAACTTACAAATAAAATGATTAATCTAATTTTCATCCCTATTAACCTCCAATGTTCTATCGCTTCCCATTTTAATCCAATAACCTTTTGTCGACGACATATTTTTCAAATCATTAAATTTCTCAGACCTACTAGCAAAACTTGTCCTCCATGGATTTGATGCATCTGTTGAATCATAAGAATAGATTGCAACATAACCATTACTTATTCCAGATAATGCATTTGAAATAGATTTCATCCCTAAACTTGGATATCCTATTAAATTCAGACTTTGAGGAGAAGCATAAAGAGAAACTTCAGTAACTTCTAATATTGTTCCATTGTTTTCTAAGGTGTCATTAGAGCTCATTTTCACCCAATAGCCCTTTGTCGAAGTCATATTTTTCAAATCATTAAATTTCTCAGACCTGCTTGTAAAACTTGTTCTCCACGGATTACTTGAATCAGTTGAGTCGTAGGCATAAACTGCAGAATAGTTTCCACTTACAGATGTCATAACAGAAGCAAGAGTTGTATTCTCAGGTTCACAAGGTAATGAAATTAAATTCAAATTCTGAGGAGTGCTATAGAGTGTTATATTTGCTGTGCAAGCACTTCTTTCTTGCACTCTCAATGTAATCGTGTTGCTTGCATTCCATCCAACACATTCTGCATCAGCAGTTATATTAACATACGCAGAAAAATTACTTGTTGAAACATTCCAGTTAATATATGTAGAATTGCCAGCACTCATATTTCCCAAATCAATTGTATAATTTTCTCCAGAAGATAAATTCGCGATAGATTTATTTGAAAATGAAATCGTTGCGTTGCAACTTGTTAAATCAAATCCATAAGAACTAACTGTTGCATTAGTTAAAAAACTTTCGTTGGTATTTTTTATAATTCCATCTGATGGAGAAGTAATAACAATAGAAAGACCGTCAACTTGGAAAGCCTCTAATGTATCTGCAGCAGTATCATTAATATTTCCAGCAGTATCATTTACTATTAAGGAAATGTTATAAATTCCTGCTATCATTGCTTGATAGGTTAAATTATATGATGAAGAAGAATTACTCATAGTATAATTAACAATCGCACCAAGAGGGTCGGTCATTTGTATGGTTGCGATATCAACTTCTAAATTATCAGTAATTGTCGCAGTAATATTAACATATTGAGATACATTAATCTGAGATGGCTGAACTTGCATATTAGTTGCTGAAGGTTTCTCTGTATCTAAAGTGAATTGCCAAACTCCTGTTTCTGAATCAAAAACTTGATTATCAAACACCTGAACTTTCCAATAATAAGTTCCATCTGCTAAAGAACTAATGCTTGAATAACTAAGAGTTTCAATATCACTTACATTTTTTTCAGCACTTGAGAAATCAGAATTGTTATCAATTAATAATGTATAGTTGGTTGTTGAGTCATCTGAATAAAGCCATTCATAAGACGAAGCATTGTTTGTTATCGATGAATTTAAAGGAGAAATTAAAGTTAAATTAAGTGTTGTTGTTAAATCAACATCTTGTGCTACTCCAGAACTGCAGGTTATGTTTCCAGTTGCTATTGCCTCAGTTCCATAAATTTTAAATGTAATATTTTCTCCTTCATCTGCACCTTCGTCAACTGCTGTTCCAGTATTATCTAAACTACAATGCAATGGCCCGTAATATCCTTCAGCCACAACTGTAAAATTCCCACAATTATTTCCCTGAGAATCATAAGCAGAAATAACAGTTCCGACAACTGCAGATAAACTATTTATCAAAACCTCTCCTGAAAAATCACAAGGAGTTTGAGCAATTCCAAAAAGTCCAAAACTTCCAACATTTAAATTATAGATTGTGCTTGAAGCTTCATCATCTCCTGTTTGTTGATAAGCTGTTAAATGTCTTGCATTATAATTATCACTTGAACTTTCCTCAGCATTTAATCCAGTCTGGTAAGAGCCAATAGAATAAGAACTTGAAGAAGCATCCATAATTCCTGCTGAAACATTTCCCATTAAACAAATTAAAAATAAAGCTCCAGCTAAGTACAAACATAAATTTTTCGTATTACTCTCTTTTGAAATAAGTTTATCTTCACATCTTACCAAAGAGGCACCTGACATTGCAAGCCCTCCTTTTTCTCTTTTTTGCCCCTAGTAAATATTTTCATAGAAAATATTTCGGGGTATGCCTGTGGTGGTAAATTTTTTTTATCCATTTTATTAGTTTATGCCTCGTATGTTATTAAAGCTCTGAAAGGTTTACCCATTACATACTCACTACCAGATGCATGATTGATTATAACGAGGTGTGTACCATGAGCATAATACTCAAATTGGAAACCTACGTTGGTTGTGAATTTGGAGGGCATGGCGTAGTTGGATGAACTCGCAACCATTACGGATATATCAAGTATTTTAGCACCTGTTAATCCATGTGCTATAGTAACACTAGCACCCTCTGTTGCACCCATAGTTCCAGTAAGTTTTTTATATTTAATTGCAGGAGCATATTCTCCCAATTTAGTAAAAGCATCATTGGTAATTATACCAACACCGTTAGCATTCCTAGGATGAAAGCCAATATCTCCATCCACAAACTCATTACGCAAAGACCAAGTGTTAGTTCCACTACTTCCATATCCAGCCCAACCTACTCTAGTCCCGTCCTTCTTATAATAAGATTGAATATTTTTTCCGTTATCCGATGTAAAATATAGATGGTCATTAATATTTAGTTTTGAATTAATTTCTACCTTACCTGTCCCAGTCGGAGATAAATCTATATCAACGTTTGTTCCAATAGCATCAATATTACTTCGATATATTGATAAGTTACCAACAGCTAAACTGTTAACTTCTGATATATCTTGCGTCGGATTAATAATCACTCCATCAAAATTTAAATCTCCTGTACCTGTTGTAGTTAACCATAAGTCGTTATTAGTGGGGGTACTTATTTGATTTAAGTCTAAAAATAAAGAATCTACTTCTAATGATGTTACTCCGAGTACATCACCAGAATCACTTATTAAAACTGCTCCATTATCTTGAATTAGTTTTCCAGTTGTTCCATCCCACCTTACTACACGATTATCTACAGAACTAGATGGACCTACTACATCTCCACCAGAACCCAATGTACGATTTTCCCACATACTACTTGTAGCATTCCAAACAAGAATATTTCCATCAGATGAATATGGCGTTACGTCGCTAATTTGACTTAGCGTATTAGACGCTGTAAATACTTGTCCTCCATCAACCGTTACTGCATCATTTCCTACAACTAGATTATGATTTTTTCCTGGACTTTGAAGTATGGTATAAAGATTATCTCGATTGTAAATTAAATCATCTCCTATTGTAAAATAACCATTAACATACGTTCCAGAATTGTTTGTTGTTACATTATTTAACCCATTAGGTGAAACAATTCTATCTACTGGTAAATCGGAAGCTGTTAAAATTAATTCTCCGTTTGCAAAGACTCCAGCATTAGTTATACCAATAGCATTATTTCCATCTGGACTAGTGGCTAGGAATCCTGTTCCATCAATAGTAAGCATTTGACTATTGTCCTGATAGTAGAATAAACCATTATTTGATAAATTTAATATATTTAATCCGTCTAGTGAAGTTATCTTATCTCCTTCTGCTGATGTTTGCCAAGTATAGACTCCTGCTGTGGAGGTCGCTGTTAAAACTTTTCCGTCATTATTAACCCCATTAACTGGCACATGTAGATTACCATCTCCTGTTGGGTGTGTGTAAATATCATCCACTGTTGCTATTTCAACCATATTATAAAGAAGTCCAGTATCTCCTACTATTAATGTTTCAGCTCCATTTGGACTAACAAGCATTGCTCCATTTGTATTTATTTCTAATCTGTTTCTTGTTCCGTCATTATAGACATATTGATTATCATCTAATAAAGTATAACTTCCATCTGGAGAAAAGAATTTGGTATGAACTGCTGTTAATTCTGCTCTGTTTATTGTTCCATCAAAATATTTTAGAAAAGCGTCTGTTAAATTTAAATATTTCAAACCATCATTAGAAGTTAGCGCATTAGAACTTCCTCCACTGCTTTCGTTATCAATACCATCAGCGAAACCCGAAGGAATACCACTTAGACTATCCCATGTTCCGTCGAAATCATCACTTGAATCCTTATCCCATCCACTAAAAGCATTTTCATTTCCATCAATATCTGAATCAGTATAAATATCGTTTATTGTTGCTATCTCAATTGAATTATAATATCCTGCTGTATCATTAACAATAATACTATTTACTTCATCTGAGGATAGTAGTTTTATATTAGTTAAATTACTTCCATCCAATTCTGGCAAAACCCCTAAAATAGACTTTACGATATTTTCATTTATTGGTTCATATTCATGTGATGACTGGCTATGGTCATAAGCTACTAATCCTCTATCTCCACGATAAGCTGTAGCACTTGTAGTTCCTAATGCTATACTAGATGAAACTTCTGCATAACTTCCTGGTGTTCCAGAATAACGATACATTACACCAGTATCGATGGCAAGATAGATTTTATCTACTTCTTGTGGGTCTGTAGATTCTAATATGGTCAAATTATCATACTCAATAATCTCATCAACAAATCCAGGTAATTGTAATAATGGCACTTTTCCACTTGCGTCTAATTCAGCTAACCCATTTGCTACTCCCTTGTGAGCAGATGTTTGAACTGTAGCTGTCCCATAAAACAATCCGTCATTTCCAATCTTGAGATTGTCTCCGTTTGGTGAGTAGATATTTGTATAGCTTCCATCTATCTTTATTCTATTGGAGTTATCAAAGATAAGTCTAATATCTGCATCTGTAATGGCTATTTCATGGTCTCTATTAGGTGACCTTATAGAGTATTCATTATCGTTAACAACCTGTCTCCATCCCCCTCCATCGTGAAATCTCATACTCCCTTCACTGATTTGAAAGAACTTAATTCCGTCCTCGCCGTAAAGTCTAGTTTTAATGTTAGACACTTGAAGTCTATCTGCTACTCCATCATTATATATCATACCCGTATCAGTTATGATTAAACTATCTCCATCATTCGAAACTATTCTATCCGTTAATCCGCCAGTTCCGGTTACTATCTCAACTCCATTATAATAAGCACCTGAATTATTAACAGATATATTTTGAATTCCATCTGGACTTTTTAGATAAGCTAAATTACTGTTTGCCCCAATCATACTAACTCCATTAAGAACATAACTAAAAGTTGAATTCCATAAATATATTGTACTGTTTATTGTAGGAGAACTGAATATAGTAAATGCGTCTGAAAACCACATTCTAATACTATCCATAGAATAAGTCAAAGAGTCATTTCCTATGCTTAGGGATTGCCCATTTGAAGAAACAATTCTATCTGAATCATGTGTTGAAATATTAGTCAGCAAAGTCCCATCCCCCATAAAATAATTTGCAGTCACATTCCCAGTCGTATTAATTTCAATATCACTAGCTAAATCACTTTCAGCAATATCTCCTAAGGGAGAATAAAATGCTTTTCTTTCAACAGTTGCACCAGCATAATCTGTAAAATCAACATCTTCCCCATTAATCAAATATTCTTTATAGTAAACCTCGCCATATTCTAAAGAAAGATTGTTACTTGGGTTTTCACCAATTATAACATTCCAAGAACCATTAACAATACCATTTGTAAAAGTTTCATTATAAAGAACAGTCCCCGCAACAACAGCATCCCAAATTTGAACAGTTATGTTTCCAGACAATAAAGCACTTCCATCAGATTTTAATTTCACATTTGTTCCTTGATCAGAAAGAGTTACATTTAATGATGCAGAAACAAAACTAATTAAAAACAAACTTGCAAAAATAATGCAAAATAATTTAGATTTCATTTTTTCCACCGCTTTTAGAATCTCTTTTTTGGATTAACCAGTTTGTAACCATCGACCTTACAATCTCGGCATCACTATCTCCAAAAATATCTTTATAGCTGCGAATTATTTCCATTTGTTTTTTAGTAAAAGCTATTTGAACTTTCACAACTTCCTTTTTTTTAGGTGGCATTTTATATTAGGCTATTAACAATGTTGTTAACAATATCATTAACAACAGAATTAGGGTATATAAACCTTGCTATTATATTCTTATTAGATTGTTATTACAATATTGTAGTTAATCTAGAATAAGGGGGGCAAAAAAAGAAGGAGGAAAAACAAATAAGAACCTTTTTAAGTTTGGATGATTTAAATAAAATATAAAATGAGGCTGAAAGATTAAAATCTTAGTGTCATCATTTTTAAAAAAGGAAAATAAAGAATGAGGCGTAGAATTTTTATTTGGATAGTGGTAGGGATTTTCTTAATTAATTCTGTTTTTGCAATTTCTGACATTGCAGTTTTTCAAGGTCAATATCATAATGAAACATCTTTTATAAACGGGACTTTTGAATTTACTTTTGATATTTATGATGCTGGTGTTGGAGGAAATTTAGTTGGAAGTTATTCAAAAAATCTAACAACAGGCACTTGGGGGCAATGGAAAGCAGAAGTGCCTGGAGTTTCTGCTGCTTCTAATGATACTTCCAAAGATTATTTTGTAGAAATTTTAATTGAGGGAGTTCCACAACTTCCAAGAAAAAGATTAAGCCATTTTAATTATTTGAGGAAAGACGTTGACGAAGAAACTTCTGGGAACATACTTTCATTAGGAAGAGTGGGGGCTGAAGAATATACTTTTTCCCCTCAAGAAGGACAGGGTATTATGGATTCATATTTTAATTTTGTTGGTCCTTCTAAGGGAGATTTAATTCGTATCAGTCCAAGAGAAGATTTTTTAGGGTTTCCTAACGCAACGTCTATTTTTGTAATTTCAGAAAATAAATCTTATGTGGGAATGAGTCATTTTTTTGATCCGGTAAGTAATCAAAAAGGTTCTTGGGTGTGGTCAGATATTCATGATGATGGAAATGGGGGATTTGCAATTATAAATTCGGATAATCTTTCTGTAGGAAAGTTATTTGAAGTTAGAGGAATATTCTCAAACGATCACCTTCAGTTAGGAGGGGACGACGTAAGTGTTCAACAAGGTTCTGCAGGAATGGATTTCAGAATTTATAAAGATACAGTTGGAACAATAGCTTTTCTTGTTGATTCAGAGAATTCATACGCCACTACAATAAACGCCCCATTAACTGTAACAGACACTGCTTATTTTGATGAAGCTTATGTTAATGGAACAAAAATTTGTTTAGAAGACGGAACAAATTGTCAAGTCCAAAATTTCTCATTTTCTGAAAATGATACTCTACAATCTATTACAGATAGAGGAGCTACAACAAATAAAAGCATTACTATTGGGGGTGTTCTTAATTTTATTTTAGGAGGATTTATCCAAGAATTTTCAAATAAATTTCTTATCAGTAAAAATATGGAAATTTCTGGAAATTTAAATGTTACAGGGGATATTAGTTCCAATGATAAATTAGTTTGTTTAGAAGACGGAACAAATTGCATCCCATCAGGTGTAAGTTCAGTACAATATGTTAGTTTTATTTCAACTGTTGATGGAAAATTAAATAAAAATGATAGATATTTAGCATTAGGAACAGATGGAGGAATAAGTTCATCAGCTACAGAGATGGCCTGGATAATTGATAGAGACATGACAATTACTGGAATTTTATGGGATTCTAAATCAAATTCAAGAACTAAAACTTCTGCAATTACTTTAATGAGTGGAAGTAATAAAAATAGTTTATCTGATACAAGTTTGAGCAAAGATATTCAGGGAGTGGTAAGTGGTTCTGATTTGACTTTTAATATAAGTCTTTCACAAGGAGATGTTGTCGCAATTAAATACGATTCAGGAGGAAATGGAGGAGATGTTGAGGATTTATCAATAACTCTAATTGGAGTGTATGATTAAAATGACAAAAGAAATAAAAAAATGGTGGGAAGAAACTTCTCAGAACTATCAAAAGGAATGTGATATTCCAATTGATATACATTATGGTCCTGGAAGCCCTAACGAAAACCATTATAAATTAATGGGTAAACTTAAAGGGAAAAAGATTCTTGAAATAGGTTGCGGTGGGGCTCAATGTGGAATCGCAATGGCAAAACAAGGAGCAAAAGTAATTGGAATAGATTTGTCTACAAAACAATTAAAATTTGCAAAAGAATTAGCTAAAAAACATAAGGTTGATATTAAATTTTATAAAGGAGATATTAAAAATTTAAAACAGATTAAATCAAATAGTCAGGATATTGTTTTTTCTGCTTGGGCTTTATTATATGTTGATGACTTATTAAAATGTTTTAAAGAAGTTAAAAGAGTCTTAAAGAAAAATGGTTTATTTGTATTTAGTCTTAACCATCCTTTTTGGTGGGTTCTGGATAAGGATAATATGAAAGCAAAGAGAAGTTATTTTAAAACAGGTAAATATACCCAAACTTTTTCTGATAAAACAAAGAAATTTGTTATGTATAGACATACTGTTTCTGATTTACACAATATTGTAGTTAAGGCTGGTCTTATTGTTGAAAAAATAATTGAGCCTGATTCTAGAAAGAGATACTCTTATGACCCTTGGTATAATCTTTGGGATTATAAATTAAAGGCATTAAAAATTTTCCCCCCAACAATCATCTTTAAAGCGAGGAAAAAATGATTAATAAAAAAATAATAATGTTTGGTATTAGAATCTTATTAGTTTTGACTTTGTTTACAGGAGTTAGTGCATTTAGTTATGATGAAGATGATAATGGAAATCCATTTTTAGAATCTGAATTTAATATTAAAGTCCCTTCTATAACAATTAATGATTTGTTTACACTTAAACCAAGTTCAGAACCTGCAAATCCTGAATTGGGGATGATTTATTTTGATGTTAATTCTAAAAGATTAAAACTTTATGACGGAACAGGATGGTATTCAATTGCATTGGAAAAGGTAAGTTCTGTTTCAAAACAGCAAGTTAAAAAAACAATAGAGAAGAAAAAAGAAGTTCAAATATGTAGTACTTCAACAGAATGTGATGACTGGGGAGACTGTATTAACAATTATGAGTCAATGATTTGTATAACAATAAATGAAAGTTGCAATAAGTATGAAGATGTTGAAACAAGAGATTGTGTTTCTGAAAGTCCTTTTGAAGAAGAAATTATTGAAGCAGAAACTTCAGCTGAGAGCGAAGAAGTTACTGAAACAGAGGAAAATGAAACAACAGAAGAACCTTCTAATGAAAGTAAAGAATCAATTCCAGAAGAATTATTTGATATAACTTTTGATTTGGAAGAAAACTCATTGGGTAGTTCAGATAAATTAGTAATATGGATTACATTGCAGAATTTTGGGAAAAGATATGTTCCTGCAAGATTAATTTATACTGTTACAAATGATCAAGGGGAGGAGGTTTATAGAAATTTTGAAGAAGTTAGAGTTTATAGTGATGAATCTTTAATTAAAACATTTAGTGATTTAACTTTAGATGAAGGAGAATATAATTTGATGTTGGAAGTTGAGTATGCAGGAATTATAGAAGACTTTTCTAATGGGTTTGTGGTTGAAACAGGAATTTGGGCAGGGATTAAGAGGTTTTTTGGAGGGATGTTTTAGTTGGGAGAGAGGTTAAGAGATTTGATAATGGGAAGAATTAAAAATAAAGATTAATTTAATGGTATATGGGAGCAAAAGAATTTGATTACTATATTTTTATTGATTACTCTGTAAATTATCTTGGCTATTTAATTATTAAAAAGGAGAAGATAAAAGAATTTCTTCCAAAGATTTCTAAATTTGCTCATTATAGAGAATTGAAAAAGAAAAAAGCATATTTGGATTCTATACAAAAAATTGTTGCTAAGAATAATATTTGTTCTCATTTTTGTAAACTAAAAATTAAGAAAACAGAATCTGCTCCAGAGATTTATGCGGACATTTTAGATTTTTTAAAAAAGCATGATAATTGTTTGGTTTTTATTTGTGTTGATGATAAACAATTTAAAAATTTCAACAAAATTGTGCATATTATTGATGGTAAAAATATTAAGGTAATAAAAGAAGGTAAGCTGAAAAAGCATACACCTGAATATAAGATAAATTTGGTTCTTGATACTTTACTAAATCTTGCGAGAGTAAAGAATGATAAATTTTGACAAAAATAAGTATAGGGTAAGTGCGTCCGTCAATCCTACTAACCGCATCATCGCAAGCGAGCACGGGGTTCGTCAGGTCGCGTTTCCCTATAGAATAGTGTAGGGTAGGGTGGTATATAAATTTTTTGTTTTTGAATTTTTATTCGGTTTTTTTATTGATGGTTTTGGAGAAATATTGTGAGTTGGATGTTTTAGTTGAGGTTGAGATTTTTGGGAAGTTGGGAGGAGATTGTTTAATAGAAAGGATTAAAAATAAGAATTTTCTACAATAATTGAGGAGAATAATATGTATAAAATAAATAAAGAAGAAAATAATATTTCAAAAATTAGCGAAAAGAAATTTTCAGAATTAGGTTTTAAGGAGCGAGAGCATTTACAAGAGTGGATTGCTAAAAATCCTTCCTGTTTGGGAGAAGATTTATTAATAATTCAAAAAGAATTTAGTGGGTTTGATGATACTTCCGAAAGATTAGATTTGCTCGCAGTAGATAAAGGCGGAAGTTTAGTGGTCATTGAAAATAAATTGGATGATTCTGGAAAAGATGTTGTTTGGCAAGCTCAAAAATATGCATCTTACTGTTCTACTTTGACTAAAACACAAATTATAGAAATTTATCAGAATTTTTTACAAAAAGAAAGGAGAGAAGAGAAAGCCCAAGATAATTTTCTTGATTTTTTTGGAGTTGAAGATTTGAATGAGATAGATTTTAATATGCCACAATCTCAAAGAATCTTTTTTGTTGCATCCAATTTTAGAAAAGAAGTTACTTCAACAGTATTATGGTTAATGGATTATAATCTTAACATAAAATGTTTTAAGGTTACTCCTTATCAAATGGGAAAAGAATTATTTTTAGACCTAGCACAAATCATTCCTATGAAAGACTCTGAAGATTATATAATCAGAATGGCCGAAAAAAATCAAGAAACAATTGTTAGTAGAGAAAAAACTCGTGAAAGAGTAAAAACAAATCAAAAATTCTGGAACATGTTCTTAGAAGAGTGTAATAAACAGAATAACTTATTTCAAAATATTAATGCAAGTAAAGATAGCTGGCTTTGGAAAAGTGCAGGATTATCTGGGATAGGATATGTTGTTGTAATAAGTGGGAGTTATGCAAAAGTTGAATTTTCTATCAATCTCCCATATAAAGATAAAAATAAATTAATCTTTGATAATCTATTAAATAAAAAGGAACAAATTGAAAAAGAGTTAGGTCTTAATCTAATTTGGGATAGACGAGAACTAAGAAAATCATCGGTTGTCAAATATGAACTAAATGATGTAAGTATTTACAATGAAGAAGATTGGAGCGAGATGATTAAATTTATGGTAGAAAATATAGAAAAATTTGTAAATGTTTTTGGTAAAGAAATTTTTAATATTAGAAAATTAATCAGCAAACAGAATTAAAAAGAGTGTGTGAATTTAAATCTAAAAATCAACTTCTATTCAAGATATTTATAATTAGTTGCTTACCCTTTCTTTTTCACCAACTTTCTACACTCCTCAAAAAACATCCCCCAAAACCCTTAAATATCCCCATCTCTTAAAATAATAAAAGAGGTCAAAATGAAACCCCAAGAATTCACAGAAAAAAGATTATTCATAATTTTATTTATTGGACTATTTGTTATTCTTATGTTGTCTTTGGCTTTTATGGGCTATTTCTTTTTCAATGTTCACTCAAACCAAGTCGCATTCAGCGAATTCTCCAGATTGAACGAAGAGGTTGTAGATAATGTAGAACAAATTGATATTTTTTTACAAGAAGTTCATGGAGATGTTTTGTTTCTAAGCAAACTATCAAGTTTAAAAGAGGTTATAAATGGTGGAACTAAAACTAACTTAGAGCAAGATTTTTTATCTTTTGCTAATGAAAAAAATATATTCCATCAGATAAGATATATTGATGAAAACGGTCAAGAGATAGTGAATATTGATTCTAGAGAAGGAGTTTCAAAGATACTTAGTAATCTTCAAAACAAAAAAGATAGATATTATTTTATAGAAACAATAGATTTGGAATTAGGAGAAATATTTATCTCGCCTCTTGATTTAAATGTTGAAAATAACGAAATAGAAAATAGAGGCACAGAAGAAGAACCAGCCTATATCCCTATAATTAGATATGCGACTCCGGTTTTTGACAGTGAAGGAAATTCAAAAGGCATAATTATAATAAATATTTACGCTGAGCATTTTTTAGATCATATTCATGAAGAACAGAAAAGGGGTGATTTGATATTCCTTGTAGACCATTACGGATTCTATTTATCACACCCTGATTTTGACAAAGAATTTGGATTTATGTTTGATAAGGACGAAACTATTTACAATGATTATCCTGAAATTGCTCAGAGTATTTTATCAAATCAAGAAACTGAAATAATGGAATTGGGAGAGAATTTAGTTTCTTTTAGATATATTTATCCTAAAGAGGATATAACTAAAATTGAGGAGCGAGAAAGTCATCTTGAAGAAGGAGAAGAAAAAGGGATAATTAGAGGAACTGTAAAAGAAACAGAAGAAGATAATTTTTGGGTGTTGATTAGTATTGAACCAAAAGAAGAAGTGTTTTCTCCATCAGATAGATTAGAAAGCGAATTTTTATTAATTGTTTTTTCTACTATGTTTGTTGTAGGATTAGCTTTTGTTATTTTCTTTATTTTAATTTCTAAAAAATTCAGGGGAGGCAGAAAATGAAAAAAGGAAAAATGATATTTTTTGTCTTTATTGCAATTCTTTTTGCTTCGCAATTTATTTCTGCATTTGAACTCTCTGTAACTATTCCAGATAAATATCAAAAAATACAAGCAGGAGAAACATTACAATTTCAGATTGCGATTAAGAATATTGAAAAAGCTGGAAGGCATGACATTCAATTAGATTATCAACTTAAAAAAGGAAATATAGTTCTTAATTCTAGAAGGGAGTTAAAGGCTGTTGAAACTCAGGCCTCTTTTTTATCTTCGATTAAAGTTCCAGAAGAAACTCCTTCAGGGATATACACAATAGAAGTAATAGTGAATGAAAAAGAAGAAGTTAGCACAAATTTTAATGTTAAAAGTTCTGAGATGGCTCAGATAAAAATGTATCTTGTAATTCTAATAATAGCAATTGTTGTCGTCGGGGGATTAATTTTTTGGGAGCTCCGTAGATTAGCAAGGAGGAGAAGATAATGGATAATGAGTATTTACATCAAATTGCAATGTGGATTATTGTGCTTGGGGCTTTGATACTTTTTTATTTTGCAATTGTGTGGTATATGCAAGACAATATTATTATGAGTTTAGGCATGATTATAATGGGGTTAATTGCTCTATCAAATTTTTATCTCCATAAGAGAATGATGAAAAAGAAAAGTGGGAAGAAATCATAAAGTTCTGCACCCGTCGAGTAACAGCTCCATTTTAAAAAGGTTAATTACTTTAATATAATAAATAAAAAGGGCATTACATCTTTTCTAAGTGCCCAGTCGGGGCGTTATACGGATTTGAAAAATCCGTTCCAACTGGGGTTGGCTAAATTCTATAGAATTTCTTTTCTCGAATCACGAGAATCAGCCAAATTTTTAATTAATAATTGAAAGCAATTTTTAGAAAAATTTGCGGTGTTCGAGCCAAGCAATTCTGAAATTTCGAATAAACGAATGTAATGAGTTTAAAGAAGATTTCACGGATTGGGAGTTGGGTCGGGGCGTATAGTTTTAGTGCTACATTGATGCAAAATTTACACGTAAAAAGTGTATCCACGCATTTTTATATTCTACAAGTAAAATAAAGACATGGCAGAGAAGATAAACATCCATAATAGAAATGTAGAAGCACGATTAGAATCCTTAAAAGATTGGGAAACTCCTGAAGAGAATAAAATAGATCTTGTTCAATTTCTGCATGATTTAGAATTGGGAAAAGTAAATCGTAGAAGAAAAATTTCTACTGGGAGGCAACTCAAATATCTTAATCTATTGAAAGTGCCTTTTGTTTTCTGGAATAAAGAAATTTCTCAAATCGAATTAAGAGATATTGAAGATTTTGAAAAGGCAATTAGTTCTGATAAAATATTATCTTTCAAGAATAAACCCTTTTCTCATGAAAGTAAGAGAGATATTAAGATTGCTATTAATAACAAGGTTAACAAAGAGAATAATTTTAACTTGCCTTTTAAAAAAGAGGATATTATCTTTAGAGAGTTAATTATCATTCAGAAATAACTTCCTTCTCTTTCTTAACTCCCACATTCCAAACCAGGGGCAAAGTGAGATGGGGATTCATTTCTATTCAATGCTCAGATAGGGAATTATTTTTCTTTTTTCTTCTTAATTATTTTATCTTCTTTTTTACTTTCTATACCAATATCTTTCTCAATTTGTTTTGAAACTTCTTTTAAACCTTCTTCAAAATCTTCTTTTTTTATTATCAATTTTTCTTTCTTTTTTAATTGATAAACTCTTTTAATGGCATTCATTCCAGCATTTCTACAAATTGCTTCTATATCTGCTCCAGTCCAACCATCTGTTTTTTCAGCATAATCCAAAACTTTAACAGATTTGTCTAAAGGCATATTTTTAGTATGAACTTTAAAAATTTCTTCTCTTGTCTTTTTATCAGGTATTCCAAGTTCAACAATTGAATCTATCCTTCCCGGCCTTAACAAAGCAGAATCTATTAAATCTTTTCTGTTTGTTGCTGCAATAACTACTACTTTCTCAAGTTCTTCAACACCATCCAATTCTGTTAATAATTGATTTACAACTTTTTCAGTAGAATCATTTAATGAAGAACCTCTATGTTTTGATATGCTATCAAACTCATCAAAAAAGATTATACACGGAGCAACTTGTCTAGCTCTTTTAAAAATCTCTCGCACATGCTTTTCAGATTCACCAACCCATTTACTAATTAATTCTGGTCCTTTTACAGATATAAAATTGGAAGTAGCTTCTGTTGCAACA
>SDBV01006671.1_pt1 | contig 15924 bp, 11 predicted proteins | sample 2277081 | NCBI WGS metagenome assembly SDBV01 (sample SAMN10402039, study PRJNA504765) | marine sediment metagenome | isolation source: marine sediment core GS10_PC15, 223 cmbsf | place: Arctic Ocean: Southern Knipovich Ridge | collected 2010
AAATTAAGAGAGTCAAATAATAACGCGCTACAACATTGTATAAGCGTAATGCGGGCTGAAATATTAAAATTGAACATTTTTACTCCTAATAAACTTTGGTGCAGTCGGACAGCAAATTGCTTCTAAACCCGCACTACGCTTATACTTAACCGTTATGCCCAATTGCTTAAAAAAAGGAATCTTGTAGTTTTGCATTGAACAAAATTCTCTGGGAATAGAACCGGCTATTGATCAAGCTTGTAGTTTTTAAAGAAATTCCAGATCTCGACATTAGCATTAAAGTCATCATTGGCATTACCTTCATGGGAGAAACCCGGAGAACCGGCACCAGGCCAGGTATGTCCGCCGCGGATCACTTTATAATAAATTACCTTACTATTATTCTGACAATTTGTATAACTGATCTTTTCAACCGTACAACTATCTGCCGGGTTTAAATCCGGTAAAACAGTGGTATTAGCCATAAAGCAGTTATTAAAATTAGTCCAGTAACTTAAAGTTTCATCTACTGAATGCCAGCCTGTAGTACCATTTATTGGCACCCAATAATCCGCTGTGCCATGGATATCAAGAACCGGCATGGTACGTTGGGGCTTGCAATTGGCTGCAGTACCGGTTGACATAACGCCGCCGACAGATGCTATAGCCGCAATACGATCACCCAGTTGGCAGGCCAGCTTGTATGCCATGAAACCACCGTTGGAATAACCACAGGCATAAATCCTTTCAAGATCAATACTGTAATTATTACTCAGGGTGTCAATCAAAGCATTAATAAATCCAACATCATCGACATTGGGAGTCGGCCAACTAGGATTATCTCCAATTCCGCTATTCCAGTTAGGAATCGCATTAGGGTAAACAACTAAAAAATCGGAGGTATCAGCAACTTGGTGCAGCAACGTATAATTCATTTCCTGTTGAGCAGTCCATCCATAGGCGTGCAAATAAATTACCAGGGGAAAACTTATGGTGTCAGTATAGTTGTTGGGCAAGTACACCATATAGTTTCTGTGATGTCCCTCAAAGTCAAAGCTGCCTGTTTGAATTTGAGCATACAAGATTGATTGGAAAAAGAATAAAAGAACTACAAAAACAAAGATCATCCGCTGTGAGGAAATACGCAAAGAAAAACGTTGAATATAATGTATCATTTTTACCTCCTTGAAAAAGCTTCTGTCCAAGTTAATGAATAATTTACAATCTGTATCTTTTGTAGATTGAAATGTGACTAATCTAATTTTTCCACTCTTTTATTGATTGTACACCCACTAAGTGAAAGACAATATGTGTTTTGCTAAGGATAGAACACAAACAAGTTGACCGACTATTGTCTGACAACTTGTTTGTTCACCTTTTTTAATTAGACATAATTAGTCAGTTCTGATTTTTCCGATGGTTTTTCTACTTCTCAACAATATGTCCTTCGGTTTTGTAGAAAAAAGTACTATCAACACCCAAAGAATTATTCATTGTATATGTCCAATTAGCAACCAATCCCTTCACTTCACCTTCTTTGCCTTCACCAACAGCATCACAAACTATTTTATAGCCATCGGAGGTTTGGGTTTGCCATCCTTGCCACGATATTTCCCATTTTCCAATGGGTTCATCATCGGGATCTTTAACACCCACAAATATCTCAGCTTTTCCCCATATTTTTGCGTTGAGTTCATCTTCTTTCAACCAATTGACATACCAAATAGATTTTCCGGTAATTCGTGAATCAGATCCTTCATCGTACCATTGAGCAATTTGCTCTTTCACCTGTATCTTACCGTCCGGTAGAGTATCTGTAACACCTGGATCAAGAGGCGCAACAAATGTACATGTTCCAGTAAATGATGTTTTCACATCTCCTTTTTGCAAACTTTTCAAAGAGGTTGTTACCTGATCACTTTGGCCTAACTCGGGAGCCAAAGGATCGATTTTTGAGTAACCAAAAAAGATAATGGTTGCTCCAAGAACCAAAAAAACAAAGATTGAACGTTTCATAGTTTCTTCCTTTTAATTAATTAAATACAGCAAATTATTCTTAAACAGCTTAACTACTAAATAGACTGCAATCTTACAGCTTACCACTCGTTAAGCTTTTGTTAAAAACATGTGTAAAATAATAAAAAAACTCCAAATGTCAAGTAAAATTCTCAATTTTTAATAAATAATATCTAAACATAGTAAAGCAACTGGGCATAACAGGCGGTAATAAATAATTTGGCGCTCAGTGGTTTGCGTAGCTCAGATCTTTTATTTATGTTTACTCTAAATCGATAACGATGGTGCTTTGAAAGCCAAACTATTCATACCGCCGAACCGTTATAGGCAAGGCGAAAAAAGGGCAATATTTGTTGATAATCATCTAAGTACATGACAGAAATTTCTAAATGACCTATAAATTATACTTTACAGAGGATAATTGATTTTCAGAAAAAGCTAAACCCTTTGATATACTTATGAAGTTTAAAATCATATGTCTGTAAAAATTATTTTGGTTTACAATTTTTGAAAAACATAATAAATCATGTAAAATACTGAATGATATTGTGTTATATATTTTTTGTTATGTACTAAAGATAATCATTTAAAATATAATATCTTTGTAATAAAATAATTTAAATATGTTTGAAGACAATAATAACAATAAAAATTTGGGGAATAAATTTGGAACTAATTTTAACTTCCAACAGCCTTCCTTTTTAGATGGAATTGGGTCTAGTATTAATATTTTTGGTAATCATTACCCAAACAATTTACATTCTGATTCGATGAGTCTAAGAAATGATTGGGAAACAATTGGAAATGATTTTAGAAACACATTTAATAATACTCAATTTGACCAAAATAGTCCATTTAAAAATAAATAATTTTAATTTATGAATTCAGAAGAAGAAGAAGAAATGCATTTGTCTAAACAAGAAGCAAAAGAGCTACCAGAAGAAATTGAGAGGATTATTGAAGATCTACCAGATGAAAAAAAAGCTGAAGCCAGAGAGAGTCTTGTTTCTTTAACAACAACTATCATTGAACATCAAAGCCATTCAGGTCCATTACCCTCTCCCCAAACTATAAAAAACTATGATAGCATTATTGAAAATGGAGCAGAACGGATATTCAGAATGAATGAAAATCAAAGTTCTCATCGTATTGAGATTGAAAAGAAAATATACACAAGTCAAATTAGACAAAGTGGTATTGGACAAATTTTTGGTTTTATTATTGCAATCATTGCTCTTTTAATTGCATGGGACTTAGCAAAATTAAATCAAGTAGCAGTTGCATCAATTATTGGTGGAACTACAGTTATTGGATTAGTAACAATATTTGTAATAGGTAGAAAAAGAAAGGGTAAAGATTCTGAATAACTGCCCAGCCTATAACACGCAATATAGCAAAAAGCGGTGAAGTGCTTAATTGGGTCGGTATTAGTCCGTTTCAGCTTCATGTCGGGTTGACAGGAAATCACTCACAATCCGCTTCATGCCATATTGCAACACGTTAGCGGTCATTGTAAAAAGGCTACAGTACAACGATAAACCTACAGACAGAAAATTGAATAACTAAAAACATTTTATGCGCATAACTATTCGCCTTGCATGGCACAACAACGGGTGGAACGGTAAGGTTTGCAATGAACCTGATACAAACACATTTTGCATTGGACAGCATTCTTACCCTGGTGATTACATAAAGGGTGCAATTGAAACAGCCAGAAAGAATAATCCCGATTCCAAGATAAAGCCCTGTTTAAACTCTAACGGAATTCCTGTTTGCGGCTTTAGCATGAATGCTTTTAGCGATAGCAAAACAAATGCAATAATCAATCCGCCTGCATGGTTCAACAAAGAATCCAAGCCAGCTATCTTGGATATTCCTGAATCTACTGTATGCATTTGGAATTATGAAGGAATGTATAGTGATGATGTAAACCGTGAACCCGGAAAGGGGCAGAAGTATGACTATAACCAACGACTAAAAAATGCAAACGAATACTTTGATACAATAAAAAAAGAAGAGGGTAATTCACTTTTGTTTTATTACGCTAATTACAGCAATCCGTTCAGTGAGGATGAGGCACAGAAATATGTTATTGTAGGTATTTCACGGCTCAAGAAAGTCGGAAAAATACATTACTACGAAGGTGTTAATGAAGACATAAAGAAAAAATATGCAGGAGGATTTGTTTGGCAAATGCCAATCACATCTAATTATCCTGACGAAGGTTTTGTGATTCCGTATCATAAATACAAGGACAGGCCCGATGTGCTGGAACGCATTTTATTGGTGCCAGACAACAAACGTAATTTCAAATACGCGACCCGAGCAGTGCCTGATGATGATGCATTGGCATTGGTAGAAAGGATGATTGAGATTGCTTCCTATTTATTAGAAATTGGTGACGACACACAGAACTGGACGGAAAGAAGAAAATGGCTGCTGACACTTTTCACGGATTTGTGGAAGAAACGGGGAGCATATCCAGGACTTCCCGAAGTACTTTCCTTCATTGACTTTGAAGAAGGCATTGACTACTACAAAACCGAAACAGAAAAGAAGAATGACAGGCAAGCGTTTCAAAACATTGCTGACTTGCTTACGGGAAAAACAAAAACGATTGAAGGTTTAAGAATTGCATCACAACGGTTGAGTGATGTAAAACGAAATTGGAAATTGAGAGAAGATAAGGAGCAGGAATTGCTTTTGAATTTGTTTCCCCGTTTTGCTTTATCGTTTCAACAGATTGAAAACATATTAAGCAATGAAAGAAAAGCAAATAATATTTATGCTTCACTTGTCGAAATTTTAGAAAACCCATACTTGTTGTGTGAGCAATACATTGGCGACAATGAAGATGACATCATTTCATTTCATATGATTGACCACGGCATTATTCCCAATCCTGACTTGGGACAGGAAAATATTTTTTCAAAAAACGGTGCTGAAAGATTCAGGGCTTTGTGTGTTGATGTTTTAAAAAGAGAAACCGTTCACTCATTCGTTTCTCAAACCAATGTATTGTTTTTGCTCAACAACCGATTGAGTTATTTACCTGAGTGGAAGAATCATCAGTTCACACCAAAATATTTTGATGTTGATTCAGAATTTATTGAGAAGGCAGTTACTTACAGAAAACACGATGAAGAAAATTATCTCTATCTGAATGATGTGAGGGAAGATGAAAAACTGATTCACTCAACTCTGAAAGATTTGAACGGTGACGACATTCAATTGAAAGTAACTATTGACGAAAAACATTTTTACAATCTGTTGAAAGATCCGAACAGTTCATTACTTGAAAAAGCACCGAAAGAATATGATGAAGCATTGAAAGGGCAAGCAAGAGTTTGTGTGAAAGTTTTCACAAAACCGATTTGCGTTATTTCAGGAGCAGCAGGAACAGGCAAAACAACAATTCTGAAATCAATAATACGCAGCGTTGAGAAAGCACATGGTTTAGGAACAGGAATAATCTTACTTGCACCTACAGGAAAAGCGTCCGTGAAAATGACGGAGAAAACTGAAAAGAAATCTTCAACCATTCATTCCTTTTTAGCAAGTGGCGGTTGGTTGAATGACAATTTCACTTTCAAAAAATTTGGAAAGCAAAATGACACTATCACTACTTTGATTGTTGATGAATGTTCAATGATTGACCTTTTATTATTCGTTACCCTAATGCGAAGCATAAACTGGAACAGTGTTCAGCGATTAATTTTAGTTGGTGACCCGAATCAGTTACCGCCAATCGGTAGAGGAAAAGTTTTCAATGACATTATTGAATGGATGAAAACGGAGTGTCCTGAAAATTTAGGAAAGTTGGACATCAATGTTCGCCAGTTAGAAAACAAAGTCAACAAAAAAGGAAACGGAATATTGGAGCTGGCAGAAATTTTCATTCAGGAAAACCAATCGGAAGAAAATTTCAGCAAGACGAATCAAGAAACAATTTTGAAAAAAGTTCAGCAAGGTGGAGTGATTGATAAAGACCTTACTGTTCACTATTGGAAAGAGATGGCTGATTTAGAATTAATGTTGAAGTCAATTGTTATATCAGACCTTGAAAAAGATACTGGAGAAAAAGCAGAGGAAGGAAAGTTCTACAATGTTTGGGGAAAAGCAATTCGCAACGGCAGTAAATATCCAAACCCGTCAGCAATACAATTTCTTTCTCCCTATCGTGGAGAATTTTACGGTACAGATTATCTCAATACCTTTTTTCAAAATCTTTTCAATGGCTATCAAGCAAACAAAACGCAGTTAGATGGAATTGCTCTCTACGATAAAATTATTCAGTTCCGTAACAGACCACAATCAAATAAAATTTCAGCTTACAGTTGGAATGAAAAGAAAAATGTGAAGATTGACATTTACAACGGTGAATTAGGTTTTGTAAATCCTCACCCGTTTGACAAGAACACTGGTTGGAGTGGATTCAGATTGCAAAAGTTTCAAGTGAAGTTTGAAAGACGAGATGAATATTCAGTCAACTACGGCTATCTTGAAGGATACGATAAGAAGCCAATGTTTTACGAACCCATTGATGAAAACATTGAATTGGGTTATGTGGTTTCAGTTCACAAAGCACAGGGAAGTGAATTCAACAAAGTGTATTTGATTATTCCGAAGAAAAGTAGTTCACTGCTTTCAATGGAACTTCTTTACACGGCAGTTACAAGAGCACAAAAACATCTTACCATTTTTGTTCAAGATGATATTTCCACTTTAATTGAGTTGACCAAAATTGAAAAATCAAACATCAGAAAAATCAATTCATCCATTTTTGAGTTCAACCCAATTCCTGATTTACTTTTTGCATTGAAGTCAAATTGGTATGAAGACCAAAAAGTAATTTCAACTCTCTCAAAATATTTTGTTCGTTCAAAATCTGAAATGAACATTGCGAACATTCTACAATTGAACAAAATTCCGTTCAGTTACGAAGTACCGAAGTTTGCGAAAGACGGTTCAATGTATTTGCCTGACTTTACTATTCGTTGGAAAGGCGAAGAATATTTCTGGGAGCATGTAGGAAGATTGGATTTACCTGAATACAAAAATCATTGGGAGACAAAGCAGAAATGGTATGAAAAACATTTTCCAGGTCAATTGATAGAAACTTTTGAAGGGATTGACCAGACAAAACAAATTCAACAAATATTAAAAGACAGATTCAACATAGAAATTAATTAATGCCAATGCCTTTGTTTGCACCAAGACACCATTAAAATGGACAGACATAGGACGACAGAAAAAGACAACGAACCGCTAACAAAGGCTAAGAAAACATGCGGACTGATAAGGTAAAATGAACATTAGTACACAAATTAAAACTTGGTTTTCGGCTGACAATAACGTGTTCCAAAATCCGCACGTTTCTTAGCCAAACCGTTGTGTTGAATTTACAAAGAACATTAAATAATAATTAAAACATTATGAAACCATTCAAACTTCTATTATTGAGTTTAATTATCCTTATAAGTTGTCAAGAACAAGAAAAATATATTTTTAATGAAGGACCTGTAATTGTCGCAGGAAAAATTGAGAATGCAAAAAATAAAATCATTTCGTTGACCACGCTTGAATTAACTGGCAGGGTGAATCATGTAGCAAAATTGGACAGTACCGGACAATTCCGCTTTTCTGTCAATATCCTTAGCACTCATGACAATTATTTGAATTATGGTGGCATTACAACAATCTTTCTTGAACCCAACGACAGCCTTTATTTAACTGCCGATGGCTCAGACTTTAAGAAAACAGTTAAATATTCAGGTGATCGTGTCAAATTCAATCAATGCTTACAAAAGTTCTTTGTTGCATTTGGAAATAATTTAGAATCTGAAAAGTTCTTTGAGAAAAAAAGGGATTTAGCCCCAAATGAATTTAAAGAATTTGCTACCAATTTTTTTAAAGCAATGGATTCAAAGGCAGATTCTATTGCGGAAATAATAAAACCGAGAAATAAGGCCATAATATGGATGCACACTTATAATAAATACCGACTTGCCGAAGATTTGATTGAATACGGATGGCATCATAAAGATGATTTACCTGCAGACTACAACGATTATGAAAAAGTTTTTCTTCAACAAGGTAAAAACGATATGTACTGCTCGCAGTATTATGAAGATTTTATTGAGAAATATTACTTTGGTAAATTGGCCAATATCGATGGATTTGAAGAAGTAGGTCTAAAATATCAGGAAGAAACGTATGCCGGATTAGATGCATTTTTTGATTTTGTCAATGATAACATATCAAATAAAACAGTGAAAAACTTATTGCTAACGAGATCTACTAACCATTTCGTAGAAAAGGATTATGCCACTGTTGATTCAATTTATTCCAAATTTTCGCAAATTGTTGATGACATTACTTGTCAAAATTTCATATTGAACAGAATTGATGAAAAAAAAGCAGAACCTGCCCAAGTAAAAACGTTGGACAATTTGACAACTTTGGACTTTGCAGGGGAAATATTTAGAGAAATCAAAGAAAAATGCAAGGGCAAAGTTCTCTATATTGATATATGGGGAACTTGGTGTGGAGGATGTATTGGTACGTTTCCTTATTCCAATAAACTATATGAGGAAGTAAAAGATAAAAATATCGAATTTGTCTATTTATGTATCAAATCTTCTAAAAGTAATTGGCAGAAGACTATAAAGGAATACAATCTTAAAGGAATGCAGTATTTATTAACCGATGACCAGGATGCCATTTTATCGGAGAAATTTAATTTTCAGGGAGTACCCCGCTATATCATTATTGATAAAAACGGGAATATCGTGGACAATAATGCGAAGGATCCGTATAGCAGTGCATTGAAAGATGAATTACTAAGCCTGACAAACATTTAAAAACTCAACACAACAAAAAATATAGCGCATTTGACAAATAGTACTAAAAATGAAATTTATAGCAATTAATAAAATATACAGTAAATTGAAAATGTTGAGCGTTGAAATGCCAAACGCACCATATTCAAACCGTTACCACCAATTCTATGAGCCAGTATCATCCTAACTTACTTTTCCGGTGGCAAGAAGAAATGAAGTTGGTAAAATGGAAGGAAGGTTTGATAAATGAACCACCATTCAACGAAATAGATCAAATTGTAAGTAACCTACTGGAGGTTTTTCCCGAAAAAGATTTTGACTCAAGACTATTAAATAATTTCAAAGAAAACTTCATCATAGACCTCTTGATATCAAATCATGACCACTCTATTTATAAACTGGCAGAGTATTCTAAATGCATAGAATTCTTAAAAAATCACCCTGAAAAGGATAAACTAAATATTTTCAACAAAAGCAAACCGAATTATCGAGAATTAAGAAATCGTCTTTTCGAATTATTAGTTAACAAAATTCTCGTTGATAATGGTATCAAAACAAGACTGTCAGAGCATTATTTAATTGCTGATAATATAAAAAAACCATTAGATGCCGCATTTACTTTCAAAGAGAAAAATTACCTTATTGAATGCAAAAAGATTTATAACGAAAAATCTAAATCCGCAAAGGAAGTTGTCAATGTAATCATACCATTTCATGAAAAACTACTCAAGAGTTTTTCAGCAGAAGAACTCATAGGGGGATTTGTGATTTTCAAGAGGAATATGATTAATGCGGAAATAAAAAATGTTGCAATTGAAAATTTGAGGAGACTTTTGAACAAATTTTATTCTTCCTACAGGAACAATAATTCCAACACAATTCCGGCAAATTATTACTTTTCTAATGATGATCTGGAAATTCACATAGTCCATCAAAGTATGTTTCAATCGGAGTTAAACAGCAAATACCGCGATGTTGAGAACATGATATTCTTTGAGACAGGTTATGTGGACCATTCGCTTGAACAAAGAATTGTTCAAGCGAAATACCAAATGAAGATCAACTATGATAAGACTGAATTAGTGAAATTGATATCTGGAAAGATTAGAGAAAAAAAACGGCAACATCAAAAGGCTTTATTTGATAAAAGAATATTGGTTTTTGAATTTGAAACTTATGAGTTAAGTAACGTTTACGAAAACTCACTTCCAGTAGATCAGAAGTTTTTGGACGATCCAACATTTGAAAATTACGTAGACGAGCAAACAGCGATAGTTTTTATGATTTATTCAATCTCAAAAAGTCGAATTCGGACAGAAGTTAGACTAATTAAAGATCAAACTTTTGATTCTAGTCTTGCCTCAATCTTATCAAACCTTAAAATAAAAAGGTGGTAACATTTGCTAAAACGCCATAAGCTAACCGAGCAATTTGCAAAGACTTGAGCAATCCGCTAGCTTAGAAGATATTTAGAATGGTTCAGCTTACGGCGTTTAGCTGTACGTTGTGTGCAAGCAGGGTACGATAGTAAAGATTAAAAAACAACGTATTCAGGAATGAAAGTTGAATTAAAGACCAAATCAAATATAGCTCCTTTGCTATTTGAATTGCAGAAGATTAAAAAACTTGTAGGAGATAAAAATGAAAATGGTGGTCTGACTGTTAGATTTCGAGGATCTAAAGTTTGTTTTACAGATGTTTTTAAGTATGAAAAAATTGTCAGTATACTTAAATCCTTATTGAAATTCAATGTCATAATTAGCAGTTTCTCAAAAAAACAAATAATTCAAAATTCGTTGAATACTGTTGCATTGAATAATATTGAAAATTCAGAGGAATTTTTAAAAATAGTAAATTTTGAATTTAAAAATTATTACAAAGGAAAACCTGAAGTTCAATATTATCTTTTGTGTTCTCTATCCGTAACTGAGCTTCCGTTTGATTCTACAAAAATCAACGATTCAATAATAACATTTACAGGACCTAACTATCCTGACAAATTTATTGAAAGCCGATCAAGGCTATACCAAAAACGTTATAATGAATCAGAAGAAAATAAAAGCCTAAAATTAATTGTTAGCGTCAAAGAAAGAGATTTTCAGGATGCTTTTGAAAAGGCATTAGGCGATTTGGAAGTTTTTAGGGCATTACTTTGCTTGCAAACGTTAGACTGGAGATTCCCCATACATACAAAACCTATAAATCAGGTATTGTACGGAGGATTATTTACGTTGCATCATGAAAATGGAGAAAATGTGGATGATAATTTTTATTGGTATGATCCCAATCACGAAAGTGCTCGACTATTTGATATTAATAAAATCAATATGGAGCTTTTAAAAAAGCAGACTGAGTTTTTGATTTTAAAGCTTAACAGTTGCCTGCCTAAACATTCGAAAACTATTAAAAGTGTCTTGAATCAATATGTTAGTGCTTATGATCAGGTAAATAAGGATTCGTGTTTTTTAAAGGCATGGACTGCTTTGGAGAATTTGTTAGATACGCACAGATATGATATGTTAATAAACCGATGTGTAATTACCTATAAAAATCCTGATTTCTCTAAGGTTGAATTAGAGTCATTGAAAACATGTCGGAATGAACTTGTTCACGAAGTAAATCTTGATAATGGCGATCGTCCTGAAATTTTAACAAACTGCTATATTATACACAATTTCATTTTTCGTCAAATATCTTTAAATCTACAGTATGCAGGAAAGATTCAAAGTATGTCAGAGTATGCTGATTATTTAGATTATCTCAGTAATAGGAAGGATATAGATGAGTTAGAAAATAAATACATGAAATTTAAAGATGAAGTTTCAAACGGTTAATAATGCCAGCACTCAACATTGGCTAAATATGCATGCGGTTTTATCTCAGTCAGAAGCTTGGCGGCATTTGGAAATTCCGCCACGAAAGGTAATTTTAAAATCGGTGTGGCTTCGAGCAATCCGAAATGAAAAAGCAATTTAATCCGCACGACATTTTAGCCGAGACGTTGGTGATCATTATTACAAGATTGCATTCAATAAAAAATTATGACAAAATATAGAACAGCTCTCCCACAGCTAACAGAATCCACATTTTTGACCGATGGTGGATTAGAAACAACTTTAATCTTCAATCAAGGTATTGACTTGCCCCATTTTGCATCATTCGATCTGCTTATGAATGAGGATGGCAGAAAGGTGCTTCAGGAGTATTACCAGAATTATATTGCTATTTCAAAGCCAAATTGTAAAGGATTCATACTGGAAGCCGCCACCTGGAGAGCGAATCCCGATTGGATTGAGAAAATTGGGTATTCATTTGATAAACTAGAATTAATAAATAAAACGGCTATCCAAGAACTTGAGATCATAAGGAATAATCATGAGAAAGAAGATTTAAAATGCCCATTAGTGCTTGTATAGGCCCCCGGAGTGATGGCTACTCCCCGACAAGCAAAATGAGTATAAAAATTGCTGAAGAATATCATTCTTTTCAAATCAAAATATTAGCAGAAACAAATGCTGATCTCATTTCTGCTATGACAATGAATTATAATGATGAAGCTATCGGAATTGCAAATGCAGCAAAAAAATATAATATCCCTGTTGTCATTTCATATACGGTTGAAACAGATGGGAGACTTCCAAGTGGAGAATCTCTCAAAGACGCCATTACTACGCTCGACAAGTTAACCGACAATTACGTTTCTTATTTTATGATCAATTGCGCGCATCCCAATCATTTTACAAATGTGTTGAAAACAACTGGTAACTGGTTGGGTAGAATTGGAGGTATTCGCGCCAATGCCTCTACTAAAAGTCATGCAGAATTAGATGAATCAGAAACCATTGATGAGGGAGACAAAGATGATCTTGCCAAATGCTATAAAGACCTAAAAATACTGCTGCCAAATCTTAACGTAATAGGTGGTTGTTGTGGTACTGATCATACACATATAGATAAGATTTGTGAGCTTTGGTTTAAAGAATAACTTATTTAAGTAAATAAAAAAGATTGTAAATGAAATATCTTAATAAAATCAAATTGGAAAGCGGACAGCGTAGTATACTTCTCTCTTCCTTTGCAGCCATTTCTGGTGTTGGACTACTTTCATATGCCGCTTTACCTTTCTTGATAGGTACAACAATGGTAAGCCTTAATTTGAACGAGGCGAGTGTAGGCCTTATTTACAGTTTAGAGTTTCTGGCTACAGCTCTATCATCATTAATTGTCGCACCAAAAATCGGCAAAATTAAGCGTAAGAATCTGGCATTAATTGGAGCTTCAATTGTTGTTTTAGGTAATCTTGCCTCTGCCTGGTGGTGTAGCTATGAATTTTTATTAGTGATTAGGCCATTGACAGGAATTGGAGCAGGGCTAGCTTTGGCTTGCGGAAATGCCACAATCTCCAACGCCAAACATCCAGCAAAAATAGCTGGGATGATGAATGTTTTGTTTGCTGGGATGTTGCTTTTACTCATGTTATTCTTGCCATTATTAATTGTGCCTTGGGGCATACAAGGTGTCTTTCTTGGCTTAGTGGCAGTAACCCTGATTTTTCTGGTCATGTTGATGCAAATGCCCCAACGAGCCATCACAAATCACGTTGCCCTCAACTCTACCAAAACAAACAATAATATGGTTTTTAGTATAGCCGGGATAGCTATATTTGCTGTTTTTTTTATGTATACACTAAGAGATTCTATGGCTTGGGGTTTTGTAGAGAGAATTGGCATTGAAGTCGGATATACCACTTCTGAAATGGGTGGATTACTTTCTCTGCAGGCATTCATAGGTCTGTTGGGTCCCATGATCGTCGCCTTGATTGGATTTAAGTTTGGAGTAAAACTTCCCCTGCTATTTGGGTTGGCCTTTGCAGGACTGACTACATTTGCAATATTTTTGTCTGTTAACACCTCTTCTCTTTTTGAGGTTGCCGTTTTATTTTTTTCAGGTAGTTACTTTTTTGGCATCTCTTATCTGACTGCTTATGCAGCTACGTTAGACCTTGATGGCCGTATTGTGGCGGCTTCGGGAAGCGCGATGGTGTTCGGAGTTGCTGTAGGACCAGCATTATCTGGCTATCTTATTAACAACGGTGGCTATGCCATGGGAGCATGGGCAACACTTGCATTAGTTGTTTTGATGGTAATAGTGGCAATAATTTCAATAAAATGGGGGTTGAGAAGTACAAAGGAAGGCCCAGTGATGAAAAATTAACGATCACCAACAAAAAATATAGTGCATTTGGTAAATAGTACTAAAAATGAAGATGATAGAATTAAATAAACATAGTAGTAAATTGAAAGTTATGAGCGTTGAAATGCCAAACGCACCATATTAAGACCGTTATGCCTTATTAAACAAAAACAAATGAGTGAAAAATTTGAAATAATTCCAGCAAGTAGTAGTGCTATTGATAAAAGTGGGATAAATAATCTGCTTGATAATATAAGACCTATTTGGAAAGGAAGAAATTTAATCCAAAGAGTCGAAAGGTTATTACCTGTAGATGCAAGTAGTGCCTGTCAGAGACTTTTTAATGCCTCAGTTCACGATTTAAAAGAAAAAATCATTGTTATTGGTGTTGATTTAGCTAAAGAAGTTGCTTTGAATTATAATCTTCCACCACTAAATCGAGATGAAGATATTTTGGAATATAATGTATCAAAGACAATAGATTTATCTTATCGAATAGGTCTCCTGAAAAGATCAGAATGGAGACGCATTCACAGATGTTATGAAATTAGAAGAGATTTAGAACACGAAGATAATGAATATGAAGCTGTTTTAGAAGATTGTTTTTATATTTTCAAGTCAACAATTGATATTGTTCTGTCCCAAGACCCAATTGAATTATTAAAAGTTACTGATGCAAAAGAACTTGTTGAACTTTCAACAATAACAACCCCATCAGAAGAATTTTTGGAAGATTATAAGAGTGCTCCAAACTTAAGACAAAATGAAATTAATAAGTTATTGATTTCTTACGCCTTTGATAGTGACAAGCCTGATATAGTAAGAGAAAATAGTGTTGAATTAATGAGACAGATTGCTCCTTTAACAATTAATACAGTTACTATTGAATTAGCAGGAGTTTTAGAAGATAGACTTGGTAGAAATAGAATAGATATTATAACTGCAAAAATAGGAAATGCGTGTGGAGCAATTGGCTACTTTAAGAAAGTGAAGATTAAAGATTTTTACAATGAATTATTAAGTGAACTGAAATCTATAGGTAACGACTGGGATGAACAAGAAAAAATCTGCACCAAATTAGAAGATGTCGGTGGTTTAAAATATTGCCCAGATGATTTATATATAGATACATTAATAAATTTAGTCGAATTTTATATTGGAGAAGAAAGTTATGGTCAATGGCGTAATTATCGACCGGTATTTTATAGCGATAGTGCTTCTCCAATCATTAAAAGAATATTAGAATCTGACTCAAAAAGAGTCGGAAAACACATTGAAACATTAAGAAAAAAAAGAAATATAAAACATTCAATATCTAATAAATATATATTAAGGAGATTTGAAAGTTTAGTTGATACAGCTGAAATAGAATAATAACAAGGCATAACAAAGGCTCATAAATAATTGCCGAGATGGTAGTAAAATCAAGCATTGCAGCTCGTTTGAAGTTTGTTGTAAATTGAAAGATTATTGCTTGGAAATCGGCAACTATTCATAGCCAAACCGTTATTGCGACACGAGGTCGCTTAAGTGATTGTAAGACAGGGACAAACGGTCTTTGATCTTACCTGTTGTTCTCCCAACAGTACCCTACCGGGACAACTGGCGGATGGTGAAGTCCCGATTGCGATCGGGATTGAATCTCCCGGATAAATTGTACCAAACGTCTGGATCTCGTATCCTATGACGGGGCAAGAAGCCGTGAGGGGCCGGAACGTAAAGAAAATACCCTTTTGGGTATTTTTAGTGACGGGCCAGCATGTAGCGCAAGCAGTCTTCGGTGTCTCAATAACCGATACAGGGCATGGGTTTGTGGGTATGGCTAAATTAATTGAATATTCCTTAACCACCGTGATGAGTAAGGAGCGAAAAATGAGAATGACACGCTCTGTGC
>SDBV01006673.1_pt1 | contig 15922 bp, 42 predicted proteins | sample 2277081 | NCBI WGS metagenome assembly SDBV01 (sample SAMN10402039, study PRJNA504765) | marine sediment metagenome | isolation source: marine sediment core GS10_PC15, 223 cmbsf | place: Arctic Ocean: Southern Knipovich Ridge | collected 2010
GCTGTACCCGCTCGATCAGCCACGGGAGGGGCAACACGCGTAACGAGGGGTCGGCGTCCCCCGGATCGATGTCCCCTCAGCTTTAGCCAACTCGGCAAGCTCGATGCTCCCTTCTTTAGTGTGAGAGGCTTCACCTCATATCCTCCCTGCTACAAGTAACCAACAGGTGGTTTTCCCTTTTGTATTAGGTAGCTAACCCACGTACCATCTAGGTGATCAACCTAGACCCTTCTAGAACTTGCAGCTTTCCCATCAATTATATTATAACACAAACCCGAGCAGACATTGCAACTCGGAGCCGCTAATTAGCCCTCACTCCGAAGAATGCTAAGGCAGCTAGCGTATCATCAATTGCTTTGATCAGTTTGGGTCCCTCAGCTCCGATAGCCTTCTTGTACGCTTGGAGACCATTAGCCAACCCTTGTGAATCACCTGCATCGAGCTTGGCGAATAGAAGTGTATCACGGAGATCAAACCTAGTCGTAATAGCTTCTATATCAACTAGTCCCCCTAGAAGCATACCCTTTATGATGGCTTCTTTCTGTGCTTGTGTAAGTTCTGCCATATGATGTTCCCTCCATACTTTTCGTGGATCGTAGACGGACACCGGATCTCGAGCACGTGATACACTATTGATCTGGTTGTGCCCAAGATGAACATCCGGTTGGTCACCTAGGCCTAGTTCTTGGTCGATGTAGTCGCTTAACCAGATTAGGGAGTCCCAAGTGCTCTTGGATAGCACATCCCCTGGTGACGCTACAACTTCGATCCCGACTAGATAACGATTAGGGTTGAGATTGTCACGTGTTAGCTTTCTAATGATGGAATTACTTAAGTCTGGACTAGCAACGCCTCCAGCGTGCCAGGCGGCGTTGCTTAGTTTCACGTATTGGTGGATAATTCTTCCATCAATACCAAAGTGAGCACTAGCACTTGCCGCCGGATTATTAAACCATGAACCCATACCGTTAAGTGTGCCGCCACCACTAATATGATACACCTTACCCCAAGTGTGGCGGCCTAGTTGTCCATGTGTACCTCTTGGGTAGCCGAAGTTAGGAGAGCCTTTCCAGACGATGCTACGAGTTACTGGTGGCATCAGTCTCCTCCTTCGCTACTATTGTTGGGCACCGTTCACCTGTACAACCACTACATTGTAGGAGATCGACATCCTCTATGTAGACAATACAAGCTTCACAGAGTACTCTTTGGCATTTACTACAGTTAGTAGGGCCTACACGTACAGGTATGTTTGCTTTGTGTTCACATACGCATTGACAAATCGCGATGATACCTTCGACGTTGGAAGGATATGAATCCACTTTCTTCTCCGACATAAATCACCTCCTATAGATTATTGTACTAGGATATGCCTGGGTAATTTCAAGGGTCTTTAACCGTACATACCGGGGAACTCTAGACTCTCCACATTACTTATGACCTCTTCTACTTCTGCAGCAAGCGTCTCTAGATCAACCCGTACGTTCTCGTCCTCAACTCCGTCGAGTGCCCCACGAATGAATTCAGCCCCGGCACTCATCTGATTACAAGCGTTAGAACACCTATACGATCTACTTGGCGTACGTTGCCTACCGGATTGTACCTTAGCATAGGTATACGTAACCAGTGCATCAAGGATCGACTCCGGTAAGTCATCATTCACAGTGGGTCGGTCGAGACCTTCCAAGGTGTCAGCAGTCTCTGTGACCACTCCAAACCTCTCCGTATTCTCCGCAGGTGTGCCAGATATATTATCTCGCCACGAACCCATCTCCTCTGCAAGCTCTTCTAGGTCCGCAAAGCCATCGTTGATAGCGTCGCGCACAGTACCTGTACCTTCGATGAATTTGTATCGACCCATTATAGTCTCCTATCTCTAATTAGTACCATTGACATCTTCTCCTTAAGTGGCAATTCCTTGCTGACATTGATTGAGCAAGACTCACATAAGACAACAAGAAGATCGGGTGTTCTTAATACCCACTTAGCGGCGTTGTCACAATCTTCTGCACCGCACTTCATTTCATCTCACTATTCCCTATCATAAGCTTCCTCAACTTCTATGGGATATCCTACATCAAGAGGGTCATTAACTCGACGATCAAGTCCACGTGCTCTCCTATCTTGCTCAGCTATTAGCATGTCTACCTGCTCTTCTGCGTTAGAAAGTTCCCGTTCATACATTTCTGAAGCTATTTCTGCGGTAGGAGAGTAACGGTACATTCCAGAAACCGTACGCCTTAAATACGAAATAGCATTCTGGAGGTGTGTATCAGTCATCACATGTATAGAGAGTACCTCTCCGTCACTAGTCTCCCATATTTCATTGCACGACATGATATACTAACCTTCTTTCTGGTGCTCATAAGGGACTAGATGTTTCAATCCGTTGATTCTCGGACCTCCATAGAGAAATTCTATCGCCCTATCGCATTTAAGATTAGGGTAGTACCCTAGTTCTAGTATTACGTACCAACCTAGACCGAGGAATATGCGTACTGCTAAACCTCTAGTCTCAACACCAAAACCGAAGCGTAGATCTCGCATACCCACTTTTCTATTCCTCTATTGGACCAGCTTGTAGTGTCTTAACATATCCTAGCTTTCTCCAGGTATGCTCGTTCTTGATGATGTGAGCAAAGTATGCCCCATGTGAGTCAGCATCGAGCATGCCTATAATCTTCTTAATAGGCACGTCTGTATACTTATAAACTTCACCATTGGCAAACACCATGGTTAGGTCTACAACATCCCCTGGCATTGTTTCGATGCCAAACCCTTGGATCATTGAGCTGTTACATAGTATCATGTTCATACAATTACTATCCCTTCGTTAGTGTACACCTTACCATCTGGCATCACGATTGTGATTGGGACCTTCCGCGTGCGTGCGTATCTAATCGTTGCCCATGTTCCACTACGTCTTACTGCCTCAGAAGCAGGTGCCGCAATTAAGATGTCTGACATCTGCACTATGACCTTGTTGCGATCGAGGTACCCCCCCTCCTCAAACGTAATATCGCCCTTCATGTGGGCACGCCTCGAGGGATTAAGTGGCGGGTGTATAGCAATATCGAATGTGCCCATTGCTCTCGCCATCATATGTACGTCTTCGTCCGCGCCAACACAGTCACCATGATGCAGTATAATGTTATGCCCCATAGCAGATTCATACTTCATAACACCCAGTAGGAGTTCCTCAACCTTTTCACTTTGGGTGTTGGTCATTCCCTTCTGAGTACCAGTAAAGCCTATGTGCATACTTCTCCTCTCTCTATATTATAACACAAACACTCCGCCTAATGCAAGTCCCATCAGAAACTTATCTATAGTTATAGATCAGGCTCCTTCTCTTTTGGTGTTAGAAGGTGTATCTCTTCTACATCATCAATCTTGACAGTTATATAGGCGCTTGTATCCCATTCCTCTTTAGGAGTATTTGCTGCCTTGTCATATGCTTCCGCCGTTGAAGAAGCTTCCACCTTAAGACGTCCAGTAATAGAGCCGTGAACATAAAACTCACGCATAGTGTTAGTCTCCCTTCACCAACTCTGCTACGGTTTTGATCTTGATCCGACGTATACTGTAACGGTTCTTCCCAGCTTTAGGACGACGATTCTGTTGAAGGATCCACATCTTAGTATAGTCTACATACTCCTTATGTACTGCAAGCTCTAGTAGGTACTTCTCTTGTTCTGAGTGCACACCAAGAGCATCATTGGTAGTAGCTATCACCTCTAAGTCGAGCCCATGTTCTTTCTGACCGATGAGTAGCATACGTTCCATTATTCCCTCCAGTTGAATGTAGTAGCCATCCTTGGGAAGAATGCTGTGGCTTGATCCCTACTGAGCTTCCCTCCGTAACGAGCAGCAAACATCACCGTATCATGTTCTGGTAAGTCGTGGTTGCCACTAATGTATGCAGCCCAATCATCTATACCACCTTTCACGGCGACGATGGCACAAGTAAATCCATTTGCAGCCCAGAACTTCCAGTCTATGATGTCGCGTGCAACAGCAATATCATCTGGGTTAGTAAGTCTTGGAACTAGTACATTTTCTCCACGTGTATTTAGTCCTTTTGGTGTAGTCATGATACCCTCCTTACAACTCGAAGAATGCTAGCTGGGATAGTACTAATCTGTCCATCTCCATGTCGTATGTCTACCATAGTTACAGAATAGTGTGGTGGGTTGAATATACGAATTATAGTACCTCTACCTTCATGTCGGAAAGGATCTTCATCCCACTCTACGAAGTCGCCCTCGACTATGAGAGTAGTATACTGTACAGGTGGAGGTTTCTTCTCTCCCCATTCCTCTAGTATGCCATCAGCTATATCTGCTAGTGTGATGTCTTCAACGTTGTCCTTTGCGCGCTCTGCTATCTCGAGTAGCGATGTCCTCATCTCTATGAGATGTCTAATGGCTTCTCGAAGCTCAGTGGAATCGAGTGGTCCCTTCTCCCTATGAGGTTTGGTTCTGTTGATACCGTCCCTTGCGTCTGCCCACTTCTCTAGACGCCGCAGCAGTAGTGGCAGAGGTAGACTACGTTCAGTAGACACATGGATTCCTGGACGTTCTTTTACTACCTCCTCTGTAAGCTTATCTAGTGTTTCGTCACTCATGGTAAGTGTACCTCCTTAGTCATCTTGGATCCACATCTCAGCTATATCTGAATCATTCTCACATTCAGTTAGACATCCTTCGCAAAGGAGATCTGGTCCAACAGACTCATATATCTTACATCGGACACACTTAAGTATCCTTTCCTCTAGATAACGTCGACGGAGCCATTGTAGCCACCTTGGATAACGTGGGCGCTTACTCATGGTATCTCCTTCCGCTTACCAATTCCTTCTGGGCGATTAAGTGGTATAGTCTTACCAGCTTCTCGCCCTTCAGCGTAAGCTCCGCGGTGCATATCTGTAGTATTATACGATTTACTTGTCCTCTTAGCGCCCAGTTTCTCGTACGCGTATGATTGTAATGCATCTTGAGTAGTACTCACCAACGCTTGTGTGGTTGGATCCGATGCCTGCCTCTCACTCTGCTCGTAGAGTCGACGACTGACTTCATATACAGCACCTGCCAACCAAGAATTCCGCCAACGTGTTAAGTTCCCTCGCTCACCTAGATCATGCTTGGTCACATCGTAGCAGATCTGATCGAGGGCACTGGCGAGCCATTCGTAGACCATGATAGTTATCTGGATATCTGTAGGCTTACCTACGAATACCATACGTTCGTGCCCACGTCTCCTTGAAACGAGGACCTTACAGAAGTAAGCCTCTGATACAGCTCCTGCTAGATCACGTCTCCAAGCGCGGCTCACAGCTGGATATTCAGTGTGAGTAACACCTACCTTCTGTTCAGTTTTGAGTTCGACCTCTGCTTCGCTGAGCTTGTACTTGAGCATAAGTTCTTGGGCCTTCTCTGCAGCTCTAGCAGCCTCATGTTCGTTACTGCTACGACTTAGAGCAAGACACTTACGTACTAGCTCGATGATGTCTTCGCGTTCATCCATTACGTTCCACTCAAACGATACTTAAGCCCTATACGTGGGTCGAATATCGATTCTAACTCTGATTTACGATCAGCCAATCGCATCTTGACGAGACATTCTAACGTAGCAAGGGATTCCTGTAGTTGGTATGCTGATTGACCCACAGTAGTAAGCTTACTGTATGCTCTCGCCTGCGCCTTAGATAGCATCTTCATCTACCCCCCTTAGTTCTAATACCGCAAGTGTAACTCGTTGAGCCATTTGATGATGCATCTCTATAGCTTGCTGCCATGTGGAACAGTGTTCTTCCTCTCCATCTAGAGGTCCCCCGAATACTAGAGTTTCAAAGACTAATGGGGGCCCATCTCCAGATGAGTGATCTAATCCTATAAAGGTAGTTGATATACGAATATCTTCATCACGTAAATCTGCGACGTGTCGATCAGTTGTATCAAACCACCGACCCCACTCCTTCGCACTTACGGCTACAACTTCCCTATCATTTGTAAGAATGTAATGCATCTTCCTAGTTCCACGCGTTCTTGTTGCCGTAGCAGAGTTGTCTTCCTTCGACGAGGAAGACATCAATGCCCTTGTGTTGCATTTCACCTACGTCTGGCCAATCCTTAGCATCTTCGTACTCTTCCATTGACTCAAACTCGTCGCGTGTTCTCACAGAGTGGATGTTCATCTCGAAGGGCCAAGACTCTTGTGACATGATTCGAACTTCCGCGTCAGGATCAAGTGTTTCTAGCTCTTGGAGTAGCTGTCTTACCTTCATGACGTACCTCCTTTTATTCGTACCACTTAACCATATCGTCATAGACTTGTAGGAACTCTTCACTCTCCGGGACATGTTCACGTATGAGATCCATAAGTAAGTCATCAGCTAAGGGGTGCGTCATAGATGGATATGGTACTGATTCTCTATCTATTGTCCACTGATTCTCCGATAATATCTCTCGTAGACGCACTAAGGCTTCTGGTCCGTTCATACTCAACCTCCTTTCTTCCCAGATGCTTCTAGATAACCTATTCGGAATCCATCCTGTGGACAGAAGAGGTTAGGGTTGTAAGGATCATTACTTGGCTTCATGACGAAGTCTGTGTAGCGACGATGTACAGGGCAGAATATCTTCTTGAACACTAAGACGTTCTTGCTAACTCTTTCCACGATGTAGTAATTTACTACCTCCACCTAATTGATGTTCACCTTCGTAGCAAGGCATACACAAGACTGCCTTACAGAACTTTGTAGGGCAGGCGATCACCGCTTCTCGCTTATGACAGTACTCACATTGACCTAAGTCTTCGCTTTGCACAGATCTCCTCCTTCTCTTATATTATACCATAGGAGAAGCCGCCTTTGCAAGCCCGGAGCAGTAATTATTTATTTACATACTCATTTCGCATACTCTGTAACATGTCCTGTATATAGAAGAGCCCCTCTATGAGACGTGCTATACGAGCACACTCCTTAGAGCAGGTGTTACGGAAGAAGCCTCCTCCTGCATCGGGATTGTACCCAACATTACAGACAGTACAAGTTTCCATATCTACAACTCCTTTACTTGTGGCAGATTATGAATCGACGATCCAGAAGGCCTTCGATTACTACCTTAACACTAGGCCACTCTAGTTGACCGTTACCACAACCAGGTCTCGGCATGACTACTTGTTGCCAACCCATTCTATCCGTCATACCTACAAGTTCCTGTGTACTCTGGACGATTAGATCTATGTCGGCCCGCTCCCACCAGTTGTGCTTGACAGGAAACGTGATCAATGTTGTCGTCCAACTCTCAATTAGTTCATCTGTCTCCTTAGTCAATGCAACCTGCTTGAGATCGAATACGTGATTTCCACTATCTCTAAGGCAAGCACCCAGCTCTAATGGGAGGTCAGGCCACCTCTTAGCAGCCTCGAGAGCGCAGCCACGTCCCATTACTGCATTACCGTCTTTCTTCACGAAGCCATTCGTCGTAATAATTGTAGCTGGTGCTACAATACTCCAGAGGTCCTTGTATACCTCCTGCATGATACTACTCTAACTCCTTTACCACTATCTGGAACTTGCTCCCATCATCCATGAAGATCACAAGCCCTACATCATCAGTTAGTATCCCAGACTCCTCTAGGAACGACACATTTCCAGGGTAGAATTCTTCATCATTCTCAACATCTATGTAGGAGCTAAGAACCTCATGTATCTTCGCACTTAATTGACGCGCTGTGGTCTTCATTTCTTGTCCTCCTCTTCCATAAACACTTCCTCAAAGTCAAGGTCAGTAACCTTTATTACCGCAAGTATACCTTCTGCCTGCTCCTCATCTGTAGCATCAGGATCTAATCCCTCTACCTCAAAATCTTCATCAACAAGTCTGACCTTAAAGAACCGACTCATTTCTCCTCCTCCATTGGATATCGAATGTACACAGCATCCTTCCTGAAAGATACTCGCAGATGTGGTAGATATTTACGTAGACGCCCATTTGGATTACGTAGAGCAGACATAGTATTTACTGTACTTCTACCTACTATCCATGGACTTATGTCTAGAGCCTTACCCTTAGGTATTGCTTCTATTATATCCCAAGGAAGTCGTAGATTGTCTTTTCTACCTGGTATCTCATCAATATTGATGTAGTTTATATCCGTCACAGCACTCTCCTCCCTGGCGGATCTTCCAAATACTGTATGGCGATCTGAATCCTTGTTATATCCTGCTCAAAGTAACCCAGAGCTGTATTACACTTACTACATAGTAACCCCCGTACTTTCTTAGTACCATGATCGTGGTCAACAAAGAGTGGTTTAGTGAATCCACGTCTATCAAGGCTGTGTTCAGGGTTACCACAAATAGCACACACACCTTCTTGGAGGACCAAGATCTCATTGTATTGGTCAAGGGTGAGCCCATACTTTGTGCGTAAGTAGTAATCACGTTGATACTCAGCTTGGTTAAAGGTTGGGGTAGTACGTACTCTAGATGGTCGAGGATCTGTATCTATCCGTTCATTGTTCTTATCAATACGATCCTGCACTTCCTTCGCGTATCCAGGAGCACATTGAACACAAATACCTTCCCACATGGAACTCATTGTACGTACTTCACCACAAGAATCACAGAGAGCGGTTTGAGCCATTAACTTTACCTCCTTAGAGAGTGAGTGACAGAGAGAAGCTCTTAAAAGGCGCGCTCTTAACAATTCTATTTTATGTTGTTGACTATATAGTCAACAAGGGTAGTATAACGAAAGAAACATTTTCTCTATCTCACTCTCTTCTCTCTCTACAAATATTAGTATGTATGTATGTATTTTATACATTCTTAAATACATATGCATGGGGTTGGAACGCTTATAGAGAGTGCTTGTTCTAACCCCATGCATATGTATGTGAGAGAGTCGAGAGAGGGGACGGGACCGCGCAGCCGCTTTCCGGTCTACTACGATCCCCTTGTCCCCTCTGTGAATGACTCGACTAGGCCTTGGCAGGCTTCTTTGCTTCCTCTTCTGCCTTAGCCTTCTCCTTTTCGGCTCTGGCAGCAGCCTTCTCTGCCTTTACCTTGTCACGGTACTTCTTCTGAGCGTTCTTAAAGGCGTCAGAGTCGCGATAGTTCTTCCGGTAATCCTTAGCCTTGTCAGAATCTTGGTACTTGGCTCGGGCGGCCTTTCCCTTGTCAGACTCCTGATACTTCTTACGGGCATCCTTACCCTTATCAGAATTCTGATACTTTTCCCGGGCAGTCTTTCCCTTATCAGACGCCTGGTACCGCTCGCGGGCTGTTAGTCCTTGTTCATCCCGCTTTGGCTCGCCTCGGAGCTTCTCCTCCTTAGGCGTTTCTGCCTTTGCCTTCTTTCCCTTCTTAGCCATTGATATCACCTCCTTTCTATATGGGGATCTGAATCTCTAATAGTAGTATATCGCATTTTTGGTGGCAATTGCAACTCGTCTCCGCCACATAATCTCAAACTTTTTCTCCGTATGTGTTGCAAATATGACAGCTCTTCAGCCTTCGAAATCTTCTGTCGCACATAAGGATCATTGTCATTCTACATCCTTGCCGTGTGCAACGCCAGATATGATATGTTGGAGCTGTTATACTGTAGCCATTATATTGCCACAAAGCGCCATCGTTTTTGTGCTTGTGTTGGTTCCTGTTCTTAGCTCTTACTTCTGTCTCAGAAGGGGGCTCTAGAATAGATTTTGATTGGAATGCTCCTAATCCTCCTCTCCCAGGTGGGCGTTCTTTCATCGTAGGAATATTTCTACTCCTTCTGGCATCCCGAAGTCATCATCCTCAAAGTCTGCTCCATTGCAGCTAAACATGATGGCTCCAGCGAGGATCAAGCCTAAGATTATTGTCCGTAGGATATTAACTCCTTGTAGTGTTGTTGTCACAATTCCTCCTATCCGTACATTTGGTCTTGGCAGCTCTGACACGTACCATTGATGGCAAACTCTTCACGTGACAGCTCATCCTTAAAGTCCCATTCCTGTACATGATCCGTCTTACATGATACACAAACTTTGCGATGAGTCTTACGTTGGAAGATTCTCCTAAACGTTTTGAGCATATTCCTCCTTTCTACTTTTTCATGTACCTACTCATTCCGAGGAGGCCTTGGTTGATGTTCCGTGCTAAATCTGCAGCTTGTTCTAGTGTAAGTTCCGTATACACCTCCTTTTTATGCTTCTTACCATTCACAATCCCTAAGTGAAACGTTCCCCCTGTGAATCCAGCTGTTATCTGCGGTTGTTTTTTCCCGAAGATGTGCATACTTTACGGGTTTCCTTTCACCATGTTTATTCCTTCGGTCATATTCACACATTGTTGGCATCCACATTCAGTTAGGAAACGTAACATCCTTCCTTCTAGTTCACGGATTGTTCGTTTATGTCCATCACGTTTTGCTGCTAAATTACGTGCCTCATTATGAGATTTATGTTTCATGCTTAGAAGTCCTCCTTCGCTTTTTCTAATGCTGTAATGAGCTCTTCAATTTGGACGTCCTCACTTAACGTGAAGCCCTTCTTTGTTGGGAGCCATTTGCCGTCATCTGTGAGGTAGTGCTCTCGTATATGTAGTGATGTTTTGTTGTTGTACTCTCCAGACTTTACGTGTATCTGGCTCGTAGGTCCCTTTTCGATTACCCCGTATATTTTGTCTGCCATTACTCCTCCTCTGGATTGAATGTTGTATCTTGACAGTTCTGGCACATTCCACTTATGGTGTACTCCTTTCTACTAAGGTCGTCTCGAAATTCTTTTGCGTCTTCATCACAGGTCATACATTTATTTGTACGTATGATTATCTCACGATCTTTGCCAGTAAACATTTTGGCTAGTGCGTTGATTCCATCACTCTTTTTGGTTGGTTCAGCCATTAGGTTGTCTCCTTAACAAACTTGAGTGTTGCTATTATATCCTTCAGTCGTTTGATGAGTACTGGCGGTCCTATACGTCGCATAAAATGGGGCATATCTTCACCGTCGAGTACTGTGTCTAGTTCATACTCTAGGGCTTGTAGAATTGTGTCGACCTGCACCTTCGAGAGACGTATATCAATCTTACTAGCCACTGGATTTACCTCCTTTCTGCTAAGGTAGATTCAATTCCCTTCTGGTTGTCTCAAGTCGTTCGTAATAGTTGAGACGGTCTGCGTACTTGATGATCTCAAGAGGTTCGCCAGCTAGCATTTGTTGACTCCACCAAATCATACGGCCTACTCGACCGTTACCATCTACGAAGGGGTGGATGGACTCGAACCAGACATGATGTGTCCATAGGCTTAAGTTTTCACGTCGATCTTCGCTGTGGATTTCATATTGCCATTGAACCATTTTCCTCTGTACTTGGTCTGCTGGTGGAGGAATATAGTCTCTAACGCGTACTGCTACATTACGGTATTCACCTGGTATTACATCTTCGCCGTAAGAGTCTATGCAACCACCTATGATCTTCGTGAACAGAATGGAGTGTATTGTTCTAGGGTGTAGCAGCTCTCCTTCCTCTACAGCAGTTCTACAGGCTACTAGTGCTAATAAGTGTCGATCCGCCAATTCCCCAGGAGGAATGCGCTCGATCAGGTTACTATGGCGAGCAGCCTCTGCAAGCCGTTCTATGGGATACATCTGTATCATTGCTCCTCCTTCTGATTCTAAGGCAGTATCTTATACCCTATCCATAGCCTTGCTGTTGTGATAGCAAACCTTAGTTCCCGTAGGTATTTCTTACGCAGTCTTACCATTGATGTCTCCTTCTTCCTCGTGGGCCCTCATATCAGACCTTCGCGGAAGCCTACGTCGCTATAGGCTTCCGTGAGGGTCCGATCATCTATCTGTTGTGCAGTCGCTCTAGAAGTTCTGCGACATCTGCTACGTATTGTGCCCATACTAATGGATTTTCGGTTCGCTCCTCTCTCGCAAAGGCAAGGTGGTCTCGTACCGCCACGCGGAGAATATCCATCTCATCCGTGTCGAACTTTAACGTCCGTAGTGTTGCTGGCTTCGGTGTCATGTTACCTCCTATCTTGATCTTGTTACTCCATTAGTTTCTAGGTATTTACACCAGGCATCCCATCTGTGTGCTATGACAAACGCCACACGTTGGTTTGCTGTTGTTAGTGTGTCTTCGTATGGAACGCGTATTCCTACCTCAGGGTCTATTGGTAGTGGGTTACGCCTCAAGATGTCATATGTTCCATCCGGCATCTTGTAGACACTCGCGCTCGGGTTGCCATATATTGCGGTTTGCATGTTTCCTCCTTAGTTTATCGTTGTCAGGTCTTCCTCCTTGACGATTGCATAGAAGGTAAGTTCTACGCCATGACTTAAAACAGTGGCCGTAGTTAGTGTGACACCCAATTCCCTAATGTGTTCCATGAACTTATGCGCAAGCTTACTTGTCTCATTGTCAAGAGCTTCGCCGTCTTCACTGACGATCGAACCTGTGACACGTATGCCTTGTTTCACACTGTCCTCCTTATGACTAGCTATCCCATCTACTTCCATCTAGTACTCCCCCAGGAGTGATTCCTTCACGTGTTAGTACTTCCGGATTTCCTCCTGCAAGAGTGTGTAGGGCAAGGAAGTAGGTTGCCGAGGGTAGATCCCATCCAGCTTCGCAGAGGATCACGAAGATATGACCGAAGTTGCGTGTTGTTCTTAGGGCGGCGATCCATTCGTTGACACCCTCGATTTCGTCGGCATCTCCTCTATCTGCTACCATATCATCACGTATTGTCGTGAAATCATTTATGGCAGCAATTCTCATGCGGTTTATAAGTTCATCCCGATTGTCCACTTCTTCACCTCCAGAGTTTTTCCTACACCTTCACGTAGATCGGTGCCGTTCGTCTCATGATTGCTGTTAGCTCTCTGAGACAGGTCCAACATACTTCTGAAAGCACTTCACCCTCAAAAGGCTTGTCCCAGTAGACCTCCCTTCCGATTAAGTCTGTTCTGCTTCCTGTTCTACATCTTGGACACATCGTGTATCCTCCTATTTTTCTTGTGTGATCGAGCATCCTTTCACGTGATTCCTTCGGTCTCCGAATGGCCAACGAGCACTCGTTTTACGTCCACAGTTGAGACAGACCATGTTCTTCCCTCCTACTTGATGCTATCAGCGTGCACGCATCCTGGCGTGCTGAACCTAGTTCACCCAGTTATTGCCGGCACCCCGAACGAACTCCATGAAGTTCTGGACAATTGTTTCGGGTGTTATGTCCGCTTGTTGTGTTGTTAGATTTTCATGGCGTAGTTCTGTTTCATACTCGTTAAACATCCGCTTCAATAAGCGGGCAGCCTTCAGAAGATTACGCTCAGCTTGTAGTGTCCTTCTAAAGGCTACCATATCAATTCCAGATGATGTTTGTTTAGCGAAGAGGCTGTCCATTGAATTCACCTCCTTCCTTCCTACTTAGTATCTTCCTTCAATTATATTATACTACGAACGACGCAGCATTTGCAAGCCCCATCAGTAAGATATTTACGTCCTTACCTATTGAGTACCTCCAGATTATCTTAAATACGATTTCCCCGACCCTCTACAGCCAAAACGGCGTCCGTTACGATGAAAAGCGTCGCACCTTCCTGTGAATGCTGCATACGTTTCCCTACTCACTATCGTAGGTAGGAGCCTCAGTAGTAGGCTATCTATCATTACCTCCTAACTATATTATACTACAGAAGACACCGACGTTTCAAGTCCCTTCCTACGTTAGGCGGTGGCTAACTTCCTCGCCAGTTTGATGCTGCCCCAGCGTGCGTAATTGGCTGGTGCTTTCTTCTGTCGTGCCTTACGGCGGGCCTTCTTGTTGCGGCGTCTTACGTCTGAGTTCATCTAACCCTCCTTGATCGTCCCGCCTAGCGACCCCGACTTGTCGTGTTGCTATTTGCGGCAGTTACTACATACGCCTCGTTGTGTGTAGGTTGCTCTGCATACTCTACATTTACCAGACATCGTAGACCTCCTTTCCTCTCCTCCATTTCTAGATACGACGTAACGAGCTTGCTGTATCTCGAATGGCGTTTGCTAGGAGTACACTTCCGATGTCAGCCGTGAAGAGATTGCCGAAGAAGTCGGCTATTATCTCTTCCTTCAACATGTCGTTGTCTAGAGTAGGGCCTATTTCGTCTGTGTACACTTTCCATACTCGTTGGAGGGTCTTCTCAGCTTCCTCTAATGTTTGAAGATTCACTTCCTCACCTCCTTTCTGATTGGCTTATACTCTTTCATCAATTATATTATACTACACTATACGCCGCTAATGCAAGCCCCATCATCAATATGAAATAGTTATTATGGAAAAATGTTCATAATATAATGGTTATAATATAGTTGTTATGGAAAAATGTTCATATAGTGTAGGAGGTATAGTATAGAAGTCACCAGGGTTTTGAAACACTCCTACCGTGTAGGGGGGTTGAACGTATATACATGTTGTTATGGAAAAATGTGTATACTAGTGAGTAGGGAAAAGTTTTTTAACAAAAATGTTCATAATAAAATGTGTATGGGAAAATGCTCATAATAAAGTGTGTATGGAAAAATGTTCATATAGTATAGTAGGAAATAGTTGTTATGGAAAAATGTTCATAATCCGGAGGAGGTACATTTGGTTATGGGAAAATGTTCATAGAATAGCGGTTGTAGCCTTATAGGGAAGGATTGTTATGGAAAAATGGTCTTACGGTTTATGAACACTTTTCCATAACAATAAAAATACGTAGTAACTATGAAAGTTTTGGGGCTTGACTTAATAAGTGAAGTGTAGTATAATAAAATTGATGAGAGGTGAGAGAGTTCGAAATGGAGGGAAAAACATTGAGTAGGCCACGACGTAGACTGAAGAAAATGGAAGACATTCAGAAACTACGTCAAGAAGTTACTACGAAGAATGGTGTAGTAACTGTTAAGTTCTTAGAGAAGAAGGGAAGGGAAAAACAATGACTAGTGAAGAAGTACAACAGGAAGAAGTGGAAGAGAAAGTAGTCGATACGCGATCGCATTACGCGAAGTACAAGAAGGCGCACAAGAAGTATGAAGCTTCTGAGAAGGGACAAATCGCTCGTAAGAGGTATATGACGAGTGATAAAGGAGTTGCAGCTCGTAAGAGGTACATGAAGAAACGTTACGAGGAGAATAAGGCAATTCTCAAAGCAGCTCGCGAAGCTGGGATCGACGGAAGAACTGAATAGATAGTCTGATCTCACCTCTCATCATTACAAACAAATAACCATACTAAGAAGTATGGTTATTTGTTTATAGGTTTGGAATAGGGAAGAATTGTTATGGAAAAATTGTTAGTGGAAGAATTATTATAGGAAAGTTGTTGGTGGTAGTATATATAGGAAAAATCATGAACGGTACACTTTAGAGTAACGGGTTCACGGTTACGAAATATATGCCCCTTATGTGTTATGGTGGTCCTTACGGGTTATTAAAGAGTACTTCTCCACCAACAGTTCTTGTGTCCTTATAGACCGCTATATAATAATGACATCATGGCTAAGAAGAAAGATGGTTCTATATACGGTAAGACACTAAGTGCCGAACCAGGTAAACGGCGTGAGAATGAAGTTGGACGTCCTATACTCAACAAGGAAGATATGTACTTCCGTCGAGAGCTAGTATACCATTTACATTCTCGTGGTGTACCTTTTGGTGATATTGTACGTCGTATCCAAGGAGATCCCAACCTAAAGCATCTCCTTGACGGGTACTCCATGCCCTTATATCGTCTGGTCAAGAATGATTATAAGTGGTATGCACACGAGAAGGTGCGAAGTCAACTCATCCCGAAGGATGTACAGAAGTCAGCGCTAGCTGAGTATACAAATCGTATGGATGTTATCTTCGACGACGTCTTTGCCTATCTAGAAAACCAAGAGACTCCTGTGAATGCTAC
>SDBV01006674.1_pt1 | contig 15919 bp, 15 predicted proteins | sample 2277081 | NCBI WGS metagenome assembly SDBV01 (sample SAMN10402039, study PRJNA504765) | marine sediment metagenome | isolation source: marine sediment core GS10_PC15, 223 cmbsf | place: Arctic Ocean: Southern Knipovich Ridge | collected 2010
CTCGCGGAAGGCGGCCAGGTCCAGCCGCAGACCGCTGGCCACCTTCTTCATCGCCGGGACCTGGGCCGCACCTCCCACCCGAGAGACCGAGATGCCCACGTTCATCGCCGGACGCTGACCGGCGAAGAACAAGTCGGGCTGGAGATATATCTGGCCGTCGGTGATCGAAATCACGTTGGTGGGGATGTAGGCGGAGACCTCGCCTTCGAGGGTCTCGACAATGGGCAACGCCGTCAACGATCCCCCGCCCAACTCCTCGCTCAGTTTGGCTGCCCGTTCCAGCAACCGGCTGTGGCAGTAGAAGACGTCGCCGGGATAGGCCTCGCGCCCGGGGGGACGCCGCATCAACAGCGAAAGTTGCCGGTATGCCTGGGCCTGACGAGAGAGGTCGTCGTAGACCACCAGCGCGTGCTGGCCCTTGAACATGAAGTACTCTGCCATGGCGCAGCCGCAGTAGGGGGCCACGTATTGCAGCGGGGCCGGATCGCTGGCCCCCGCCACGATCACCGTGGTGTACTCCATGGCCCCTTTCTTGCGGAGCATCTCGATCAACCCCGCCACGGTCGATTCCTTCTGGCCGATGGCCACGTAGAAGCACTTTACGTCGGTCTCTTTCTGGTTGATGATCGTATCGATGCAGATGGCCGTCTTGCCCGTCTTGCGGTCGCCGATGATCAGCTCGCGCTGTCCGCGGCCGATGGGCGTCATCGCGTCGACGGGCTTGATACCCGTCTGCAACGGCTCCTTGACCGGCTGGCGGTGGGCCACGCCGACCGCAATTGTTTCGACCGGCCGTCTCTCGGTAGTCTGGATCGGTCCGCCGCCGTCCAGCGGGTTTCCCAAGGGGTCGATCACCCGCCCCAGTACGGCCTCGCCCACCGGCACGGAAAGAACCTTGCCCGTGCTGAGAACTTCGTCGCCTTCGCTGATCGAGAGGAAGTCGCCCAGGATGATCACCCCCACGGAGTTCTCTTCCAGGTTGAAGGCCAGGCCGTGGATGCCGCCGGGAAATTCGACCATCTCACCCGACATCACGCCGGAGAGGCCGTAGACGCGGGCAATCCCGTCGCCCACTTCGATCACCTGGCCGACCTCACGGATGTCGACCCGGGACTCGAAGCGTTCAATTTCCTGCTGGATCACGGAAGCGATCTCGTCGGCTTTGAATTTCATGGGCACTCCTGTCAATCATTTGCTGACGGATAACCTGCAATTGGTTTGCGATTGAGCTGTCGTAGACCGTGTCGCCGAGGCGGAGGACGGCCCCGCCGATCAGTTCCGGGTCGGTCAGCCGCCGCAGGATGGGCTCGCCGCCGACCACCGGGCGGAGCCCTGCGGCGATGCGGCCGGCCATGGCGTCGCTTACCGGCGTGGCCGTGGTCAACTGCACGTGGACCCGGCCCCGCAAGCGGTCGTAGAGCAAGCAGCTCTGGCGGTGAATGGCCCGCAGGCAGTCCAGCCGGCCGTGGCGCGAAACGACCTTGAGAAAACTGAGGAAAAGCGGCGAGAATCGCCCGCCGAAGACCCGGTCCAGGATGCCGGCCTTCTCGTCGTGCGATATCAAGACCGAGGCCAGGATCTGCTCCAACTTGGGGAATCGCTGAAACACGTCGGTCACCAGCGACTCGAACTCCTGGAGCAACTCTGCCGTGCGGCCGGCACTCTCGGCGGCGCCCAGCAGGGCCTCTCCGTAGACGTCGGCGATGTGCTCGACACCCGCGTCGGCCTCGATTTGAGCCGCTACGTTGGCGTCCCGGGCGGTGATGTCGTCGAACTCTGCCATTGTGCTCCGTCAATCACCCCCCAAGGGGCGTTGTCTGTTAATCGTCCATAGCCGGGAGGCAACGCCTCGCGGCTCCGCCCGGCTAGTTTGTGCTTGGCTCGCCGTTGCGCGGTTGTTCCTGTCCGAAATCGGACACGGCCTGGGCGATCAGTCGCGAGTGGTCCTCGGGCTTCAGTTCGGCCCGCAAAATCTTACCGGCCAGATCGACTGCCAGCGTGGAACTCTGCCGGGCCAACTCTTTCAGGGCGCCCGCCGTGGCGGCGTCGATCTGCTCGACGGCCCGCTCTCGCTCCGCCTTGGTTTCCTGCTTGGCCTTGTCCAACATCTCGCGACTGAGCTGCTCGGCATTCTGGCGGCCCTTCTCGATGATCCTCTGGACCTCGCCCGTGGAGTCGGCCAGCTTCTGCTCGTACTGGCCGAGCAGTTCCCGGGCCTTCCTGTGGGACTCTTCGGCCTGGGAGATCTGGTCGGCGATCCCCTGCTCGCGGTTCTCGAGCCCTTGGGCCAGCGGCCCCCAGGCGAATTTCCAGAGGATCAGCAAAAGCACCAGGAACACCGCGGCTGTCCAGATGGGCAGATCGGCCTGGAGCTTCTTGATCTCCTCCCAACTCGTGGGAATCGGGCTGACGCTGCCGCCACCGCCACCGCCGTGCTCGTCGTGTGCGTTCTCGGTAGTAGCGTCGTCACTGGCCGATACGGTGGGTCCAGGGTCGGGGGGATGGGTGTCGTCGGCGCCGCTGGCGATCGTGCTCAGCGCGACCAGCCCCAGGCCGACCGCCAACCCTGAAACAACTCGCGTGAAAAACATGCTATCGTCTTCTGCCTTGAGAACGGTTTGGAGTCCAAACTCTACACTTCTGCGCAATTCACGGGGATCCAACTGGATACCGCCTGGCCGCGGCCGTCGGCCGGGCTAGGTCTTCAAGATACACACCAACAGCGCGAAGAACGTAACACCTTCGATCAGCGCGGCGGAGATGATCATGGCCGTCTGGATGTTGCCGGCCACTTCCGGCTGGCGGGCCATGCTCTCAACTGCACAGGAGCCGATCTTGCCGATTCCATAACCGGCGCCGATGATCACCATGCCGGCCCCGAACGCTGCCCCCAGGAAAATGGAAAAACTCTCGGGGCCGACCGCGTCTCCGGCAGCTTCCCCCGCCGAGGCCGGTGTAGCCAACAACAGCAATGTGATACTCAACGCAGCAATCTTGGTCAACCTGCTCACTTGATCTGTCTCCTTCCAATAACGTGGATTACTCGACGTCGCGGCTTCAAGAGCCCTAGTGCTGGTGAAGTGCCATGCCGATGAACAGTGCCGTAAGAAACGTGAAAACGTACGCTTGCAGGAACGCAACGAACAATTCCAAGAGGCTAAGGGCCGCGGCCCCCAACACGCTGGCCGGCATGATACCGAACCAGATGGCGGATCCCGCAAACATCTCGACGAATCCGAGAATCACCGCCAACACCAGGTGTCCGGCGAACATGTTTATCAACAGACGCACGGCCAGGATGATGTGCTTGATGAACAGCGCCAGGACCTCGATCCCAAGGATCATCGGCTTCAGCACAACCGCCAGCACCAACGGCAACTCCATTTGCGGCGCCAGCCCCGTCCAGAACCCCAACACGCCGGACTTCTTCATCCCCGTACCCACCACCGCGCCGAACGACATCAGCGCCAATACACCGGTAACCAGGATCGAGCCGGTGGGCGAGCCCGCCCAGGGGATCATTCCCAGCAGGTTGCAGAACAGGATGAAGAAGAACATCGTCCAAATAAACGGCAGGAAGCGATCCGCGTCGGGCCGTCCGATGGCCGGCCGGACCATCTCGTCGCGGACAAACACCAGCATCGCCTCGAAGAGATTCCAAAAACGCCCCCGAGGCCGGTTGCCCGTAGCGATCTTTCGGGCCAGGGGGATGAAGATCACGAGCATCAGCAACGCCACCACCAGTTCCAGCACCATGAACTTAGTCAGTTCCATGCCAAACGGTTCGAGCACCTGCGGAATCTCGATCGTGGTGTGGAAAGGCAAGTGGAAGGCATGACCGTGCACCGCATCGGTGTCCTTCACGTGACTGGCGAGTTTGGCAGGATCGACTTCCATGGGCTAAGAAACCACGTCCTTGGAGACGTCCGAACTGGAGGCGGGGCGCTCGTTGCGCGGCAGCGACAAGGCCGTCTCGACCCCCAGCGTGACGGGGTAAAAGACCAAAAGATAATACAGCAGGCCCGCTTCGGCCAGGGCCCCGCCCTGCAGGTGGCACACCAGCCCAAACCCTAGGGGGATACCCATTCGCGCTGCCATGCCCAACAACATCCCGTAAAGGGCGTGGTTCGGCTCGCGCAGCGCGTGACTGACTACCAGGGCCAACCCGGCCCCGGCCAGGCAGAGAAGCGCGGCCGCGGCAGCAGCCCAAATCCCCGCCGGACCGCCGCAAAAAAAACCAGCCACCGGAGCCACCAGCGCGTACAGCCCGAGTACGACCAATCCCAGGAACGTGCCCCGGGCGGCGATGCTTCGATTCCTGAGATCGGCAAGCCAAGTTGCCACTGAATGCGCTCCCATTGATTGTCTCGTTACCCAATGGCCATAGAGACCATTGGGCCCTCCACTCATTGGTCCTCGTGGGAGGACCGCCCCGGCCGGGACTCTTTCCCTGGAGGTGTCGCGGCCAACTTAACCAGGTGCCACATTCCCAGGATGAAACCCGCGATAACTCCCAGGACCAAGAACAATACCTTGGTCCCCAGCCATTGATCCGCCCAATATCCCAGCAAGGCCGGCAGAACCATCTCCAAAGAAATGGTCATGATCCGCGAGACCCACACCATGGCCAGGGCCAGCGGCGAGCGGTCGTCGGGGGAGTTCTTCACGGGCAGGCTAGTGCTCCGAGGCATTATTCTTTGACGGATGCGGGGCAACTCCCCGGTCCTCGGCCGGCCGTAGCGACCGGACCACCAGCGGTATCCAAACCGTCAGTTCGCGCACGTCGCCTCACTAAACTCGATTATTTGAGCAAACGAGCAAATCCTGTCAAGGCGTCCGGCGTGATGTGGCGTGTCTCAGCAGCCCTTGAAAAAGTAGGGTGGGCACTGCCCACCAAATCCCAAGCGATAAGACTTCAAGGAGTTCTTGGCGAGCACTGCCCACCCTACGACTGATTCTCTGGTGTATTTCAACGGGCTGTTAGCATTGGGATAAGGCGGGCGCACCCTTCTCTAATACGTTACATAGACCTGTCGATCAAGCCAGGCCGACTTATCAGCCCGGCCGCAACGGCACCGCCAAGAGCATCCGAGGACGTCATAGAGGCGTCAAAGGGGAAGAGGGCGAGCAGAATCAACCACCCTTTCATACTAAACAGACCCACTCTGTGTGTCTGCATTCCCATCTTCTTGACCGGATTATTTGAGGGCGGAGAGTGGACACAACATCTTTCACTGAAAGTAGATACGCATATAACTGTGGGCCCGGCAGGGGCAGCCGGCAGGATCTGATTATTGCGTTAAAACGCACTAGTGGTTATAATCAGAGTGCCGGGAGTTCTCGTCCCGCCCGACCCTCGCGGCCGGGTACCTACCAGCGGCGAGGAGCCCCGGGTGAGCGAGTTGCGGTCCCAGCACATGGAGCCGGTTGAAGGTTGGCCCCCTCCAAACATCGGTCGTCCTGAGCCGGACGTGTGGCTGTATTTCAAGGAGACGGGCAATCCGTCCAGTTGTCGTGCAGGGATCGTCGCGCACAGATTGGCTCCCAAGAAGCTCAACATACTTACCTAATTCATACGCCCAAGGACTGCCAGAAGGAAAGCAGTGACTGTGGATTTTCGGGTCACGGAAGACAGCCAACAACCGACGCCTGCGCAATCTTGTGCCGCCGGTCGGCAACCCGGAGGTAAATTCCGTGACTACCGCAGCAAAGCTGAAGACCCGCACGGTCAAAGACCTGGCCGCCATGGCCAAGAGAAAAAAGGTTCCCGGCTGGCATTCCATGCGTAAGAGCGAACTGATCAAGGCCCTGGTAAAGCACAGCCGTTCGCAGGCGGCCAAGAGGGACAAGGCGACCGCCCAGGCTCGCTCGGCAAAGCCCGGTGGGGCGGCCAAACGCTCGAACAGCGCCCGCAAGAACATCCGCAGCCCACATGCCCTGCGGCGTCTGAAACAGATCAAGGCCAAGCTGGCCAAATCGAAGGACCTCTCGTTCAAGTCGGTCGGCGACGGGAACGGTTGCAGCAAGGATCGCATGGTGTTGATGGTCCGCGACCCTTATTGGCTGCACGCCTACTGGGAGTTGACCCGTGGGAGCATCGAGCGCGCGCGGGCGGCCTTGGGCCACCACTGGCACGGTGCCAGCCCTGTGTTGCGGCTCAGCGAAGTCGCACGCGACGGAACCACCAGTTCATCCAGGCGGGTGGTGCGCGACGTCCGGATCCACGGCGGGGTGAGCAACTGGTACCTCGACGTTGTGGACCCGCCCAAGAGTTATCAGGTCGACATCGGCTACCTGGCTCCCAGCGACAAGTTTTTCTCGGTGGTCCGTAGCAACGTGGTCACTACTCCTCCGGCGGGGGCGGGCAACGCGTTCGACGAGAATTGGGCGGAAGTCGCCAAGGATTTCGATCGGGTATTCGCCATGAGTGGTGGGTACTTGGACCAGGAGCCAACCACGGAATTAAGGGAGGTGTTTGAAGAGCGGCTTCGCCGGCCGATGGGAGGCCCGATGACCACCCGATTCGGACTCGGCGCCGCCGGCGCCAAAGGCAAGGACGGCAAGTTCCCTTTCCAGGTGGAGACGGAACTGATCGTTCACGGGGCAACCGATCCCAACGCCCACGTCACGCTCCGGGGAGAGCCGGTTAACCTGCGCAGTGACGGGACCTTCGCGGTGCGATTTACCCTGCCCGACCGGCGCCACGTGCTGCCGGTGGTGGCCAGCAGCGCCGACGGCGTTGAGCAGCACACCATCGTGCTGGCCGTGGATCGCAACACCAAGGTGATGGAGCCCATATATCGCGATCCGGGCGGGTGAGCAAACAGGGCGGAAGGGGGCGGCAAAGGCTACCCCCAACTTGTGCCCTTCTACATGCCCTTCCATCTGGCCGTTTAGTCCCCTCTTCCCTTGCCCCTCGGGACTCGCGTAAACTAATGTAGGCCGATCGGGGTACGCGTCGAGAACGGTGCTGGTTTATGGGGGAGTCGATGTCAAAGGACCTGTCGAGGATCCTGGAGAGTTGGGATTACGATCCGGACAAGGTGAACGTCCGGATCGTGGAGGGGGACGACGACCAGCAGAAGCTTCAGTTGCGAGTCGACCTGGGTGTGTTGCAGATGGAGATGGCCGGCCGGCCGGATGGGACCCGCCCGGAGAATTGCGAATCCTGGCTGGACTACTACGAGCGCCAGCAGCAGGCCTACGACGCGGCGCATCCCGATTCCGCCGCCTACCGGCTGGAGGAGGAGGACTGCCTGCGGTTGTGGCGGGAGGGAGTGCAGTATTATCACCGCTACCTCGCCTTCTGGCACTTGGAGCTGTTCGACTTGTGTGCCCGAGACACTCGGCGGAACCTCCGGCTGTTCGCCTTCGTGCGGGTACATACCGACGATGACCGCCACAAGCTGCAATTCGACCAATGGCGTCCATACGTGACCATGATGCACATCCGCTCGGTCGCCACGCCTTTGATCCGGCGGCAGGAATACCAGGAGGGTCTGCGATTGATCGAGTCGGGCATCGACACGATCCGGGACTTCCTGGACGAGTACGACCAGAGCGACCGCGCCGCGGAGTGTGTGGAACTGGTCAGCCTGGAACATTGGCGGGAGGAGGTTCTGACCACACTTCAACGTGCAGAGGCCGACCGCCCCAAGAGCGAGATCGAGATCCTCCGCGACAAGCTGGAGGCGGCCGTTGCTGCCGAGGAATTCGAGGAAGCCGTCCGGCTGCGCGATCAGATCCGGAGCGAGCAATCACGAAATACGACTGACAAATGACAAGACCGTGCGACCCCTGCCGGCACGCCGCCCCCTGACTCCTGACCCCTGACTCCTGCCGATCAACGGCGCGCTCACACGTGAAACTGATCCGCGATCTGGACCAACTGCCTGAGCGGTTTCGCCGCGCTGCCGTGTCGATTGGGAACTTCGACGGCGTGCATTGGGGGCACGCACGGATTGTCGAGCGGCTGACGGCCCTGGCCCGGCGGGCAGGCACCTCGGCGGTGGTATTCACATTCGACCCCCACCCGGCTCGGATCCTTCATCCCCAACAGGCCCCCGCCCCCCTGAGTTGGACAGATCGCAAGGCCCAATTGCTGGGCGAATTGGGTGCCGATGCCGTGTTGTCCTACCCCACTGACCAGGCACTTCTCGAGCTCGACGCCCGGCAGTTTTTCGACCGGATCGTCTGCCAACGGCTCGAGGCACGGGTCCTCGTGGAGGGCCCCAACTTCTTCTTCGGCCGCCGGCGGACGGGGAGCATCGAAGTGTTGCGTCGGTTCTGCCGGGACGCGGGAGTGACCCTCGAAGTGGTCGAACCGGTTCAGATCGGTGGGCAGATCGTCTCCAGCTCGCGTATTCGAAAGTTGATCGCCGCCGGCGAGATTCCACAGGCCGAGTCGCTGCTCGCACGACCATACCGCATCCGGGGGACCGTGGTTCACGGTGCGGGCCGCGGAGAAAAACTGGGCTACCCTACTGCAAACCTCGCACAGGTAGAGACCCTCCTGCCGGGTGAAGGGATATACGCCGGCCGGGCCTGGCTGGAAGGCTCACAGTGGCCTGCGGCCGTCAGCATCGGACCCAATCCCACCTTCGACGACCCGGCGCCGAAGGTCGAGATCTACGTTATCGGATACCGGGGATGTCTCTATGACCGGGTGGTCGAGGTTGACTTTCTTGCCCGACTGAGAAACATTAAAAGATTCGGATCCGCCGACCAGCTCGTGGCCCAAATGGATCGCGACGTGGCAGCCACCCGCCGGATTGTCGAACAACACGACTCCCAAGGGGACTAGACGCAACTGCCCCACCCCGGTCTGCCCTCGTTCCAACGCTCTGCGTCGGAACGCGAAATCCCAAACAAGCCGCTAAACAGAAACGACCTCGCCCTTTAACCGATAGCCCCGCTCGGGAGGGCGGGATAGAGACCAGGCTCTCGACAATATCGCCGACCGAGCCGATAGCCTCGCCCGGGAGGGCGGGGTTCTTGAGGTATCAACGCGTCCAACCCCACCCTCCCGGGCGGGGCTACTGACCAGTGCGGTCTCGTTCTTGCACGAGGCTGAAGAACAACCACGTCACCCAATACCGGATCTCAAATGGTCGATTGGCCCCGCTTTGTGAAACTTGTCGGCGACCACCGGCGATTCCTGTTGACCAGTCACGTCCGGCCCGACTGCGACGCGCTGGGCAGTGAACTGGCGATGGCCGCGATCCTCGAACAGGTCGGGAAGGACGTGTTGTTGGTCAACCCGTTCGCCGTGCCGCGGGCCTTCCAGTTCCTGGATCCTGCGGGAAAGCTCAAGCAGTTGGGCACCGACGTTTCACCGCAGCAACTCGATTCCTACGAGGTATTGATCGTACTGGATACCACGGCCTGGGCCCAATTGGGTGAGATGGCAGAGGTGATCCGCACGACCAAGGCCAAGAAGCTGGTGATCGACCATCACGTCAGCGAAGACGACCTGGGGGCCGAGTTGTTCAAGGACACCAAGGCCGAGGCGACCGGCCGATTGGTGATCGAGGCGGCAGATCAACTGGGCGTGGAGATTACTCCCGAGATCGCCCGGGCCGCTTTTGTCGCCTTGGCAACCGATACCGGTTGGTTCCGCTTCTCCTCGACCAACAGCCAGACCCTGCGCTTGGCTGCCAGGCTGGTGGACGCCGGGGCGGTCCCGGATCGGCTCTACCAGAAGTTGTACGAAAAGGAGACCTTGGCCCGGCTGCAACTGGTCGGCCGAACCATGGCCCGGACCCGCACCGAACTGGAGGGCCGGTTGATCCACACCTGGATCGAACTGGCCGACTTCGAGGCGGTCGGGGCCGTGGCGTCCGACAGCGAAGACGTGATCAATAAAACGCTTTCGGTGCGCGGAACGGAGGCGGCCGTGATCCTGGTGGAACAGGCCACCGGCGGCTTCAAGGTCAGTTTCCGCAGCCACTGCGAACTGGATTGTAGCCGCGTGGCCGAGCAGTTCGGCGGCGGCGGCCACAAGGCCGCCGCCGGAGCATTCCTCGACGAGCCGCTGGACTCGGCCCGGCGCAAGGTCCTCGACGCGGTTCGGGCGGAGATGTAAGAGTCCCGCGGCCGGCCCGCTACACGCGTAGTCGATAAGTGCTTCGGTGCCAGTGATCGTGTCCACTATTGGAAACAGGTGACAGTCATGGAAACTCCCCCTAGAACCCAACCCGGCGACCAGTCGTCGGCTGCGGGCGCTGCCGAGGGCCGTCGCGGGTTCCTTGCCCAGGCCGCCACGCTGCTGCTGGGCGGCGTGGGGCTGCTGGTGCCGGCCGTGACCGGTATCGTGGCCTTCCTGAACCCCCTGGGACAGAAGAGCCGGACCGGGAGCTTCCTGCGGCTGACCTCGCTGGAGGTGCTTCCCGAGGACGGCACACCCCGGCGGTTTCCCGTGGTGGCCGAGCGGACCGACGCCTGGAACCGCTACCCCAAGGCGCCGATCGGGGCCGTCTTCCTCCGCCGCACGGACAATGCGAAAGAGCCGGTCAGGGCCCTGCAAGTCGTTTGCCCGCACGCCGGCTGCTTCATCGAATACAGGGCCACGCCCGAGGGCGGAAAGTTCTTCTGCCCCTGTCACAGTGCCGGCTTTGATCTCGACGGCAACCTTCTGGAGAAGTCGTCGCAAAGCCCCCGCCCCATGGATACCCTCGAGGTAGACCCGAAACTGCTGCAAGCGGGCGAAGTATGGGTGAAGTTCCAGAGCTTCCGCACTGGCACCTCGCAGAAAGTCGAAAGGGCATGAGCGCCTTACTGAATTGGATCGACGACCGCACCGGCCTGGGCGGCCTGGTGCGCAATTACCTCTACGCTCCCATCCCCGGCAGACCCTGCGGTTGCCGAGTCTGGCCCGCCACCATCGCCTTCGCCTTCTGCGTGCAGGCAATCACCGGGTTCGTGATCTGGGCCTATTACAGCCCCAGCACCCAGACCGCCTGGGAAAGCGTCTACTTCCTGCAACACCAGGTCGCCGGCGGCTGGCTGTTGCGGGCCATGCACCACTGGTCGGCCCAGGTATTGCTCGTGCTGCTGGCACTGTACCTGATCCAGATGATCGTCACCGGGGCCTACCGGGCACCTCGCGAGTTGATCTTCTGCACCGCCCTGCTGATGATGCTGGTCACCTTGGGGCTGCTGTTGACCGGCGATCTGTTGGCCTGGGACCAGAACAGCTACGCCAGCACCCAGGTGCGAGTCAGTTTCCTGGAACTGCTGCCGGGCATCGGTGGCGGGCTCTACAAGCTGGCCGCCGGCGGCCCGCAGTTTGGGCACCTCACCCTCACCAGGTTCCTGGCCCTGCACGTCTGTTGCATGTCGGGAAGTCTGCTGTTGTTGCTCGTGCTGCACGTCCTGCTGGTCCGCCGGGCGGATTCGGCCCGTGCCGCCACGGCAGAGAAGACCTTCCCGTTCTGGCCCAAACAGGCGGCTCTAAACGCCGCGGCCATGGCCGTCGTGCTGGTGGTGGTTCTCGTGCTGTCCGTGCAAAACGGTGTGTGGGGTGAGCAGAGGGGGATCGAGTTGGGCTCGCCGGCCGATACCTCCAGTTTCTTCTCCGCCGCCCGGCCCGAATGGGCCTTCCTCGGCCTCTACGAGTTCTCACACATGTTTCCCGGCAGCATCAAGATCCTTCCGATCTTCGTTATCCCCGGTCTGCTGGTGCTGGCAGGCATGGCCATACCGTGGATCGCACGTTTCCCGGGCGGACACCTCTTCAACCTGACGCTGGCCGGCGCCTTGTTGGCCGGCGTAACGATCCTCTCAGTGGTTGCGGTGCGCAAGGACCTGAACAACGGCCAACACCAGGCCGCGCTGAAGGCCGAACAGGGACGTGCCCGCCGTGCCGTGCAACTCGCCCGCGCCCAGGGAATACCCGCAACCGGCGCCCTGACGTTGCTGCGCAACGACCCCAAAACCCAGGGACCGACCCTCTTCAAGACCCACTGTGCCTGTTGCCACGACTACGCCGGCGGCGGGCCGGATGACATCGGGACCCGGGAGCCGACGGCGCCCAACCTTTACGGCTACGCCAGCCGCAAATGGGTCGCCGGCTGGCTCGATCCTAAGACGATCACCGGACCGGACTACTTAGGCAATACGAAGTTTAGGCGTGGAGAAATGGTCGAGAACCTGGAAGCCCTCTACGACAGTTACGATGAAGACGAGCTTGATGAGTTGAAAGAGGACCTCGCCATACTGGCCGCCGGGCTGTCGGGGGAGGCGGGACTGAAATCGCAGGAGGAATTGGAGGAAAAGGAAGCCTCCCAGGTCAGTCACGGCAAGGTCCTGATCGACGAGTTCGGCTGCATCGAGTGCCACAAGTTTCACGACAAGGGCAGCCTGGGCGAGGGGCCGGATCTGACCGGATATGGCTCCAGAGAGTGGACCGTCGCAATCATCGCCAACGCCGCCGACAAGCGCTTCTACGGTAAGGACAACGACGGGATGCCGGCCTACGCCGAATTCCCCCACGACCCGGCCAAGAACACACTCAGCGCCCGGGACATCGGCCTCTTGGCCGATTGGCTCCGGGGAGAGTGGTTTGAAGACTAACGAGGCTTCGCCTCAGACCGACGAGTCATGCTGCAAGAGAAACGTTTAATAGCCGGGACTCAACGAGTCGCGGGGATGCTCGGGAAGACGCGTCCCAAATGGATTCCCTGGCTCTACTTCACCCGCGGGGCGTTGCCCCCCGGCTGTTGTGAGACCCATTTGCAGAACTCCCTTCCCCTGCCTGCGCAGACTTCCTGCACGCCTTCCTTTCGCCAAGTTCCGCCCGCCTGCCCGCAGAATCTACGAAATCCGTATAGTTTGCCAACTTGCTGGCCGATGCTAAGAACACAATGTGGTGTGAGCAGTGCCGACAGGATGTGCCCGGCGTGGCCTCGCGGGAGGAGGAGGGATTCTGCTGCCCGCGATGCAGCGGAGGACTTGACGTGGACTCCGCCGGCCCAGACACCGACGCGCGATCACATGGCGGAGAGCCGGAGTCCGTAGGGGCAGCCGAACCTCCGGTTGATGACGGCTGGGAGCTGGACCAGCAGTTGCAGCACATCCAACGGCTGCTCAACTCGGCACAGGGCAGCAGCGGCAGGTCGCAGCCCGTCGCCCAGCAGCAGGCGGCCCGGCTAGACCTGGGCCATACCGGCCCGGCCGCCTGGCATCTTCCCCTGGCCGCCAAGGCTGCCCGTCAAGGCAAATCCGACCCTCGGCGCTCTTCCGCCGCGCAGGCGGTGCTGACCTGGATCGCCTTGTCGTTGGGAACAACCACCTTCGTCTGCGGAGGGATTCTGCTGGGTTGGTCGATCGTGGCCGAACGCCAGGAACTTTGGACCCTGGGGCTGCCGATCGCGCTGGTCGGCCAGGTTGCCCTCTTGGTGGGACTTCTCCTGCAGCTCGACCGGCTCTGGCGCGACAGCCGCCACGCGGCGGCCAAGCTGGACCACGTCGACGAGCAGATCCACGAACTGAAAACGGCTACCACCATGCTCAGTACCACCCACTCGTCGCCGGCCAGCGCCTTCTATTCCCATCTGGCCCACGGCGCCAGCCCCCAACTGCTGTTGGCCGATCTGAAGAGCCAACTCGATCTGCTGGCAGTCAAGATCGGACAGGGCGATTGACGAAGGCACGGGCCCGGATAAGTACCCGCCACTGGTGCTTCGTCATCTTCCCACGAACGCCTTAAGGTGTGCATCGTCGCCGCCGAGCAATTCTCCGGCCCGGCGGAAGAAGATGCCGGCACGCTCCGGATCGCCCTCGCCATCACTACAGCGTGAGTATCTGTTTGACGACACTGCGGAGCGTGTGATCTGACTACGCGGCGATGTTGTTGGGGTCCGCTCGGGCAGGCATAGGTTGGGGGCGGCGGCTCGACTACCCCATCAACCGCTCTCGCAACTCGGCCGCGCAGTCTTCCTTCTTTACCCGCCACTGATCGAGCGTGTCGCGATCGCGGATAGTTACCGTGCCGTCTTGCATGGTCTGGCCGTCGACCGTTATGCAGAAGGGCGTGCCCACCTCGTCCTGGCGGCGATAGCGGCGCCCCACCGCCCCCTTCTCGTCGTAGAAGGCCGTGAACTGCGGCTTCAGCGCCCGGTAGATCTCCCTGGCCACCTCGGGCATGCCGTCCTTCTTCACCAGCGGGAAGACCGCCACCTTGATCGGTGCCAGCCGGGGGTGGAACTTCATAAAGACCCGTTTGGTGGGCTTGCCTTTGTCGTTGGGCACCTCGTCTTCGCTGTATGCCTGGCACAAGAAGGCCAGCGCGGCCCGGTCGGCACCCGCCGAGGGCTCGATCACGTGTGGCAGGTAGCGCTGCTTGGTCTGGTCGTCGAAATACCTCAGGTCCTTGCCGCTGCCGCGATACTTCGGCTGGCCGTCCGGGCCCTCTTCCACCACGAGCTCGCCTCCCCGGCGGACCAGCTTGCCTTCCATGTGGCTGCGCAGATCGAAGTCGCCGCGGTGGGCCACGCCCTCCAGCTCGCCGAACTCGCCCTCGGCCAAGAAAGGAAACGCATATTCGATGTCGGCCGTGCCGCAGGAGTAATGGCTGAGCTCTTCGGGGTCGTGGTCCCGCAGCCGCAGCCGCTCGCCGGCCAGGCCCAGTTCGACGTACCACCGGTACCGGCGGTCGCGCCAATATTTGTACCACTCGGCCGAGGTGTCGGGGTGGCAGAAGAACTCGATCTCCATCTGCTCGAATTCGCGGGAGCGGAAAGTGAAGTTCCGGGGGGTGATCTCGTTGCGGAAGGCCTTGCCGATCTGGGCGATGCCGAAGGGGATCTTCACCCGGGTGCTGTCCACCACGTTCTTGAAGTTGACAAAGATCCCCTGGGCGGTTTCGGGGCGCAGGAAGGTTTTGCTTTTCTCGTCGCGGACCGCGCCGGTGTTGGTCTCGAACATCAGATTGAATTCGCGCGGCTCGGTCAGGTCGCCCCCGCAGTTAGGGCACGGCGTCTGCAGGCCGGTCGCGGCCAACTGTTCGGTGGCCACATGCTGCAGGATCGTGGTCAGAGCGATCGGCCGGTCAACGCCCTGCTCGATCACTTCCGCAAGCCACGAGAGAGTGACCTCCGGATTCCGCACAAGTGCCAGTCCGGGCGCAACCTTCTTGCCCTTCTTCTTGGCCCATTTCAACAGAGACCCGCCTTCGATGACCAGAAGGTCCTCCGTCGGGAAGGGCGAACAGGCCGAAGCGAATGACCGGACCCAGTCGCTCTCCTTGAGCATTTCCCAGACCTGATCAGCGCGGAATAACTTTTTGCATTGGCGGCAGGTCTGCATCATGTCGTGGAACAGATCGTAATGGCCCGAGCACTTCCAGACCTGCGGGTGCATGATGATCGTGCAGTCCAGGCCGGTCATTTCGTAGGCCGAGGGTGCCCCGGGCGGGGCCTCCAGCTCGTCGTGCGAGGTGACCATGTCGGACCACCAGGCCTCGCGGACGTTCCGCTTCAACTCGACCCCCAGCGGGCCGTAGTCCCAGAAACCGTTCAGCCCGCCGTATATCTCGCTCGACTGGAAGAGGAATCCACGCCGCTTGCACAGCGCGACCAGTTGTTCCATTTTCATCTTGACGGCACGCTCCGGAAGGTTGGGACAATAGGGGGACAAGCGTATTAGTGTACAGGGGGCGGGGCGCAAGGGCCAGAGGCCGCCGCTGCCGAAAACCGGACAGGTCCGATTTGTGCCAAGCACCCTGCCGGCCGCTGGGGGCAAATTGGACCCGTCGCCCTTTCCCCAACGCCAAGCACAAGTCAGCATTGTCGAATTGGCCGAGTGGGCTATCCACTTCCCTCTCGTAACCACTATATCTTGGGCTCGCCCTGCATTCCGCGGGTTTGCCGGCTCTTGCCGCCGACCAAATGGCTATAGGCCACTGGATCGGCATTCAGGC
>SDBV01006675.1_pt1 | contig 15916 bp, 20 predicted proteins | sample 2277081 | NCBI WGS metagenome assembly SDBV01 (sample SAMN10402039, study PRJNA504765) | marine sediment metagenome | isolation source: marine sediment core GS10_PC15, 223 cmbsf | place: Arctic Ocean: Southern Knipovich Ridge | collected 2010
AATTCCAACCGCAGCCATTAATGAACGCGGTGATTTTTTCTACTGCGATGAGTTTGTTAAGACTCTAGGTGATCCGGAACTTAAGGGCTTAGTATGCCATGAAATTCTTCATCTAGCATTTCAGCACCCTTTCAGGCTCCAGACTAGGAATCCTATTGTCTGGAATATTGCTGCTGATCTGAAAGTGAATGATGAACTGCATGGCTCTAATGTCCAACTGCCAGCTCAGGGTTTGAAACCGCAGTTTGGAGATTGGTCGTTGGGAAAAGTTTCGATTAGAAAGATAGGTGAGAAGACTACTGAGCAGATTTATGAAGAGCTGCTTAACAAACTACCGAGAGTTGATGTCTCTGTTGTTACTGGCGCTGATGGTAAACAGGGCGTCCAGGTGAATACTGGAAATCTTCCTAAGCTTTGGAAAGATTTGATCGATAAGATGATTAAAGATTTGTTAAAGACTTTGGGGAAGGATGATCCTAAGCCACAGGAAGCGCAAAGAATGGAAAGAGAATGGCAAGAAAGAGTGAGCACAGCCAACCAAATGAATAAGGGTGATGTACCTGCTGGTTTGAGAAGAGAGCTAGATGCTCTTGAGAATCCAGAACTGCCATGGCATCAGATAATTCGTCAGAGATTTCAGAAGCTGGAGAAGTTCAGAACATGGGCGAAACCAAATAAAAGATATATGCCTTTGTATTTTCCTGGCATAAAGAAGAATAAAACTCTGAAGGCCGTGGTAGCTATTGATACTTCTGGTTCAATGAGCCAGCAAGATATTACAAGAGCTATCTCTGAAACCTGGGGTTTGGCTAATGCGTTCAAGCGTTTTACTCTTTATATCATTTTTAACGATGCTGATGTTTGGGATGTGGTTGAGGTTAAGAATGGTAATAAAAGTAAGATTGCTCGTCTTCAACCGAAGGGTGGAGGAGGCACGGACTTTAGGCCAGTCTTTAAGTTAATCAAGAAGCAGTTTGCTAATTCGATTGATTGTTTAGTTTTCTTTACAGATGGTTATGGAGATTTCCCAAGCAGCAGTCCGTACTTCTCGACTTATTGGGTGACGCAATCTGACGATGTGAAGTGGCCATTCGGAAAAGTAATTAAGCTTAGACCAAGATGATCTTAGATAACTTAAAACAATTAACGGCTAATAAGAAAGCTCTTAGAAATAGTCAGAAAGAATTTAAAGCTGTCTTGAAGGAAACATATCCTCATCTTGAGAAAGTAGATTTAGTTGATTGGATTAATAAGACAGAAAAGGAGCTAGAGTTTCTTTTGTCATCTGCAGTCAGGGTTAAATCCGGTAGGGTTGTTATTCCTTTAAAGACAAAAGATCTTTATCAGAATAAATTAATCCTGACTAGAAGTCCTGGATTAAAATATCCCAATCTTTCTTACTCGTGTCTTGAATTTAGAGAGATTCACGTGGTGGAAATGAATGGAGATATCGTTAGCAAAACTTATTATGGGGGTGATAAGACTCGAACAATTCCTTTGTCTATTTTGTCTAATCATGAAATGATTAATCAAGAAACGTTTCAGAAGTTTCTTGAATTGTTAAAAGAGTTTGTTGCGGTGAAAGGCAATCCATCCTCAAAATATTCTTCTAATCCGGAATTTTTAACTCCAGAGGATGATGAAACATTAAAGATGGAATTTGGTAAGATTAATATCAACTCCAAGCATTTTGTGGTTACTCTGAATAAATCAAAGCAAAAAGGTACTATCTCTTTAGAGTCTGATAGTTTGCATGAGTATCATGATCATGATGGCTGGGGTTATGATCAAGCAACTGTTGAAGCGCTAGAACTTTTCATCCAGAAGTTTTCTGTAATCCATAAGATTCTTTTAGATGCGGATAAAAAGAAAGAGAAAAGAATTGAAGGCTATCGAATTCTGTTTCAAAAACTCAAGACTGCTAATCATAGTTTTCGAGTTCTTAACAAGTTGTTAAAACCATGAATGGAGAAATAATTAGTAAATGGAAAGTACAGGAACAAGAAGTTGATAGGTTAGGAAAGGAAATGAATCAGGAGAAACAAGTCTATATTGATAGTTTGAAAAAAGAGTTTGTTGATCCGGACGAAATGAAATTCGAATTAGAAGGTTTGTTTAGCGAAATTGGAAATCAGCTAAATGTAATTTTGCGTAGCGGAGTTACACGCTCGAAAGTTTTAAAGCTTTCGATAGTTGAATATGAGGCAGATCGCAAATTATATTTAACTCAGGGACATGGTTTGAAATATCCTCGGCTTTGGCAGGCTTGGTCTCCTTTAGGAAATTATAGAAATGAAGATTATCGATTTGAATGGATCAATAATCAGTTTAAGATTGAATACAAAAGGTCTTCAGATGATCAAGCAAAATGGGAAAATCATCTTAGCATTGATTTTGAATTGTTAAGAAATGCTAAGGGATTAAACCAAGATAAACTGGAGGCTTTTCTTAAGCAGTTTAGGATCGCATTAGACTTAAAGAAGAAATGGTTTTCTTTGAAAAGTTTAAAGCGAGAGCTTAAGGCTTTAGAAAAGATTCATGATTTGTCTACTTATTCTGAGTCATCTGGTTTTGCAGAAGTTCTAGAAATTACAAAACGGTTGGGTGGAAAATTAAAAGAGAGTCAAGAAAGATCGGTACTGTTGAAAAAAGAAGTAGATTTATTTCTTGCTATGTTAAAAGAAGTTAACAAGCCGTTTCGTGTTCTTCATACCTTGAAAGATACGGACGGTTAGACCCGTTCCTTGTAGGGTCGGTCTAGAACGGCTAAGTATTTTAGTGCTTGACCGTTCTAGACTTGTGCTTTTTTTTAGTAGTGTTATGATAAAAATACGATCGACCTCGTAGATCAATTCTGATATGCTTCCAAGAAATAAATTATTGGCTCAATTCTATAAAGGAATATTTTATGATCGTGATATTACGCTTGAAGGCAAAACGATTCCTTTAAATAAGAAGAATGGATTAAGATATTTTAAAGTCGGCCATCTTCTTTTTATTGAACAGAATCCAAAAAAAGACACGAAGTGGGCTAACTTGGCGCGTAAGGGCGCTAAGATAATGTGGCTCATAGACACGAAACAAAATAAATATATCTATCAGGTTGTTGATAGGAAGTTAACTGGATAAGGTTGACTACCTGAAATGTAGTCTGGTAGAATATAACAATCTATGCCTGATGAAGAAAAAGACATTAAAATAATTCCCAGAGTTAAGAATCCCGTACTCTCTTCCGAAGAAGGTCGTTGTATTTGTAAGGACAAGTTTATTCTATTTGGAATTATCTTCGGCGGATTTCTAATTATGCTTACGGTGATAACATTCCTGCCTCTTTCATTCCCATTAAAATTAGCGGGTGTGTTGATAGGCAGTTTTTTATTGGTAGACTTACATAAAACATTGAAGGTTTAAAACCATGCCTAATAGATTGCCTGAAAATCCTTCAGAGGAACAGTTGGAAGATCATCAATTTTGGAGCGATCGCCGGCACGTTCAGGTTTTCAACGCAATTACTTCTGGTAAGTCATTGGAAGAAGCTGGTACTGAGGCAGGCCGTTCGGCTGTTGAGATAGCTAAAACGCTGAGGCATCCAAGCTTTCTAAGAAGGTTTCAAGATTACATTTTTAATGGGTCAGTCAGTAAGGCAGTAATAAAGATTCAGCTGATGCAGGAGCTCTGGATAAATATCCGGAAGAAGACTGACGATCCTGATAATAAACTTCTTTTAGGCCAGCTTGTTCGACTGCTTTCCGAAAAGGATGTTAAAGGTATGATTAGTCCTGAGTTTATGGCGTTGATTGTTAATGTAAAAAAGAATGCTGACGAATTAAGCGGCAAAGAAAAAGAAAAGAAGGTTAATAAAATATTGGATTATCAAGAGGCTGAGGTAGAAGAGCCACCTAATTTAAAAAATGGCAAACATGTCGATCCCACAGTGGATAGCGCAGAACAAATTAAAGACAAACAAGGGTCAGCCGATTGAGTTTAACCAGCATCGGTTTCTTTGGGATTATTTAAATGATACGGCTAATCGGATTGTCGTTCAGAAGTGTACCCAAGTTGGAATCTCTTTTACAACTGAGTTAAAGATATTGTATCTAGGTGACCAGGATCCAATTTCCTGTGTATATACTTTGCCTACGGGCGGGGATGTTAAAGATTTTGTTCTGTCAAAGTTTGATCCCGTAGTAGAAGCTTCAGAGTCTTTGAAAGCTAAGGTTAAGAAAGATCCGTTTTCTCGTCGAGCTGTTTATTCTACCGCCTTAAAGAGAATCGGGGATAGTCATTTCTTCTTTCGAGGTTCATGGTCTGAGCATAAAGCTCAGGCTATAGATGCCGATGTTCTCGTAGTAGACGAAGTAGACTTTCAGAAACCGGACGTCAGAAGAATGTATGAAGAAAGATTGGAAGGTGCCGGTTCAAAGGACATTATTTATTGGTTAGGAATTCCTTCACTGCCAAACTATGGAATCTCTGAAATCTTTGAGCAGTCAGATCAGAGGCAATGGCATGTTAAATGTCCTAACTGCAGTCAAGAGCAAGTTCTAGAATTCCCGCGTAATATTTCTTTTCAAAAGAAAACTTATATTTGTTATAAGTGTCGTAAGGATCTTTCTGATGAGGTTAGAAAAATGGGCAAATGGATTCCGAAGTATCCTGGGAGGGTAATTCATGGGTATCATTTTAGCCGATTGATGGCTCCCTGGATTACAGCAGGGAAAATAATCTTATCTCATCAAAAAGATTCTGCTAGACATTTTCATAATTATACGCTTGGTCAAGCTCATATTGAAGAAACTCAGAAGTTCAAGAAGGAAGAATTTGTAAAGGCCGCGATGCAAGAACAAGAGTATCAGGGGTTTAAGAAACAAAAGATTGTTGTCGGGATTGATCAGGGAAACAATTTTAATTTGATAGCTGGATTTGCTAATTCACAGGAGTCAGTAGTTGTTAATGCAAGACTTTTAGGAGATACTCACAAGCTAGAAGAAACATTGGATCTTTTAAAAGCAGATTTATATGTGATGGATATGTTTCCAGATCAGCATTATGCTCGCAAACTTCAAGAGAAATATGGCGTTAATAAATTTCTCTTAATAAACCAGCGCTCTTGGTCTATGGCTTCTAAAGCGAATGAATGGATGGAGTTTCAGAGATCAAAGGGTATAATAAATCTAGAGCGGACTGAATCGATTGACAGGATGATGGAGTCTATCAGGAACACAGCTATCAGATTTTTAAGTTCTATGAGCGGGCTTCAGGAAATCTTGCTTGCTTTACAGAACCTGGTGCCGGATCTTCAGGAACGACTGGGTTTAAAAAAACGTGTTTATAAAACGGTTGGTAGAGATGATTATGCTCATGCGCTTAATTATTTTTGGACAGGCTGCCAGATTATGTACCCTGGTACGGGTGGAAGGCCGAGTCGAATAATTCCTTCATCTATTCTTGAAGACTTTCCGAAAGCAACTGGGTCCTGGATGAAAGAAGATTTTGAGAAGACTATTCGAAAACTTTCGAGTAGTAAAGGAACAATTCATATTCCTCCTAAATTTTTATAATTATTATGGCACTACAAGGAGAACAATATAATAATATTTTTCAGAGGGTTTTAGTTGCTCAGGCTTCTCACTATAAATTTCTTAATGCAACGTCTAAGAACTTATCTTTTTATCTTTTTGGAAAAGATGTTCCTTTATTAAAAAATAGCTGGACTTTTCCCCAGATAGATTTGGTTCAGGTTCTTGATACTTATACGCCTAAAGCTTTTAATCCTTTGAGTTATTTTGTCAAGGCATTTATTGATGAGATAGCCAACTCTGATTTCATAGTTAATGTTTCACCGTATCCAATGAAGGCTCGAGAGCCTTATGAAGCTTTTGCTAATCAGATGGAAGATTATCTTGAAGAGGTTCATAGAAAGGCTGCCAGAAAACGCTATTTAAGAACGATGATTTTTGAAATTTTAAGCCATGGGTATTTTGGAATTTATACCAACGGCACAAAGTACTGGCATTTATCAGCTTATGATGTCTTTCCAGGAGATCCATTGATTAGAGGCTGGACTAACCAACCTTTCATTGTTCGCAAAACTTCTATTCCGAAAATTACATTGCAAAGAATGAAACCGAATTTGAATTTGAATGCAGAAACTATGGCTGGTTTTGAATTACTTCCTGATATGGATCAAATAACTCTTTATGATACTTGGATTAAATCTATGGATCTTAATGTTTGTTTCACCAGCGCTGGTCAGGTTTTCTATCAGCAACCATTTCCCTTTCCTAAGAAGTATCCTTTCTTTGGTGAGTCTGACGGTGAGATGCTCAACTCTTTTTATACTGAACCTATAATAAATAATCTAAGAGTTCTCTTAACAAAGCATCAAGACTCGCTAGAAAATATTGAAGAGTCTGGTAAGTCAATCGGCAATCCAATTTTAACGTATGATGCCGATGCTGGTATTGATGTCAATTTACTTCAGCGAGCATTAAAAGAAGGATATAAAAGGATTATTGTTGGCAAGAACAGAGAGGGTAGTCTTGATTTTCATGCCCCTGGTGCCTTGCCTAACTATGCTTTGGAATTTCCGAACACAGTTTTAAAAGAAATGATGTACAATCTTGGTATAACTGAAACTTTTTTAGGAATTCCGAAGGCCGGGATTAGAGAACGAGGCGCCTTAGGCAGGTTGATTAAGACAGCCTTTAGGCGATTGGGGGCTATTGCTGCATTGGTGGAGGGAACCTATACTGATCTTGATAATTACCTTTTGGATTATGCCCAAGCTCATCGAATGAAAGTTCAAGAAACTAGTAAGATTAAGAATATTGAAGAGATCTTTAATCCCGAAGTACAGTATATCGCTAAAGAACGCTTCAAGGGTTTTGCCAGCGAGGATACGATTGAAGCTAAGAATATCGCCATGCTTAAATGGAAGTCAAAGTTAATCCCACAGGAAGAAGCATTAAGAGAACTTGGTCATAACCAACCAAAAACTTTGATGGAAACTCAAAAGCAGGAAGCAAAAAATACTCAAGACTTGGCTATAGAGTTGAAACAAAAGATATCCGAGCTTCCTGAAAGCTTACTTGATCAGGTTTCTAATCGGTTGAAGGGTCGACTGAACTATCGATTTTATGTTATGCCAGTGGCTGATGACAAAGTTTTAGTCAGATGTCAGATAGACGAAGAAAGATTAGTAGGTTTCTTATTATCGGATCTTAGCGATAAGGTCTTAGTGGAACCGATTAAGATGAAACTTGCGCCAACTGCAGATCAACAGACTGAAGAGGTGATTAAAGACTATCCTGAATATAAAAAGGAGACTCCAGAAGGACCGGGAGCAGAAGAGAAGCCTGTCGTTCCAGAAAAAACTGAGCCTAGACCAGGCGAGCCGCCAGCAGTTGAAACCAGGGGGAGACCCCGAAAGCTTCCGGTTCCGCCAGGTGAAGAAGTTAAAGAGACTTTAAAGGAGATGACGAAGGGAGAAACGAAACCAAAAGAAGAGCGATCCTCTTCTCCCCCTTTTTCTGAAGATAGGCTCAAGAACTTAATTGCTAGAGGTCATCAAATTAAAAGTCCTGAAAAGTTTTATGATCTACCAGGTCTTTATCTTGTTGAACCTCATGCCAAGAAGATAGCATCAGGCGAAAAGACAATCTTCTTAAAATCTAAAAAGTTTGCTGATCAATTAGTTGATAAGCCACATTTGCTTTGTGGTGATTTCGTATACGGAGTGATTGTTGTTCGTGACATCCTGGAAGATTTTGATATTGGAAAGACAGAAAAATTCCATTTGGTTACACCAGAACGAAGAAGTAAATGGTGGGGAGGCAAAAAGCTTTATCTTTATATGTTTGAGTTTCATCCTTTCCCTGAGCCTTTAGAATATGAATTCCCGCAGGGCGTACAGACTTTTATAAAGGACGTAAAGGTTAAAGCTAAGGACATGGGTCTTCCAGCGCAAGGTGATCTTAAAGCGATTTCTTTACGGCCTTGGAAAATCCCGCCGCCTCATAAACCAGAGAAGAAAGCTTTCCAACCGCAGGAAGTATTTTCTATTGAAAGGTTAAAAGAAATTATTCCTGAAGGGACTTATGATGTTTCAGAAAAGATCGATGGATTAAGATGCTTTGCTTGGATGGTAGATAAAAAAGCCAAGATGTTTTCTGACGAAGGGACTCGTTTTGCCGATCCCCGGGTCAAGCCATTATTAGAGGATTTGGTAAAAACATTCAAGCATAATGTATTGCTTGATGGAGAGTTAGTCATGACCGGTATTAGACGAAAGGATGTGTCTGGATATATTCATGGGAAGTGGAAACCTACAACTGAACAATTAGCTTCATTAAAGTATATTGTTTGGGATGTTCTTTATGTAAAGGACGATAGCATTGCTTCTAAACCATTCTCAATCAGATCAGCTGTATTAGATCTGTATTTGAAGAGCAGCTGTAAAGGACAAATTTGTCGTGTCGCTCATACAGTTGCTAAAAGAGTTGGTGTGCCAGCGGCCGCCAAGAGACTTAAGACAGTTGAAGGATCTGTGATTCGAGATATCAGCGCAGCTTATTGGGCAACTCATTCTACTTATAAAATGAAATATATGTTTGATGTGGACGCCAGAGTTTTTGCTATTGCTAAAACGAAAGGAGATCTGCCTATCTTTTATTGTGAGCTTAGGGATGGAACGTATATTGGTTCCAGCTATGCTCAGTCAGAAGTGAAAGCGAAGGTTGGTGATGTCATTCGAATGAATGTCGACCACGTATCTATACTGCCGGACGGCAGAATAAATTGGTATGGGCCTAAGCCTAAATCGTGGAAGGAAGGAAAGATAACTCCGAAGCGGATTTCAACAACACAGGTTGGAATTGGCGGCCCTGATAGGATTGACTTAGTTAAAGAGATTTATTTAACTACTGGTGGTACAATAGAAAAATGGGATGAGTGGTTGCCTAAACACGTGACCTGGAAGAAAGAAAAGCAAGATGCGTTTAAAGCTAGGATCAAACAAAAGATAAAAGAGGGCGTTGAACCTTCTAAGATTTAGTTCTTTAACAGTTGGAGTCAAGAACGGTATATAAAATCATGGAACAACCGTTGGTAGTGCCCGATGCTGCCGGAAAGCATCAGCCAAAATTTAGTCTAAAGGCTGCTCGGAAAGAGTTCTTTATACTATTTGATTGGCTTCAAGAGATCTGTCAGTATAGAAAATTTGAAGATTTTGTCTATATTTCTGACCATAAGCCAGGCGAGATTCGCCTAAAAATCTTTACTAAAGATCATTTCTATTCGATCGTAGGTAGGCCGCCGAAGGCTACTCCCTGCGATTGTAAGAAATGCGGAGGACATGAAACAATGTTCCGATATCTGGTGGCAAGTACGCCTGAGTATGACTGGATGAAATGTGATAAGTGCGGTCTTACTGAAAAGAATGCAGGCTATCTTGGCACTTACGGGCATTGTAGGAAAGGACGAGCAGGAGAAGCTTGGACAAGAGGTAATGATTTACCGGATGGTCCGTATAATAGAATGACATGGAATGCTTTTAAGGACCGTCTCATTTCTTACGAGATAGTCAAAGTCGTTAGAAATTCACCCGATGTGAACGAAAGATAATTAATCGCCAATGTTGACTCCAACTTTTAGAGAATTAATAATTAATAAATTAAAACTATGGCTAATAAATACGCAGCAATGCGAAGACAATTAGAAGCAGCAAAGACAAAAACGCTTGGGATGCAGAAGCTAGTTCCTAAGTTAAAGGCAAAAGAAACTAAAAAGGCAATCGCTACTTTTCGAAAAGAGAGCGATGCCAGCTTTGAGAAACAACGAGCGGGTGTAATCTCTAGGTTAGAAAAAGCAAAAGCAAAACGTATGAAGATTAAGAAATTAGCGCCTCTGCCGAAAGTAGCGTTGCCATTAACAGAGCGCATGACTACGCTTAAAACTGCGTTACAAAAACCAGGTCGATCTGCAAAAGAACTTTTCACGCATACGCTAAATGAATTAGTTCAACAAAGAGATAGCTTTAAGGGTCTTAAGATTAGGATGGATGTTTTAGATCATATCCAGAATCCTCGTGTGATGAAAGCTAGGATCTCCAGAATGTCAGGAAATCAAAGAGCTAATTATTTACAGTCACAACAGACATTAAAGAATTTTCTTAGTCAAAAGAAAGTAAAAGAAGTCTTGAAAAAATTTGATAAGTGGCAGACTGTAGTTCCTAGAGCACTTAAGATTTATCAGAAGAAGGGTGTTACCGCTGCGTATCTTAAATCCGCTTATAATCTGGCAGGGAAAAGTCTGAGTGACTTAAGGGTGGTAGATGAAGTTTTAAAGATGGCTGAGAAACTCGCTGGGATTAAAAGATCACGTTAATTTAAATTAATTGTTATGGCTAAAAAAGTTTCACCCTGGATTGCTTTAATTAAAAAGCAACTTAGCATTGTAAAGGAAGAAGATAAATTAAAAGGCTCAGCGGCTTTAGGAGAAGCTATTAAGAGAGCCAAGAAGGTTTATATTAAGAAAAAGAAATAGGAAGTTAACTTCCTAAATATATGATTTCTGAATTAGAACTTGCTTCAAAACGTCATATTGTAAAAGGAAAGCCTACAAATCTTATTCGGCCGATGGACGGGGTACGTTTGTCTCCTATAGTTTTAGGTACGATTACTCGGCTTTTAAGAACAGTGCGTAATCTAAAAGGTATTGTCTACGTAGTAGGTGGTATTGTGACAGAAGGATCTACTCTTCGAGATATAGATATTGTTGTCACAGATTCTGCGGACATTCCAGCCATCAAGAAAGCTTTAGGAAAGTATTCTTCCCGGGCTCATTTTATTCCTCAGAAAGGTGAACCGCCTGCAACTCTCTTTGTTAAAGTGAAAGGGGTAGAGGGTACCACTCCCGATCCGTTTAAGAAAAAGAAAGGGAAAAAGATTCCTAAGAATGAATACGCTACTTAGCATGCCTTATGTTCCATTCGAGACAACTAGAGATGGAAGAAAAGTTTTCTGTACCCGAAATATAAGTAACGGGGAAGTTATCTGTTATCAGTCTCGAGCAAAAAGAAAGACTGGAATTCGCATGAGAGAGATTGCTCATGGTATGAGATTAAAAGGAAAAAAGTTTAAGAAATATGAACGATACTCTTAGAGAAGATGAAAATGGTTTTGTGTCAGAATTACCAGAGCGTATAGATGATAGCGGATATCCGCCCGAAGTGGCACTTATCTGTTTAAAGTGTGGTGCGGGTTATCTGAAAGAAGCCATTAAAGCAAGAGCCTTACCGACTTGCCAAAACTGTGGCAATCTTTATGCTAGATACCGTCAATAATTATGGTTTATTTACCTCGAAAAGTTGTTAAGGGAAAGCATTATGCCGTTTATAAAGACGCTAAGAAACCAGTTAAGACTAAAGCAAGGCTTTTAAAAGAAGCCTTAGGCACGGCTGTCAAAGAAGATGAGCATGCTGAATGGATAGATTTTATTCCTGCTAAGTTTACTCTTCAGATTCATGGTTGGTTTCCACCAGAGACTTGGAATAATTTATCTGAATGCAAATTATTTTTGAAAACAGTTTTAAAAGAAGGGAAGGATCCCGTTAAAGAGTTTGAAAAGAGAGGCGGTAAGTTTCATTATGATCTTAGGATTAAAAAACGAACGGCTCCTAGTTGGTTTGGCCTTACCCCATTTCGTGCGCCCTGGACTGGGACAGTAGAGAATAAAGTTCTTGGCACAGTTAAGGGGTATCAAAGCATCACACCAGGAGGAAAGATTCTTAGAAAGTTCCTGGCCGAGAAGGCTGAGAAGTCGATGGCTAAAGAAGGGATTGCAGAAAGGCGTGACAGAATAGAGTGGATGAAAATTAAAGGCCAATGGTTTAAACCAAACAGTCCTGGTAATCCTCAGAAGAATCAGGCAGCCGTTATGATGGCCATTGAGTTTTACAAGCCGGCTGCTCTTCACAGGAGAGAATTAGATTTCTTTGATATCACTTTTTTTGGTGACTATCTTAAAGGACGATATTATAATCGTCTGGTTGAAAGAAAGATTACAACAGATAAGTTGATGGAGTGGCAGAAGGAGGCGATTAAAATTAAAAAGGCAAAGGAGTTTTACGATTTAAATTTTTATTTCTGGAAAGCAAAGACACAATGGGGAGAAAAAGGTACTGTGTATTCTATGGAACAAGTTAAACAAGCCGCACTTGGGAAGAAAACTTTAGATAAGATTCCTGCTCCTCCGTCTAAAGATAAAAAAAAGAAAGAGCCTAAGAAGCCACCATTAGCCACTAAAGAATTTCATTAATGGTTTGTAAAGCCTGTTTAAAAAAGAGATTGACAGAGATTAAAAATCAATCTGTGCAGGTTACTCCTGAGATTATTAAGCGCAGTCCTATTGTAGAAATTCTTATAAGTGAAATAGCATTTATAGATCATAGTTTAAATAAAGAGAATCTTGAAGTTATTAAAGCTATTATTAAAAAGGATGGGTTTCCTGTTGGTGATTGGGGAGAAGTAATTCTTATTAGGAAATTTAAAGAGGAAGATAGAAAGGCTTTTCAGATTTCTTGCTTGTATTATTTCATTGATGGTGGTCATCGTTTGACAGCTGCTAAAGAATTAGGGTATGATAAAGTACCAGTTCAAATAATTCCTTAAAATGCCTATCTGTGTAAATCCTAAATGCAACGATTATATTTCTAAGAAAGATAAAGCACAAACTAAATCTAATTTTTGTGCGAAGTGTTTAAATGATTGGATTCCTAAAAGACCGAAAGCGTTAAGCAAAAAAAGTTTAGAAGAGTGTGCTGATGAAGCAATGAAGGCACAAAGAAAAGTTGTAAATGATGCTAATAAAAAAGAGGGTCTTGACAAGGTTTAGAGATTAAATGTTATAATGATCTTGAGAGGCATAGTTCTCTTAAGGGTTCTGAACTTGTCATGGTCGAGGGATCCTTCGAAGTTTTATAATGTTATTAACCAATCGGTTCTGAAGAATCGGTGAACATCTATGGCAAAAGATCTACCTGAAGGTTACGGCGCAGCTGCTCCCAAAGAAGGTGCCGCCGTATACGCTAAAAAAGGAAAACGAAGAAAGAGAGCGGCACGTATTCTTCGCAAAAAGAAAAAGGGCAGTTACCGAGCCTTTGTTAAGGACTACATGAAAAAGACTGAAGGCGCGACAATTGTAGACGCTGCAAAGGCCTGGAAAAAGACTGCTTAATCTTTTTAAGCTTCCCGTTCCTTTTGATTTATTCGGGAAGCTCCAAAAATCATGGTTGATAAAGTAAAGATAATTAAAGAAAAGCGTCCAAAGGGACAGACTTATTTGTCCTTGGTTAAGTCTTTGTATAAAGAAAAAGGCATGCGTCCTCTTTCCAAAGCGATGACCGAGGCGTCAAAACTTTGGCGCAAGATTTAATTTAATGGCTGACAAAACTAAAGAGCCCGAAACCCCAAAAGAAGAAGCCAAAGAGGAAGGAAAAGAAAAGGACGAAATGATTCCTAAAGCTGACTTGGAAAAGCTTAGATCAGATTTCGACGACTACAAAGAGACTAGTGAGGGACGATTGGAATCTCTTCAGGATTCACTTGATTCAGCTTTGGAGGAGCAAGCCTTAAAAGGTAAGGCTCCTGAAGCTGAAGAGGATGATGATGAAGGTGGTGATGAAGAAGAAAAGAAAGAAACCTCAAAGCTTAAGAAAATGGCAGACGAGAAAGAACCTGAAGCTAAAGAAAAAGAAACCGGAGTTCCTGCTGGAGAATCTGTTGAGAAGGATATTGAAGCTGCCATTCGAGAAGATGAAGCATTTCGTGATGAGATTCTAATGCGAGAAGAAACGAGAGATCTTAAAGATGAGCTTAAAGATGCGATAGCAATGTTTCCGAACGCAGACGAAAATGAAATTCTCTTGGCAATCGAAGATGGGGAATTAGAGGGCCGACCAGATCAAATTGAAGCTCTAGCTAGATCTTCACAAGAAGGAGCTCTTGCTCACCGAGAAGCAATTCTCAAGGAGGGCAAAGACTCCGCCACGGAGGACCTAAAGCAATCTCAAGAAAAAGAGAAAGAGGGCGATATCTCAGTCCCTCAGTCTGAAGGAACTCCACAAGCTCCCAAAACGCTTAAAGATGCTGAACCTGGAGCACCAACTAACCCAAACGTTTCTCCTGGTCTTTATGACGAGGATAACGAATGGGCTAAAGCTCGAGACCAAGCTAAGGCCGAAGGCGAGGGAGCGTAAATCTGTACTGTTTAAGAAACATTAAGAACGTTGACAAATTGATATGAGTTATCCAATGCAAGCTGCTGCTGCAGTTGTTACCCAATTAGACTTAGCTACCAAGCGTCACTACATGCCCGTTATCACCAACCAGATTTGGTTGTATTCTCCTATCCTTCACAGGATCTTTAAACCTGCGAAAGAGGGTTCTTGGGGATTAGCGCTTCCGTCTTTTAGCGGAAGATCTATCGTCGAACCTGTTGAGATTGCTTCCGCGTCAGGAGGTGCCGGTGCATATAGAGATGATGACACGACTGACCAGACCGTATTTGCTCCAAGCCGATCAGCTGCCGGAATAGCCGGTGCGAACTATGACTGGAAAATGTATTGGGGAGGCGTTAAGATTCATAACCGAGAGCTCGCTCAAAATCTGGGCCAGGCTCGTGTGTTTGACTTAGCCGCTCTCCGTTTACAAGCCTGTGTGAAAGCTCTTCGAGTCGCTTTGATTACTGATTTTTACGCGAACAATGCCGATGCTGAAGGTTCTGGAAAGATGGTTGGAATTCAAGCTATGTGTGCAAACAACCAGATTATTGGTGGAATAAATCAGTCCGGTGCTGTTTACTGGAGAGGTTGTGGAAGACAAGGCGCTCAGAACCAACAGGCTGCTGATTTAACTTGGGCTATATTGAACAGAATGTGGTACCTTACTAAGAAGTATGGAAACGCAGATCCCGCAACTATCATTGTGACCACCGAAGGTGTTCTTCAGAAATATGAAGATGGCATCACTAAGACTTCTCTTACTGGTACTGGAGGTGTTCCATTGGTTCAGTTGATGGCTACGAACTTAAAGGGTCCAAGAACGATTGATGGAGGTTTTGACGCATTCTACTTCAAGAGAATTCCTATTGTCGCAGATCAATATCTGACTACCGCTGGTCAAATGTACTTCATTAACGAACGTTATGTTCACTGGAGAGTATTGAAGAATTTTGACACCACTGGCTGGACACAGTTAAGAGCTCAAGGTAAAGACTGGGTACAGAATATTATCTACGGATACGGCGCACTAACCACTTCAGCACCTACAAAGCAGGCTTTAGTTTACGGCTTGACCGAATAAATCTGATTCTCAGTTAAGATTGAAGTTCTCCTTGTAACTTGGGGCCCGTTGTTGACAAAACAGCGGGCCTTTTGGTACAATGAAATTACATGCCTTTAAGAGTTAAAGTGTTTCCATCAGTTAGTTATCTTGAAAAGTTTCTGAAGAATAAAGGATTTGATCTTGTGGTAGATGGTCCACAGATTTTGCATTATGTTGGAAATAATGAAAAGGATCTAAAGACAATATATAAATTAGATAGACCGGACCTTTTAATTACTCACAAGATCTCAGCTTTTAAAATTTTGCCAGATGTTCCTCAGGTTTATTATCCTTTAACATCAGAAAAAGAGCTTCTTCAAATTAAGAAGGTGCAAACAAATTCTTTCAGGTTATGCAAAACTTATTTTGAACGCATTGGTCTGCAAGCCGAAATATTAACCATTCCTTCCAAAGAAGAACGGAAGGCCGCGAAGCTGGGGATTAATCTCCAGAAGCGCGTGGGCTGGTTAGCCAATATCTGGAGGGGTTTTATATCCTGGATGAATTGGTAAGATCAGTCAGCAGTGTAGTAA
>SDBV01006676.1_pt1 | contig 15913 bp, 10 predicted proteins | sample 2277081 | NCBI WGS metagenome assembly SDBV01 (sample SAMN10402039, study PRJNA504765) | marine sediment metagenome | isolation source: marine sediment core GS10_PC15, 223 cmbsf | place: Arctic Ocean: Southern Knipovich Ridge | collected 2010
TTTTATAAGAAAAAAGGTAGGTAATACAAAAAAATCCTGAAAAACTTTTTATATAGTCCTGAATGTAAGTTGTTTAGTATGTAAAATTAAAGATTCGAAAAAAATATCTTGTAAACTCCCGCTGGGGCAACGCCCTAGGAAAGATTGATAACAAATAGCAGCCTGAAGGGCTGCCCGATAATTAGGGCTATTGGAAGAAAAAGGAAAAAATGGTATAATAAGTAATTAGAAGAGAGCAGGTTAGGGTTTTTGCAAGTTCTACTCAGTCTCCTTTCGACGCAAAACAGGTGGGGTACGGTACTCATGAATTCTCTAAATTCTAAAAAAGCACAGAAAGTGGCCAATCTTCTCCGTTCAGCAGTCTTGGATTTGCTGGCGAAAGCGGCAGTTTTTCTTACTTATCCCATTAGCCAAACGTGGTTTGACCCCAAAAAAGAGAACATCCATTCTGACCAAACACCGATATTACTTGTCCACGGATACCTTAATAGCAGTTCAGCCTGGACATACTTTCGGTATCGATTAAAGCATGCTGACATAAAAAATGTTTTCACCATCAACTTAGGAAATCCACTCCTTTCCATTGAGGTGTATGCCCGTAGAGTGGATAGGAGAGTAAAGGAAATTCAAGAGCTGACAGGTCGTTCTGACATTCGATTGATTGGACATTCGATGGGAGGTATTGTCAGTTCCTATTACGCAATTCATTTAGCTCCAAAGAATTCTGTGAAGTCCATCACCACATTAGGGTCACCCTTCAATGGAACGAAGATGGCTGTGATCGCTCCTGGAAAGTCTCCAAAACAGATGAAATATATGTCCTCGTTTATACAGGATCTGAAGCAAAAGATCGAGGAGAGCGAAATTTCTTATTATCACATTGGCAGCGATGTCGATTTGATCGTTCGCCCCCCTTCCTCATCGATCATCGAGAAGAATAAGTTTACCAGATTCGATAACCTTGGCCATGTCTCTCTTCTCTTTTCCGATCGCGTCATTCGTCATTGCGTCGCAGAACTTAAAGAGGCTTAGGTCCCCTCTTCCCTATAACACTTTTTTTTGATAGGATGCGGTAAAAGGTTGGATGTCAGATGCCTGAATTTTCTTTTGAGATCGATTTTACTGCACTCCTGATTTTATTCCTCTTCACAGGTGTGATGCTATTGATTTGGCGTTGGAATCAATTTTTTCTGCCGCCGCACATCAAATTTTCCAACGTCACAGGCCTCAAAAGAGAGAAAAGAAATTGGAAGGAGCGGTATGAGAAGGTTCCCTACTATTTGATGTTCTCAGCTCTTGTTTTATTTTCTTTGGCCTTTATCGATCCCCATTTCTATATCCGAAAAGAGGTCGAAGAAAGAGAGCCGCCCACCATCAAACAGGTGAGTATTCCTACCGAAGGAATAGCTATCTACCTTGTTTTGGATCAGTCGAGTTCAATGGGACAAAAGGTGAAAGCGTTTTCTCCGGGGGGAAGAAGGATCTCGTTAACAAAAATGGATCTTCTCAAGCAGGTAACCCATGAATTTGTGAAGGGCAATCCTAGCTTAGGATTAAGTGGCAGGCCGAATGATCTGATTGGGCTGATATCTTTTGCTAGGGGGGCACAGATTCTATCTCCTTTGACCCTGGATCACGAGGCTATTCTCGATCAGCTAAACAGATTAGGGTATACAGAAGATCGCGAAAAGGATGGAACCTCTATAGGGTATGCTATTTTTAAAAGTGTAAATCTTATTGCGGCAACGCGACACTATGCTGAGGAGTTGTCTGGTGAGGGTAAGCCAGCCTATGAAATCAAAAATGCGGCGATGATTCTGGTCACGGACGGATTCCAGGCTCCTAGTCCTTTGGACAAAGGAAAACGGCTGCGAAATATTGATTTGGTGGAAGCCGCGGAATATGCAAAACAAAAGAACATCCGTCTCTATATCATCAATGTCGAGCCTAGGCTTGCTTCGGAAGAATTTTCTGCTCACCGAAAGTTGATGAAACTCATTGCTGAAGTGACCGGCGGTAAGTTTTATTTGGTCGACAGTTCCTTAGGTTTGGAGAAAATCTACAAAGATATCGACCAACTGGAAAAGAGTGTTCTCCCGAGTGATACGAGGTATGTTACGCCGCCAAAAAGGCAGCTTCCACATCTCTACCATCGCATTTCCTTTTACCCCTTTCTGATCGCAATAGGGATCGCCTGTTTATTTTTATCGGTACTTCTCGAAGGTACAGTGATGAGGAGAGTACCATGATCCCTAACGATATCCATTATAACTTTCCTATTGCGGTGAATCTATTAATTTTCGTTTTAGTTATTCTTGCAATTCTATGGCGCTTGTATCTCTTTCGTAAAAAGTCCTTAGAAAAGTTTGCTAGCCCAGAGATTTTAAAGGAAGTTCTCGTTCCTCGATCCCGCTACAATTTTTGGGCAAAGGTTGTAGCGATATGTTTGGCGTGGATCTTGGTGACCGTGGCATTAATGCAGCCTAAAGGTAATGGACACTATCCTCTGGAGGGTGCCATTGAAGCTGCAGCAAGACCAAAAGGAAAAGAACAGGAGGTTGTAGTCAGGCGAAAGGCTCACGATGTGATTTTTCTTGTCGATGCTTCAGCGTCGATGGACGTCAATGATACGCGGACAAAGGTAACGCGTCTAGATTTTGCGAAAGAGGTTGTCGATGAAATTATCAGTCGCCTTAGAGGAGAAAGTGTGACCCTGTTTGCATTTACTTCAGACACCACAAAGCTGTCTCCGTTAACAATGGATTACCTTTTCGTTAGGCTCATGTTACGGCAAATGCATATCAATGAAGGGGAGCTTGCAGGAACGAATATTGTAGAGGCTCTTGCGGACATGAGGGACTCTCACCTTGCAAAGATCACTCCCAAGCAGAAAACGTTGGTCATTCTAACAGATGGTGGGGACACACAGCTTGAAGAGCTGACCGGACAGGAACGGGAGAATCAGATCAATGCGATCTTAAACCTCGTTGGTGGTGCCGAGGAAAATCAACTTCGCGTTTTTACGATCGGAATGGGAACAGAACAGGGGCAGGCAGTGCCGGGTGTCACCTATAAGGGGCAGTCTGTCATTTCATCCTTGGATGAGGAGCTGCTAAAAAAGTTAAGCGATGTCGGAAGGGGACAGTATTATTTTGCTAATGATTGGACCGCGATGGATTTAGCGGAAGAGGTTGTCGCTAAAATGGGAGAGGATGAAACCCTTCTGGAAGAATATCGAGTGAAGCGTCGCACCGCAATAACTAGAGGTAAAGAGGACTTAGTTTTCGATTTACTCTTCCAATTTCCTCTTGGCTTAGCCATCTTCTTTTTGGCACTAGTTTTATTTTTTCCAAACTCCCGAACGCGCAAGAAGGACGTATGAAAAGAGTGTTGCTGACCCTATTTCTCCTTCATTTCGCTGCGGGCGTTGCCCAAGAAGAGGTGCTGCTAACCCGTCAGGCGGAAGCACACTTTCAAGCTAAAGAATATGATCAAACCATCAAATTATTTCAAAAGCTGGAAGAGGAAAAACTCGCCCCATGGCGGCATGCGCGGCTTATCTATAACATGGGAACAACATTCCTGGAACAAGAAAGCTGGCAGGACGCATTAGCAGAATATTCGGCGGTGCCCTATTATCCTAAGGAGGCCCCCTTTCTGAGTAGAGCTCTTATGGTTAACATTGCCATTCTCCAGTATCGTCAAGCTTCCCTCCTCATAGATCAAGAAAAGCTCACTTTCGATGAATATAGCAAAGCTTTTTATCTTTACCGCAATGTTCTTCGAAACATCAGGAAAGCGGAAATCGCCGACTGTATTCTGCAAGCTCTTATCGGCAAAGAATACTGTCAACCTTCGGATGACCTCATTGAATTGCGTTCGGCAGTAAAAAGAGAACTGGCGATTGTGACAAAACAATTTGGTGAAGAAAAAATCGCGGAGTCTCCTAGCAAAGAAGGAATCCCTTTCTTGCTATCAGGAGTCAAACTCGCCCTCTCCCATATCGACTTTCTCGAAACCAAAAAGATGGACAGCACACTCAAGAAGAAGTATCTCAAACTGTTTGCTAGGGATGCAGAATCGTGGTTATCCCTTTGGGAGGCGCAATGGAAGAAAATGCCGGAATTAGAAGAAGCCCAAAACCAGTACATCGAAGCAGTGACCTCTTTGCAGCAAGACCGCTTGGATGAGAGTCGCCTCGCCTTGTTGAGTTCTGTAGCTACACTAGCGGAGCTAATGGAAAACCTTTGGGGAATCGATCCCGTGCTCAATTTGCTCCAAAAGCTGTTGACCTCCTACCAGCGCACCCTCGATCAGGCGCCTATTCAAACGCCGACTTTATATAAATTGCAGGCGGAGCAGAAACATTTGCGAGAGGTCGCCGAAACAACAGGAGTCTCAACCCAGGAGCTAACTCTCTCCGATGAGTATTTTTCGAAAAGCTTGGAGTTCGCAAGGCAGGCCAGAAGCAAGCATGCACGATTTTTTCTAGAAGAGGCCCGACAATGGATTCGCCGTTTTCTGCGACAAAAAATCCTTCCCGAAGATAAAACTCCCGAAGAAATCCTCGAAGATGCTATTCAAGAACAGAGTCATGCGCTTATTTTGAATCATCTGAATCAAGAAATGGACAGAGAGAAAACGGAAACAGAGGAATTATTGCAAAAATCCCAAGGGATCGCGTTGAAGATCGTCGAGCCCTTTATACCCATTGTTTTGCACCAGGAAGTTTTGGAATTTCCTGAGCGTTGCCAAAGAAAACCTTGGGATAGAGTGATTCCTCTTTTTAATCAAGGGCTACAAGCAGCAATGTTTGCCCACACCATTCTAGGGGAAGAAAACGCAACGATGTTTGCAACCGCTATGCAAGAAGAAGCGGTAAGATTTTGGAAAGAAGCTCTGGAGAGAATGCGGAAACCTGAAGAAGAGGAAAAACCGCCCGAGGAGAAGGAAGAAGCACCCCCAGAGAAAAAGGATGAAGAGACTTCACCGCAGGAAGTATTACGTCTACTGCAGAAAATGGAACAAGAAGATCGAGAGCCCAAGCCTCTGGAAACTACGCCACAAGAAGGGATACGCCCATGGTAAAAAAACAATGGACTCTTACTCTCCTACTACTGTTAATCCTTCCACTGTCACTATTTTGCCAAGAAGTAAAGGTAACAGCCGAAATTGATGAAGATGGCGTCGTTGAAATGCCAATCAAAGGGTCAATCACTGTAACTCATGATCAAAGCTTGGAAGTTGACATGGACAGCTTTCGACTCGACGACGATCCCATAAAAGTAGAATTTCTTAAAGAAGTACGACTCTCTTCAAGATCTACTTTGATCATTTCGATCTATAATTTTCATCTCGATGCACAACCCGTCGGATTGCAAGTACTTCCTGAGATCAGTGTCACTGTTGGAGGGAAAGTGTATAGCTCGATATCTTCAACATATAAAGTCGTAGATAGAGCCCCACCACCCTCAAAACCAACAAAACCAAGCGCTGCTGTAGTCTTGAAATTGGAGACAATAGTCGATGGAGATATCACACTTTACCCCGGACAGCGAATAACCGTAGGGTACCGATTTCTTTTTAACTATAGCGTAGATCTCGTCGAAGAAAATATCCCACTCTTGGAAGCGAAAGGCTTTCGTAAAATTGGCGGCAAGGAAACAAGAGATTTTACAAAAGATAGCCTAAATGTTTTCGAGGCAACTCAAGTCATACAAGCGATCGAGCCCGGAGAATATAGCTTCGAACCAGGAATCCTTGCAGGGCGCGCCTATAGAACAGATCGACTGGGTAGAAAAGAGTACGCCAAGACAGAAAGTCGAGCAGAATCTCAGCCGCTAACGATTCAAGTCCTTCCCTTTCCCGAAGAAGGGAAACCCACCTCTTTCAACGGTGCCGTTGGGGAGACTCTGAAATTTTCTGCTTCTCTGCTGACCTCCAACGAAGTAACAGCCGGTGATAAGATGGAATTGCTCCTCACCATTGAAGGCAATGGGGAACTTGCAGGCATGCCCATGCCAGAGGTGTGCTGCCAGCCAGGATATAGTGGTTTTTTCCGGTTGAGCGATTTACCTCCCGTGGAAGAAGTCTCTGAGATGAAAAAGACTTTTTCTGTGGAAATGAGACCTCTAAACGCTTTAATGGCGGAGCTTCCTAGTCTCGAGTTTTCCTATTTCAATCCAGAGAGCAAGAAATATACCACCTTGCGGAGTATTTCCATCCCTATCACTGTGACACCATTGAAAAGAGGGGCTGTCGATGAGCGAAGACATGTTTTAATGGAGCCCAAAAGAGACTTGGAAGAGCGAGCTGATGAAGAGGTTCTTCAGCCCGAACCCATAGAGATCGAAGGGAATGTTCCTCTCACATCTGCAGACCTAGAAAACTTAACCTTCGGCACCTGGTGGGTGCTGCTGTTCATCCCTTTTGGTATTGTTGCCATACTTCTGCAGATCAATATGAGAGACTACATAATCAAACGACAACAGAGGGTTACACCAAAGCGAAGTAAGAACTTTTTCCAGGAAGCATTCGAGGAAGGATCGGGATCTCCACGATTTTTTCAGTTGATACATCACGCTTTTCTCTTGCGCCTAGTTGAAAGGGGAGATATTCTTTCCGCAGAGATTCCCATCCATCAACTTTCTGAAAAAGGAGCTCAGGGAAAGGTGAGAGCCTTCCTTCACCATATTGAAGAGAAGAGATTTTCTGGTAAAGAAGAGGAGTTTGGAGAAAAGTTCTTCAAAGAAGCAAAAATGCTATTTAGGGAAATCAAATGAAACAACCAGCAGTAACACTCTTTTGGCTAGTTATACTTGGAGGGGTGATCAACTACTATATCACCGTATCCTACGTAACGCGTGAAACGGAAGAGCAGATAAAACAATCCTACACGGAATACCTTACAGGAGAAAAGGCTAGCACCCTCGGCGAAAGACAAGACGCCTTTAACCGTGCTTTGGCACTGTACACCGGTTTCGAGAGGGATTACTCCCCAAAAAATAGCACCGGCAAACTCTATTACAATATTGCCAATAGCTATTATCAAGTTGGGGAACACTCCTGGGCGGCACTCTACTACTACCGCGCACAAAAACTCATGCCAAGAAGCGATAAAGTTGTTCACAGCCTCGAAATGAGCTTGAAGAAGTTGGGTATTGTTCCAAAGGAAGAAGAAATCATGTTCAGAAAAACTTTTCCCTTTCACTATCTACTTTCCCTCCCCGAACGGCTACAACTATTCTCCGGGTTGACGTTTTTTGCCATTGTTGTCGGCTCGTTTTATATATGGAAACGAAAGCGATGGTTGAAAAAGATTGCTATTTTAGCAACAATTTTAGCCTCTGTTATGCTTCTTAGCTTGGGATATAGCCACTACCTTGCAGCTGTCGAAGGAGTCCTCGTTAAATCAACAGCACTGTATCGTGATGCAGGCTTACAATATGCAAAAGTTACTAAAGAGCCGATCCTCTCAGGAAATAAAGTCGAAATTCTCGATGTTCTCGACGAAGGAAAATGGCTGAAAATCGAAACACCCGAGGGTGACCTCGGCTACGTCCCACAAGAAGCCATCCGCATTATCTAAGGAATACATAAAACTTGCTCTTATGGGTGTAACATTTTATACTGAGGATATTACTAAAATATTTTAGTTGCTTGTTATATGCAGATAGAACGAAAAGCTCTATACAATTTGCTTCGAATGAATTGGCTTAATGATCCAAATATCGATGTTAAGTCATGGCAGGTGGAGGATTATCGTAATCATGACACGGAGGGTCTTTTCAAAAACCTGAGTGAAATGGGTCTCCACCTTGATAAAACAAGCTTTCTAGCGTACGCAGAAACTGTAGACACCCCAGAAAACCTTACCGATAGCTTTTTAGTTGAGACCGAGCTCGACCCAATGGAACAAGATCACATCTACCTTTTGATCTTTGAAATTTGGCGCCGCCTGGTTCCTGAAAAAATGAGCCTTTCCATTTTTTGTGATGAGCTCGACCATCAAATCTATCTCTACGATAACGAAGATCCATCAAGCGCAGAGTTCATTCAAGATGCTATCGCAAACCTGCAGGTGATTATAGATGAAAATGTTGATCAGGGCATGAAACCGGATCAGATTTTCGAATCTGTCAGCAAATCCTGCGCAAATGACCTCGAGAGCTTTCTCTACGATTTCATCGCAGAACAGATTGACAACGAAAATTTCTCTTATGTTTCAGAACTTTTGGAAGGGTTTGGTGAATACCTCAAAGGAAGCAAATGGTTTGAGCTGTTGAGGGTAAGACTTCTCGAAACATCAGATCCTGAAGAAGCGCAAGAAGCACTCAGAAAAATTGTTCAGAAAGCCGTTAAAGAAGATGACCTTCCATACAACTTCGAGGTCCTTTCTTTTATTGTTCAGGGTGGAAAACGGGAAGAATTCAATAGAATGGTTCGAAAAACCGTTCCGTTCCTGGAAGCTGAAGAGGACTTTCAAGATCTGTTAGCGATCTGCGGCAACTACTATCGATGCCTCGATGAAGACCAGAAAGAACAAGCAGTGCAATCTCTCCTAGACCAAAGGGCAGACCTGCCCCCAGAAAATTCCGTCAACCAAGACGACCCCAACTTGACTGAGCTCCTCAAAATCATCCGATAAAGTCTGTGGAGTGCGCAGAGCCATCTGCGCTTTTTGATGTGAAAAGATCTTTCTTTGCATACAAACCTGTAGCATTTTCTACTAGGCAAAAAGACAGCTATTCCCGTTGAAAAATGTTACAGGATAGGCACGATATACAGGATAAGTAACCGTTCTGGGCCTTGATTCAATCACCGCGAAGATCGCGAAGGAAGCGAAGAAACACGAAGATTTTTTATGACAAAATTCTTCGTGTGTCCTTCGCGATCTTCGTGGTTACCTAAGTGGGGTGAGCGGTTACTTGTTCTACATCAATAGAATAATCTTCGCGTATTCTTCGCTTTCTTCGCGATCTTCGCGGTGATTTAGTCGGGGACTGAACGATTACGAAAAAAAAATCGAGTTGCAATTCGTTCATTATCAAAGTAGTTCGACATTTTTGTTTTTTTTAAGTTTTTTTTATCTATCCAATTTATTTACAGGGCGTTAGAATCAACGTTTCTCACGACTCCCTAGAGGGTTTTTTGAGAATTCTCGTTGAACTCCATGTTGACATTTAACCAAAAAAGAGAGATACAAACAATTTATGAAAACACAAGGTATTGTGTTTTTATTGGCGACTTACCACAACATATTGTGTTTACGACGCAAGGTTCGGTTAGCCCACAAGACTTAAATTTCTGAAAAAAAACAGCTTGCATCAAGGGAGAGACTATTATGGCAAAACCAACAGCACGAGCAATGGGGACAGCCCTTCGTACCTACCACAGGCCTGTCAAGGAAGGAGAAACCACTCTGGAAAGTTGGGATCACGTTGTTGAAAGAGTGATTTCACATCAACGCTGGTTGTGGGAAAGGGCTTTGGGGCGAACACTGAATCAAAGGGAGAATAGCGAGCTAGAAGAGTGCTCCCAGCTCATTCTCGATAGGCGCATGGCTCCTGCAGGACGGACTTTGTGGCTGGGAGGTACCAAACTAAGTCAGAAGCGTGAGTCTAGCATGTTCAATTGTTCTTTCACGCACGTGGAAACGGTCTACGATGTTGTCGATGTCTTGTGGTTGCTATTACAGGGTTGTGGTGTTGGTTTTAAGCCTGTGACCGGCACTTTGAATGGTTTTCGTCGTCCCTTGCAAGATATTACAGTCGTCCGCTCACAGCGTACCGGAAAAGGGGGCGTTGAGAATAACCTGGAAACCTTCGATCCCGAAACACAAACGTGGACGGTAAAAGTTGGTGACTCAGCCATTGCATGGGCAAAAGCGGTAGGAAAACTTGTCGCCGGAAAGTTCCCTGCAAAAGCTCTTGTGCTCGATTTTTCAGAAATTCGACCTGCGGGAGCAAGGTTGAAAGGGTATGGTTGGATCTCTTCAGGTGATGAGCAAATTGCAAAAGCGTTCAAAGCGATTGCGCAGATTCTCTCTGACCGTGCTGATCAACTTCTCACTCGTATCGACATCCTGGATATTGTAAACTGGCTCGGGACGATACTTTCCAGCCGCCGTTCCGCGCAAATTGCCCTATTTGAATATGGCCAACCTGAGTGGGAAGACTTCGCTCTTGCTAAGAAGGAGTGGTGGTTAAAAGGAAACGCTCATCGGCAGCAGTCCAATAATAGTTTGCTCTTCAGAACCAAACCTTCACGTCAGGAGCTAGAAGCTGTCTTCGAGATGATGCTCGATGCTGGGGGTTCAGAACCTGGAATCATCAATGCCGGTGAAGCAGAGCGTCGTGCTCCTTGGTTTAAAGGGTGTAACCCTTGTGTGGAGATTCTTCTCGGAAACAAAAGCTTCTGCAACCTTACAGAGGTCAATGTTCTTTCTTTCAAGGGGGATAAAGTAGGCTTAGAGCGTGCTCTCTATCTTGCCGGCAGAATGAATTATCGCCAGACAATGGTGGATTTGCGCGATGAGATCCTTCAGGAAGCTTGGCACCTAAACAATGAGTTTCTCCATCTTTGTGGTGTTGGGCTTACAGGTATACGAGCGCGTCCCGATTTGACGGCGTACGACTTTAAAAGGATGCGGAATATCACCGTAAGCGCTGCCTATAGCATGGCCAATGAACTTGACTCTCCGTTGCCGAAAAACGTAACCTGCGTGAAACCTAGTGGCACGCTCAGCAAGATCATGGGCACTGAAGACTGGGGAGAGGTCCCTGAAGGTGTGCACATGCCTTTAGGAAAATACATCTTCAACAACATTACTTTCTCCAAACACGATCCTCTCGTGAATAAGTTCCGCTCTGCTGGATATTCTGTTATAGAGAAGCCCTATGAGCCTGAATCGGTACTGGTGAAGTTTCCTGTGAAGTATGAAAACGTCCCATTTGTCAGACAAACAGTGACGAGAAAAAACGGAAAAATCGAAGAGGTTGATGTCAATGCCGACACTGCGATCGATCAACTTGAATGGTACAGGCTCTTGCAAGAAACATGGTGTGAGCAAAATGTTTCCAATACAGTTTCTTATGATCCTTCGGAAATTCCAGAAATTATCGATTGGTTCGTAGATAATTGGGATTCCTACGTTGGAGTATCCTTCATTTTCCGTAACGATCCCACAAAAAATGCAGAGGATTTGGGTTATGCCTATCTTCCTCAAGAGGTCATCACTCAAGAGGTCTACGACGAATATGTTTCGAGTCTCAAAGAGATCGACTATGAAGGGATCGAGATTCGTGATGAAGAGCCTCAGGAGGCATGCCTCATTGGGTCGTGTCCTGTCAGATAATTTTTAGAGGCATGAAGTTGAGGTAGTCGCAGGAGGTGAGGTGATAGGTCACCCCGTTTTTCTCACCAAAAGGGAGGGAGCCCGGTTTTAGGCTGTGTAGATGTCCAAAGACGCAGATGTCGATGTTATACTTTTCCAGGAGTGAGGAGACGCGAGACTCTTCGAGGTCGGCGCCTATTGGAGGGTAGTGGGTCATGGCGATCCGGTGGTCGGCGTCGACGTTGACCTCTTTGAGGCTCAGCTCGAGGCGGCCTAGCTCCCGTTGGAAGATTTTCTCCGTATTTTCGAGATTGCCTTCATATTCGGTAAGCTCCTTGGAGCGTTCGCTTTCCTTGACGATAATATAATCCCCAAAGTTAAACTCTGGAGTGTCCCATAGGCGAGCGCCGGCGATGCTGACATTTTTCCATTGGAAGGCATCATTTTGGATGATATGGACTGAAGGAGGGAGAGCCTTTTCGATTTTCGTTCTTGAAGACCACCAGTAGTCGTGGTTGCCGCGGATGATCACCTTTGTGCCTGGGAGGCTGTCGAGCCATTCCAGGTCGGGAAGGGCGTCTTCGAGATGCATAGCCCAGGAGATGTCTCCGGGGATGAGAATGAGGTCTTCTGTGGAGATGTTTGCCATCCAATTATTGGCGATCTTTTCGGTCCATCCTTTCCATTCTTCACCGAAAACATCCATCTCCTTGTTGGCCACACCAAAGGAGAGGTGAAGATCTGCTATCACCCACACGGAGAAGTTCTTTGACATAAGCGTACCTCGTCTTTAAACCTAGAAAACGCAGTTGAAAATGATCTATAAGTGCAAGATTTTGGTTCATAACCGCTTACAATGGAGGGTCACATTCCCATACGGTGAAGGGTCCCTCCATTGTAAGCGGTTGTGGGCCAAAAGATTGTGCTTAGAGATCGTTTTCAACTGTGTTTTTTAGGTTAAACATACCAATTCAACTAATATATTTACCACAGTGCACACAGATAAACACAGATTACCGTCTCGAAAGACGACTCAACAACATTCAGTCTGTTTTGATATGTCTTGATACATAGCAACTTAGACATCGTGTAAAATTCATAGATATGCTATTATACTGCGTAGATGGTAAGCGTTCAGCCAATGCCGTCAACTTAAGAAATAAAATTAAACGCAAAGGCGCCAAGACGCAAAGAAATTTAGGATCCTTAGCGTCTTTGCGTTTAAAATCTCGCTTAAGTTGACACCATTGAGCGTTCAGCCCCCCTGAGGTGAACGGTTACGGTTTAATAAGAAGTTACGATGGAGGTATTATGTCTTTAAATTTTTTTACAGAAGTTAACACGAAATATTCGGATCTTAATCTGAAAAAGCTTGGACCTCTCTTTGAAGAAGTGTTGCAGAAAGATCCTGGGGCCGTGCAACAAGCACTTGACTATTTATGTTCAAGCTGGGGAGAGCAAAGTCGAGATCTGGCTTTGCGAGTGGTTCGGGTAATGCATCAAGAAGATCTTGGGAGTGAGTTAGGCAAGAAGTTTCTTTCTATTCTTAAGAATCAAAGTGCTTTTCGTGTTGTTAGAGAGGATCCATTTGCGAAAGATGTAAAAGATTTGAGAAGTGAACTTCTACGAGACGACAACTGGAGAAAAGTAAAAGTGCTTGGGGATGCGGGTGCGGATATGAATGACATGAGTGATACTGATCCGTTCTTATATCCGCTATATAAAGCTGTATGTTCCAATCGAGTGGATATGGCTAAGTGGCTCGTAGATGAAAAGGGGTGCTTCCCTGTAGATAGAGGCGGTAATAAGGGTCTTGGTTGGCTTGGATTGCTATTTTCCGCTGTAGGAACTGACAGCCTAGACACCGCGAAATGGCTCGTGGATGAAAAGGGAGTCGATCCAAAAGAGGTTTATGCCGATTCTAATATGGTGACGTCGGCAGCACAATCAGACGATAAAGAATTTAAAATGTTGAAGTGGCTCGTCAATGAGAAGGGATGCGATCCTAACGAAGAGGAAGTGGGATCAGGTTTGACGCCGCTAATGGGAGCAATACAAAAAGATCGCTTGGATACCGCACAGTGGTTAGTGGATGAAAAGGGGGTCGATCCAACTATAGAGATGAATGGTGGAACTACGGCTCTGCTAATGGCAGCATGTGGGGGTTACTTAAATATAGTACAATGGCTAGTGAATGAGAAGGGATGTAATCCTAATGCAGTTGGTTCTAAGGAGTATTCTTTTACTCCTTTAACGATTGCAGCATCAGAAGGGAAATTGAATGTTGTGAAGTGGCTAGTCGAAGAGAAGGGATGCGATCCTAACGCAAGGGATCCTTATGGTAGAACGGCTCTAACGAGTGCAATTGGTGGTGAATCCGGTTCCTTTTCTGAAAAACATTTGGATGTTGTGAAGTGGTTGTTGGAAGAAAAAAAAGTTACTATGCCTGCATTCTATGAGTCCTTGAGCCATCTTACTAACGATCAGCATCGACGTGTTGCTAAATGTTTTCTTTCAGATTTTAGATTAGGTGCTATCCTCGGTGGCAAGCCCATCTCGGAGTTGGCCAATGAAATTAAATGCAAACCAGAAAAACTATTCGATGTAAACAATTATTTGGTTCCGTCAGCTAATCCACTAGAAATCGCTTTCTTCTTAAATGATCTAAGAATTGGATATTACATAAAGGGGCACGTGGGTGGTGATACGTTCAACAAGTACCTATCTCAACTTTCCGAAAAACATCCTACATCATCGCAGAAGATGGTTGAGCGTCTCAGGTGGGAAATCAATAAGAAGCATCTAAAAGCAACCCCCTTTGCCGATGTGGACAATTTGCCTTCTCTTCCAGAAGGGGTTTTTCTAAAGAATTTAGAAGAGGCTTTCCAAGAGCTTATTAACAATATCGAATTTCAAAATAGAGAGCACCTTTGGTATTGCTCACCACAGATGCTTGAGAAAGAACTTGGGGGCGATGTAAGTACTCCGGAAGGTTGTCGAAAAACACTCAAAAAATTGTCGGATGACTTTATCCAAAAATTACGTGAGAAAAAATCATTCTTAGCAACACCCAAAGAGGGAAAAGCCCTTCAAGAATGGTGGGACAGACTGGAAACCATGGTGATTCATATCATGCTTCATCTTCAAAAATATGAGAAGCCGTTGGAAAGGATCCCTCAGTTGTTGCAGTTAGCAGGCATGGGAGGGCGTTGCGGAGGAATCTATGGAGAGGCAGTACAGCAATACAAGCTGCTTTTTGGCAACGGGGATGAAATTGAAAAATCGTCTGATAGTCTACGTTTACAAATTCATGCCTTACTACAGCAACGCCGATTAGGGATCCTCGAAATGTGGATGAGAAACGAAAAAACAACGAACGTTCATCGCTACAATTTTTTTCTCAAATGCTTAAACAAAAGCTGTGGATTGGGTACTAGCTCCTACGACGATGAGGTTGCGGCATCCTTTCTCAGACCTTTTTATCTCCAAAAAACTGATTCACTTTCCTCTAAAGAGAGAATGCGTATTGCGTGGAAGAACGCCAAGGTGTCTCTGTTTGCGCGTTTTTTAAAAGAATATGGCCCTTCAGCTGTCATCAACTTTGTCATGGATGAGGTTAATGGCCCTGCTAAAACGGCGATTGATCGCACTCTTTTGAACAGCTGGTTTCAGGACAATATTCCCAATGATTGGTTGCAAAAGAGGATAAAGAAAGAAAGAAGGAAAACTTTACAATCTGAGAATTGTGTAGAAGACCTCGACAATGCCAGAGAGAAACGAAAAAGAAAGGTCGACGATTCCCCAGAGGATCGAATCCTTGATCAAGACGTTCTTAGAAAAAGCAAGAAACCGAGAGAAGATTCGGAAATAGCAAGAGAAGATGGCGAGAGATTACCAGTTGAGGATCTTGCGGATGGAATGGATGTCGATCTGCGTCAGGAAGCGAAAAGTGATTTTCTTGAAGATGTGGTTTTTGATGAAAACTACAAATACAACAGAAAAGAAATCACCCGCTTTCTTGAAGCAATGGACGTCTTAGAAAAATAGTTTGTTGTGGCGAGGGGTTAGGCATAACAATCTGACATTCCAGTTAAGAATGTCGGATTGTCATGCCTGGCCTGGGATGGCACAAATGGGCCTAAAAGCCCACTATTTTTCTCTCAAAAATGCCCATCTGTGCCATCCCATGCCTGGCCCCCGTGTGTGATCCCCGTGCCTGACTTCCGTGTATTCTTGAGACCATCTGGGAAAAGATCGGCTTTTTTGGGATCACCCAAAACCCTTACTATTCAACCTAAAAAACGCAGTTGAAAATGATCTATAAGTGCAAGATTTTGGTTCATAACCGCTTACAATGGAGGGTCGCATTCCCATGCGGTGAAGGGGCCCTCCATTGTAAGCGGTTGTGGGCCAAAAGATTGTGCTTAGAGATCGTTTTCAACTGCGTTTTTTAGGTTGAATTTCCCTCCTATGAGGTCAGGAGTTCTGAACTTGGTATTTGATTCAAGAAAATACTTGAGCTATGGGCTTTAAGGGTTCCCGTTAGGGGACCAAGCAAGATAGCCCCGTCCTAGTGCG
>SDBV01006677.1_pt1 | contig 15911 bp, 14 predicted proteins | sample 2277081 | NCBI WGS metagenome assembly SDBV01 (sample SAMN10402039, study PRJNA504765) | marine sediment metagenome | isolation source: marine sediment core GS10_PC15, 223 cmbsf | place: Arctic Ocean: Southern Knipovich Ridge | collected 2010
TTTAACCGGGTCTATAGTATCAAAAGACTCTATGGCCTCATTATACTGCTTCAACGCGATCCTGGACAGCCCCCTCAGGTAGACCAGGAGCAGAAAGGCGCCCGGGTCGTCTTTTTCTATCCCGGGATTGGTATTAAAAAACCCGGCAGAAAGGGAAACAACTTCTTTGTACTCATTATTTAAAAAAAGTAATTTTATAAGGTCAACAAAAGCGCTGCTGTCCTGCGGGTAGGAAGCAACATATCCGGAGAGTGTACGGGCCGCATTTTTTATATCCCCCTGTTTCTTTAATACAAGGGCTTTAAGCCGTATGACCTCGCGCAGAAACCCATCGCCCCCATTAGCGATCAGGATTTCACAATTTTCAAGCGCGGGAGTGAGTTTTCCAAGCCTGTACTGGGAATATGCCAGCATGTAGCGCGCTTCAGGGGCGTTTGCTGAATCCGGATATTTACCGATGATCAGTTCGAGCACCCGCACGGCTTCAGAAAAGTTTTCCTGGAGAATGTATGCATTGCCGAGCATCAGCATCACAACGGGAGGTTCCCTGCCGGTCAGAGCGGTATACTCTTCCAGCACCTCCCTCGCTGAGTCAGTGTCGCCTCGATCGAGCATTATCTGGGCCAGGTACATGGGAACCGCCTCAGGCGCATCCTCCGGTTTTCTCAAGTTCCAAACTTTGCTTAAAAAATACTCTGCCAGGTCGAACTCACCGCGTTTGAAACTTTCGATACCTGTCCTGAGCCAGAGATCTTTTAAGATAGCGGGTGATCCCGCAAGCTTTTCTTCGGCGCGCAGTAAAATCCACTCCATCTCTGAAAAATCATTATTCTGCTGCGCGATAATATAAAGCCTTCTATAAGATGTCGACGCGATCCTGGGCTCAGCGTCAAGAAGCTGATTGTAAACCTCCTGTGAGCGGTCGATCTCTCCAAGGCTCCAAAGAGCTTCCCCCCTGTACAGGAGGGCTTTTTCCTTCCACATCTCCGGCAAGCTCTCAAAATCCGAATCATCCTGGAACCTGATAAGCATTCCCGGATCTTCTGTTTTCAACAGGATGTAGCTGTTTAGTACGATCTCATACGGGGTCAGAGCATGCATACCCTTCACGCGTATCAACTCATACATAGTTTTTTTTGCTTCAGGAAAATATTCAAGGGATACTTCGGACAGGGTCTTATAGAGAAGGGCTTGAGGGGTCAGTTCCTGTTCGCTTTTTGTTTCTAAAAACAGATCCAGATTATTTACAGAACCGTAATAATCCCCCAGTTCATACAGGATCACACCTTTCCAGAAGGGGACGTAATCTATATACCGGGTAGTCCGGTACCTTTTTTCTACGGCTTCAAAAAGTGCTTTTGCGGCTTCATACCGCTGGAGCCTGAAAAGGCAAACTGCTTTTCGGTACTGCGCGTCAGGCACCAGATCAGAGAGTGGAAAAGTTCTGATAAACTCGTCATACAGCTCGATCGCGACCGTGTAGCTTTTGCTGTGATATCTGCTTTCCGCCTCTGAAAAAAGCTCGCGCTCTGTGGTGAAAGCGGCCAGAGAAAAAGGCACAAGCAGCACTGCCGATACCAAAATAAAAAGGGCTGTCTTCTTCATACTATAGAAATATAGCTTCGATAAAGTACATAGCCAATAAAAATCAAAGCTTATACGGCGGCAGCTAAACCGGTAATACTTTATAATCTGCCTGTGCGTTTACTTATGCAAGAGCGTGTAAAAGAAAAAATAAATATAATTTATAGAACCTGAAAAATATAAGACTTATTTATTTTACTAATCATAATGCAAATGGTAGAATATACAGATTATCCGGAATCAGCATATTTTTACATGAAAAATCAAAAACATACAAAGGAGGTGTACATTGAAAAGAGCTAAACCCAATTTTGATTTTACATCACTCTATAAAAAGGAGGATTGGTGGGCATGCTGGGTCGGGTTCATCATTTTGGCGCTTTGTGTCCCGGGTATAATCGGCGTTGCCTATAAACTGCCGAAAATCGCCAGGTGGACAACCAACCCTTTTGCGGCGTTTACGGGACAAACACTCACCGGATATCTGATAATGTACGCGGGTCTGGTGATAATCTTTCTCATCGCTGCAAAAGTTATGGGGGAAAAGGTAAAATTATTTATCCCGGCGTTTCTCGTTGTCTTTGTGATCGCAATTATCAGTGTGCTGATCGGCAACCAGACAGCACTTAAAGCCTACGGTCTTTCTTATCCGTTATGGGGACTTTTAATCGGCTTGATCATTTCCAACACTGTCGGAGTGCCGAAATGGCTTCAAACAGCCGCGAGAACCGAGCTCTTCATAAAAACCGGTCTTGTCGTGCTTGGCGCCGAAATTCTTTTTAACAGGATACTGGCTCTGGGGCCCTATGGCCTCGGTATCGCGTGGGGAGTTACCCCGATAGTCCTGTATGTCATGTACCTGTACGGCACAAAAGTGCTCAAAATGGAAAAGTCGTTTGCTCTGCCCATATCTGCCGCAGCTTCAGTTTGCGGTGTATCCGCCGCTATCGCTACAGGTGCCGCGTGTAACGCAAAAAAGGATTACATCACCATTGCCGTAGGACAAACATTGATCTTTACCGTCCTCATGATGGTGGCGATGCCCGCGCTTGCCCGGCTCTTTGGATTCAGCGAACTTTTAGCCGGTGCATGGATCGGCGGTACCGTTGATTCAACAGGCGCTGTTCCCGCTGCAGGAGAAATGATTGGCCCGACAGCCATGGAAGCCGCGGTGACCATCAAGATGATCCAGAACTTACTTATCGGTATAATTGCTTTTGTTGTTGCCACAATATGGGTAACCAAAGTCGAAAAAAAACCTGGTGCTCAGAAACCGAGCCCCTGGGAGATCTGGTTCAGGATGCCGAAATTCATCGTTGGTTTCCTTGCCGCTTCTTTAGTTTTTTCATTTATACTTGTTCCCAATATGGGGATGGATTCAGTCAAAGGGGTTCTTAAATTTTCCAAGGTCTTTCGAACCGAATTCTTTTCCCTGGCCTTTGTGAGTATAGGTTTGAACAGTAATTTCAGAGAGCTTGGAAAATATTTTAAAAAAGGGAAGCCGTTGCACCTGTACTGGGTGGGGCAAATATTTAACATTTTATTGACGCTTTTTATTGCGTGGCTTCTGCTCAGCGGAGTCGTGTTTAAGGTTCCTCAATTTTAGGGAAAGTTATAAAAAGTAATTTAAAGCCCTCATTTCACAAGATAATACAATGAAATGGGGGCTTTTTTATTTTCTGTATGCTGTAGTTATAATTTTTTTATATGTTCGCAGGTTTCCGCCACCCCTGTGAAGGATTTACAACAACCGGTTTATAATACAGCGGCAAACATATTTTCAAGCTTTTTTGTTACTCCATCACTTCCTATCTCCTGTTCACTTATACTTAAAACAGGATTTAAAAAATGTAAATCATGCTCGCGCCTGAGCTTGTTTTCCCCGCCTCCAGTTATGTTAAGGGCTATATGGTCCTCTTTATTCACAGTTTTATTTTTCACAGCCTTTATTAAAGACCCTGCTGCGACCCCCGCAGCCGAACATATATCAATGTTCTCCCGCTCTTCAAACAGGTCCATTGCCTCAGCTATCTCAGGGTTTGTTACTGAATACATGTGCCCGGACGATGCGTTGAGAACATCATAAACACCGCCCGTGATGGAATAGGGCGGTTTTCTGTTAGTCAGAACGCTCGCTGTTATGCTGTGTATCTTCTCTTTTGCTTCTTCCTCTGACATCGGCGCAATATCCCTGCTTCCCTCGATCCAGGCATCGGTCATCGGGGTAAACGGATGATTTTGAGAGAGGTGCAGCTTCATATTTCCATTTCCGTAACTTCCATCCTCGGTGAGCCTGAGATAGGATTCCCACGCGGCTATACCGCCGGTACCCGAACCTATTGCCTGAAAATAGTGGTCAGGGGTTTTCCCGATGGTTGTGGCAGCATCCAGCACTGTCGTAGCCATTCCATCCCTTCTCCCCACATTCCTGGCACCGCCTTCAGGGAAAAACCCGTCCAGCTGTGTTATCGCACCCGCCAGGCTGATCGCGTTAAAATAGTCACTGTTGCCGCCGGCGCAAATAAGCTTGACACATTCATTAAATGGCCGGATCGACCATATTTTTTTCACGCTCACCTCAGGCACGACCAGCACGAGCGGTATTTTGTTTGACGAACATATATTAGCAAAAGCCCTTCCGGTATTGCCGGCGGAAGCAACAACAAGGATATCTCGGTTGTGTTCGGAAATCCTTGCCAATACCGAAGGCGCTTCGAGCTCCTTAAAGGATGCCGTATCCATCCGGGCATTTTTTTCCGGCCAGTAACCGTTAAAAATTATATAAAGATTCTCCAGGCCCAGATATTCAGCCAATCCTGTGCTTTTGTACGTAACAGGCACGCCCTTTGCTTCAATGGTCCTTTCAACCGGAAGATAGTCGTAAAATCTAAACATTCCGGGCTTGTCTTTGTGAAGGGTAAGTTTTTTATCTATATAGACAGACCGCAGCAGAGAAGGCTCATGCTGAGCGTCACACTGCATACGAAAGTGGTCGTCTTCGTACTCTTTTCCACACGAAAGACATTTTAAATGGTATTTACTCATATTCCCTCTCTTTGATTCGGTGTTGTCAGTAGTTTCAGGCATGATATTAAAACAACTTTTTAAAAAAGGGAATACTTTTCATGGAAATTCAATATAAAATGTTATTATAAAAATATTTTCCCTATAAAAAAATCTTATGGTTCGTTTCTGATGGTTGAATGAAATTGAAACTGAGGATCAGCCCGGTATTTCTTTGATATAAACATCCCGCTGGGGAAAAGGGATCTCAATCCCGTGCTGATCGAACAGTTTTACGATCATAAAATGAAGGTCACTCTCAACATTGAACTTGATCTGAGGATTATCGATCCAGACAAAAAGCTCAAAGTCAAGCGATGAATCGCCGAACTGCCTGAAAAGCACCACAGGCGGAGGGTCATTCATCACAGTTTCCGTGGCCCGCGCAGCCTCCAGTAAAGTATCTCTTGCCAGGTCGACGTCTGTACCGTACGCGACACCTACCTTTATACAGATCCGAAGCTTCAGGTCCCCATAGGACATGTTCTCAACAATATGGTTAATAAATTCTGTATTTGGAACGATGAGGTGTTCATTATAAATGGTCCGTATAATACTTGCGCGTAAATTTATTTTTGTGACTTCCCCGATCATGTTATTCAGCTTGACTATGTCACCCACCTTTACCGGTCTTTCAAAAAGAATTACGATACCTGAAACGATGTTCGCGGTAATATTCTGCATACCAAAACCGATGCCAACCCCGAGGACCCCGGCAAACACAGTAAGAGCTGACAGCCTTATACCAAAGCCCTGAAGCGCAATTATGATCCCTATCGCGATAATGAGATACCCAATAAATCGGGAAAGCGAAAACTTTAACCCCTCCTCGATATTGAATCTCTGAAATACAGAATGGTGAAAGTAGTTCCTTACCAGCTTGGATAGTTTGGTCGAGGCGTATATGACCACAACCATAATTATTATCGTGAAAAGACTGATGTGTGTATCTACGAGAGTGAATAGCTTGAAGTTTAGAACTGCAAAAATGAAATCAAAAACGTTCGTGATCCTGACACCAAGGACCAGGATGATCCCCAGGAAGGCCAAAAAATGCATGGCCCATTTAATTACACGGGTTACCGTTCTTAGATAGCCCTTTTTTTGCCGGCCTTTTTTCTTTGTGAACCTGTTGAGAATTCTGAGAATAAAAAAATCAGCAACTATTATCGGAATGATCAGAGCAATATCTAAAACACTTATCCCGTAATCTCCAGAAGTCAGTATATCGTTAAAAAGAAATTGTCTTAAAGTTTCATACATGATTCTTACCATTTTTTGACTGTATATTTTGGTCCTTAAAAACCACTGGTTTTTTCTTCCCCTTAAAAAATACTATCCCCTTACTTCTATACCATTCTTTGATATATTTTTCTATATCATCACCCTGGTATTCATCAACCAATTTCTTAAAATCCTCAATCACTTCCACAAAATCTGATACATCTATTTCCTTTGGTTTTACGACTATTCCAGTTATTTCTCTTTTATCTAAATCCCACACTATCTTTTCAATACAACTATTTAGTAACTTTTTCTTCTCATTAAATTTTTCTATTCTGTCAAGGTCAATCAATTGTAGTAAAACATAGACTGTGTAGTAGTTATACAATGCCCGATACTGGAGTTTGTTTTCTATCTGACCTTTTCAGTGTTGTGGTAGTTTATACTCTCCTTTGTCTCATTAAGTTTTTCTTTATATATATCCTTTGTTATGTCCCCTTCGGCATACATTTCACACACCCTGCTAACCTTATCCTCCAACCTTTTTGCTTCTTTTATATGTTTCACTATTCGTTCTTTCAGGTCTATTACTTCTTCGTCTTTTTCATTTCTTGACTTGAACACTTCTTTGATGTATTTATTTGGTTGTTCTTTTAGGACTTCGTACAACTTGCTTTCTATGACCCGACCCTGAAAAAACTTGCCATGTTTTTTGGAGAAGTAGTGGAACTTCTTTTCTTGATGTCTTGGATACATCTTTTCACCTTCTGTTGTGAATAGAAGTCCAGCTAACAAGTTTTCATATTTGTGATATGTCCTGCCAGGATATACTTGCGTTTCATTACTATCCTTTGTAACAGGTCAAACTCATCTTTAGTCATCAAAGGTTCCGACTTGAGTTCATAGGTTTTTCCATCCATGCTGGCAGTAGGCTTACCATATAACACGGGGTTCTTACATATTCCGACAATACCCACATGAGATATATTCAGCTTAATACCTACACTCCTGAAACTCTGACCCTGTTTGACCATTTTTATTACCTGTTCAAGAATGTGTTTATTTTCATTGAAGACAAACATTACTTTATTTTTATCCCTTACATAACCAATAGGGTTCCTGCCGCCAAGCTTAACACCTTCATTTACGGCTCGGAGACGACCTCTACTTGTTCTTTTGCTTATCATTGCTCGTTCTCGTCCAGCAACTCCTACCAACATATAAACTGTGAACCAGTCATCATCATCGTTAAGATCATAAGTTTTACCGGGAGTTATTATTAGGGTGTTATGTATCTCAAAGTGGCGCAACATGGTAAGAGAACCAAAGTCTTTTGGTCTTACCAACCTGTCCAGCTCAGAAACAATAACACCATCAACCGTGGGCAACTTATTCAATAGTTGTTGTAGTTTTGTATTATTTTCTATTTCAGCTCCAGAAACTCCATCTACCTCAATGTCTTCTATTAACTGAATGTCAGTTCTGTGTTTGAGAAACCCCTCAATATATTGTTTCTGGTCTATCAAACCTTTCTTGGTTTCATTGTCATCACTGCTGACCCGGCGATACACAATTGCTTTCATTTTTTCTCTCTTTTATTTAATGGTACGAGAAAAATGATAATTTGGCAATGACTAATAAAAAACTATTAACAACGGGTAAAATATGAACAGACTACCACTATTTGGGCTTTGACAAATCTAAAAAATATCTTGAAGATGCAGATGATTTCATAAAGAAAGAAATAGCGTCAACTGATTAAAATGTCCAGGAAAAATGCAAGAAAAGAATCCAAAGAAAAAAACATGACAGCTAAAAAGATGCCTATAAGTAAGATTAAAGCTGAATTAAATTTTTATCATAATGAGGATACAAGTGCTGAAGGTACGATTTTAACCTATTCTGAAAGTAAAATAAGTTTAGTTACAGAAGACCGATTTATAATGTTTAAGAAATTAATAGAATATAAAGGTTATATTATAAAAAAGGTTGGAAGAATTATTAAAAACAGTGATTCTGTTTCGGTCTTTCCTATATTATTAAAAGACCCCGCAGGAAATATTATGAATTGCTCTTGTATTATAAGTGTTAGTGATGAAACTGCTATTAAGCTGGGCCATCAGGTGCGAAGTATTCGTCTTATTTCTAGGAAACATTTTATTGGAGAGAATAAGATTGCTTTATCTATATTAGCAACAGCGGCTGCTTCTACCTTATTTATAGTATTGAACTACTTTAAACAACAATGATTAAGCAACCAACCTCGCCACCCCACCCTTACTCTCAAATAACAATCCACCACATCAGTAAACTTGTCCCTTGTTATAACACAACCGTCAGTTCCCAGCCTGTGTTTTACTTCTAATTCATCCCTAATAGGTTCAACATACTTTTTGTAGTCAGCTAATGTAAACACATTGCACAACAAACTATCCGGCCCTGTATCAAAAGCATGAGAGAATAAGCAAAGCCCTCAATGTAATCAAGTCATACCAGCCCAGCATGTAATTGGCAAAGCGTTTCACAAAGATATTTACATATCGATTGTGCCTGTTGTTCTTAATTTCAAAGAAGAAATCCAACCTATTTTCCAAAACACACCATCACCCCACTTTTTTCAATTCCAATCCACACAACTTTATCTGATAATCCATCAGAGAATTTAAAAATATACATACCCCAAAGCATATATAAATATAAAGATAACAATAAAGAATCAGAAGATCTTATCATGAGTGCAGAATTATTAATTACAAAATTGGATCCGGTAACTAACGGCGTACTTTCCTGGGAAAATGTTCTCAAAGGTTATTTTATAGATGTATATAACCATGCTGGAATATTTGCTGTATTGAGTACGAACCTGAACAAGGAGTATAGCTGGGTAGAAACTTATCATAGAAAAGAATTATTTCTAAAATCCGAGGAACCCTTGATGCATATCACGGGTATAAAAAAGTTTCTTAAAGAATATGGAAACAGCTAAAAATCAATTTTTCTCACACAAGGATCCCGCCATTGAAGATTGGAGAACCGATGTAAAACAAAAAATGACCGATGAAGAATTCGAAACATACAAGGAATATCTAAATATGTTGATCCTATTTTTAGATATTGCTATACGAATTGATTCAGAAATATATTTTGATGTATAGAGGAATAAATATGACCTATCTAACAGAAAAACAGGTGTTTAAATTACTCAACAGAATTGTTGAAGCCATTACAAAAGAGTTTAGTGGATGGCCTAAACTGATCAAAGATTTAGAAACTGGAAAAACATTAGTTAAAATGTTTAAAGAAGATGACTCCTATAGTGGGGTACAAACTGATGAAATAAAATGTAAATTACCAAAAGAACTGAGAGGGTACGAAGAACTTGTTGAAAAATATGAGGAAACTGGTGATGTCAGTTATCTTAAACAATTTATTGATGCACCGGTCGAATAACCATTTCTTTTTCGTATAATTCTAATTGTTCCACCGGGGTAACAATTAAAATTGTCACATTGGTATTTCACAACTCATTCTTTATTTTTTCAGCGCAGTCAGGACAGTAACTATGAGAAATCATTATTTTGGCCCTCTCCAGCATATAATCTTCTAAAGTGACCCAACTGCCTGTACCAGGTTCCTTATCAGTATCATCTCTAATCTTTTTGCACACACTGCATATAGGCAGTATATCTTCATAAAGTTTTATCTTTCTCTTAAATCCCAGCTTCTGAAGACAATTATTAACCCTGAAACGGATCTCTTCAGGTTCGCATGGTTTAATTAAGTAATCATCAGCACCAAACCTTAGCGCATCAATTACAGATGAGAGCATTTCATAGCCAGTAAGAACAATTGTCATAGTCAATGGGTCTTTCTCTTTTGCACTTTTCAATACCTGTATCCCGTCAACTTCTCCCATAACCTGATCTGTAATTATCAGATCAAAGTTGTTATTTTTCATTAACTCGATGGCCTTCTCCCCGCTCTCCGCTTCTGTAACATTATAGCCTTCGTTTGAGAGGTTTTTTTCTATACTTGTGAGTATAAAGGGGTCGTCATCTACCAACAGTATATCATATTTTCTCATCAATTACTCTCTGTGGATGGATATTACAATTTTAAAAACCCTATTAATTGGTTGCCATTCCGGTTCCACATCTAACCTTGATTAACAGGCAGCGTAACTGTAAAAACAGCACCACCATCCTCTGCGTTTTTTACTTCAATAGTTCCATTGTGATCCTCTATAATCCCATTACATACAGAAAGTCCAACACCCATCCCCATGGTTTTCTTTCTTGTATAAAAGGGATCAAATATGTATTCCTGATCATCTTCAGCAATACCAGGTCCTGTGTCAGAAACCTGTATTATTATGCTATCTCTTTCAAGCATTGTTTTTATTGAAATGTCGCCTCCAATCTTTGACCTCTCTTTCCATTTGGCTTCAGACTTGGAAACACCGGACATGGCCTCAACCGCGTTATTGATTAAATTAAGAAAAACATGCCCTAACTGCTGTGGAGAGGCAATCATATCTGGAATTGTAGAGGATAGATTCAAATCGATCCTGACTTTGTTTTTCTTAAGGTGGCTTTTCATAAGCGCAACTGTACTTTTGGTGATCGCATTCACATTTATCATCTGTTTGCGCTCTTTTCCCGGACGATTCAGATCCATAAGATTTTTAACCGTGTTTCTGATATTGAAAAACGCTCCCTTCACGAGATCAATATTATCTAACAGTTCCTTATGCTCCTCAGCGCCTCTTTTCATCGTATCAAGTAACATAGTAATCGCCTGTAAAGGTGAGTTGATCTCATGGGCCACCGAAGCAGCTAATTGCCCGGTTGCAGCTAATCTTTCTGATCGTATGATTTGTTCTTGTGCCTCTATTAACTCAGCAGTACGCTCTTCCACTCGTTTTTCCAATTCATCATGCGCTTCTTGTAAAGCTTCCTCAGCCTGCTTACGTTCGGTGATGTCCCGACCTATTCCAATACAACCTATGACATTTCCTTTATTATCTCGTTGAGGAACTATGGTAGTTAACCAGGTTGTTGTCTTTCCTTCATGCAACATAACTTCTTCAAATGTCTTTGCTTTCCCCGAAATCATAATTTCACGGTCTAACCCCATACTTTGTTGAGCAACCTCAGGATTGAATAATTCGGTGTCGACTTTACCAATAATCTCATCCAAAGGTTTTCCAATATAATCAACACCCGCGCGATTAATCAGGACGTACCGACATTTCAAATCCTTAATGAAGATTAAATCTGTTGTTCCTTCCACAATAGTATTTAGCATATCATAACTTTTTTGTAAATCCTCCTCTGCTTTTTTCATTTCCGTTATATCTCTTGCTATCCCCAATACCGATCTAACTTCCCCATTCTCATCAAACTCCGGGCACAACTTCCAGTCCATCATCACCTTTCCATCAATACTTTCCCATTCAAATTGTTCATGCCCCGGTATTCCTGAACTTACCACTTTATTAATCCTATCCTCAAAAAAATTACATAACTCAGGGGGATATCCCGCCTCGCGATGTGTTTTACCAATGATATTATCTTCAGCAATTCCGGCGATTTTGATCGATGCTGGATTTGCATATTGATATCTGCATTCCCTATCGTGTCTCACAATGTAATCTTGGGAGTTTTCTGCAAGAGATCGGAACTCCTGTTCGCTTTCTTTCAGATCCTCCTCTGCCTTCTTATGCTCGGTAATGTCTTTAGTAAAAACAGAGCAGCCATCAGTAGTGGGGTATGCAATTACTTCAAAGATGTAATCCCTATTATCCATCCGATACATATACTCGAAAGACTGGGCCTTCTTTGATTTTAATACTTTGTGAAAAACCTTCTCCGCTTTTGTTCCTTTCATATCCGGAAAGATTTCATATAGAGATTTCCCGACAGCTTCCTTCGCAGCAATTCCTGTGAGCTTTTCAGATGCGTTGTTCCAATATGTATATCTTAAGTCTTTATCCATTGCAAAAAAAACATCGGAGATGCTCTCAGCAAGTTCTTTATATCTCTCTTCACTCTTTCTCAGTACCTCGTCAGCCTGCTTCCGCTCTGTAACGTCACGCCCGACACTAAGGAAGGAAGTAATGTTGTTATTATCATCCAGTACGCCTTTAGAAGCCCAGCCACACCAGCGCCAGCCATCTTTTGTTTTTACTCTTTGTTCAACATAACACCTGTACGGGGGCTTATAGAGACCTTCCATAGCTTTCATAGTTATTTCTCTATCTTCCTTATGCACCAGATGCCAAGCTGATGTCCCTAAAAGCTCCTCTTCTGTTTTCCCAAATATTCTACAATTAGAAGGGCTTGCAAATTGAATTGTCCCTTTAAGATCAACTTGATCTATTAGATCAGTCTGGTTTTCCACTATCAATCTATATTTCTCCTCGCTTTCCCGCAGAGCATCCTCTGCCTGCTTGCGGTCGGTGATGTCATTCACCACTATTATTATGGACTGAATTTTTCCTTTATCAATTACCGGGGCCAATTGTTGATGATACCAGGCTGTCGTCCCATGTGGTCCATAATCTGTTGATTCAAACTCAACTGAAACACTTCCTTCAATCACTTCAGAAATTGAAGATTTTAATTTATCACGACTTTCAGGAGTAAGTACTTTAAAAACCGATTTTCCAAGATAATCTTCCATCAAGAATCTGGGTTGAACCTTATTCAGCGACAAAATCTTACCTTCCAAGTCAATTTCTGCGACAAATGAGGGAATGCTTTTCAATAAAAGCCGCCATCTTTGCTCTGCTTTTTGAAGATCTTCTTCTGCCTGCTTGCGCTCTGTTATATCACGGGCTGTTGCATAAACAATACCCTCTATAGCAGGTGTTGCCCGCCACTCAAGTATTTTATATGTACCATCTTTACATTTAAATCTATTGATATAATTCATAACTGATTTGCCCTTCAACTGACTCTCCACTTCCTTGTTTGTACGTTCCACATCGTCGGGATAAACGAGTTTAGCCCAGCTTAATTTAAGAATCTTATCTGCCGTATAACCCAGAATAGTTTCACAAGAGGGATTGACTTTAATGAATTTTCCTTCAGGGGTGCAAACACATATCATATCCGGAGAGAGGTTAAATATATTATCTAATTCTCTCTCACTCTTCTGCAATGCCTCTTCTGCCTGCTTGCGATCGGTGACATTTAAAGAATATTCGATCATCTGGATGACATTTCCTTTTTCATCAAAGAGTGGATAGCCGTGAACCTCAAAATGTCTGGCATTTCCATCTTTATCAAAGTGGATATGAGTTGTCTCTACCGGTTTTTTAGTCTTTTTTACTTCTTCAAGAGGACAGAAATGTTCACCTGTACATGGTTTGTCACGTTTATGAGTAAGGGCATAACATGTTGTATGCTTTGAGACATCATAAATTCCAGTAGCGGTGTTCGCCAGAATAATTGCATGGTTATTGACATCTATTACATAGAAGGGATGTGTAAGAGAGTTTAACATATATTCCATGAATTTTTTTTGCTTCTGGGTTTCCTCCTCCACCTTCTTGTGCTCGGTAATGTCTCTTATTGTACCTACAATATACTTTTCTCCAGTATGAGTATCCTTATATAGAGACTTTTTCGTTGAAATGATATGCCTAACTCCATCAATTGTCAGTGGTTCCTCATTTAAATCTGCCTTACCAGTATTAAAAACTTTATTATCTTTTTCTATGTATACTTCAGCCTCTTCTTTAGGAGATAAGTCATAATCAGATTTCCCAATGAGATCTTCTCTATCATGCTTCAATATCCTACAGTGAGCATCATTGAAATATGTCAATCTATATTGTTCATCTTTTACAAAAACAGGATCGTCAATGGTATTCAGTATATTCTTATAAAATTGCTTGGATTGGATTAATTCCTTTTTTTCTTCCTTGTGCTCAATTTCTGCTTTTTCAAATTCATCAACCCTTTGGTGCAGATCTTTTAATTCATTTATTAATTCATCTCTTGTTTTACTTTCATATTCCATATGTTAATCCTTCGAAAGGGGTTATCAAATGTATCAAAGCATAAAACATTCATGCTTGAAATATCAATGATTTCTTACGATACGATACAAACTTAAGCAAGGTCAATAGTGAAAACAATTTTACATATTTATAGTTTAAATTAAGTATTATTAATTTACAAATTTTTCCAAATGGTGAGAAAATTGGATATTCATACTCTAATCATAATGATTATCGGTTACTTAAAAGACTTAATGTATCACATAACTGCATCTGATGTATTATCAAAACTGATGTGTTTATATTTATCACTCATTATATATTTGATTTGATAAAAAAGTTTAGAAAAATTCTCCAAAGAAATCACAAAGATTAAAACATATTTCCCTCAATTTTCATTGTTAGTCCGGATTAACAATTGGAAATCACAAAATAGATATAATATAAAATGAATATTTAAGGATCGCTTCATAACGTAACTTATGACGCTTGGAGGAAAAATAATTGCAGCATCGAATATAATTAACCTCACTGGAGTCTATTGAACAATTGAAATACTATAATCTTTAATTTGTCCTAAATTTAATCCTAATATGAAATCCATGTACTTTACACCTTTTATTACTTTATTATGATTGATTTGATATATTCTTCATTTTCAATTCTCTTTTTCTTTAAAAGTTTTTTAGCCAATTCTTTTACAGCAGACCAGTTTTCTCTTAAACGTTTTTCAGCTTCTTCTATTACTTCTTTGATATGATCTTGCAAATCAAGCTCTAATATTCGTTTCCCATCACCAGTTCTAATCCCTTTAAGACACTTCATGAGATTTTCATATGATATTTTTTTCTTTTTATAAATCAATTCTGACAGACACCCTGATATAAGCATTATTAATAATTTTTGAGAAGCTGGACCAAAAATATGTTGATCCTCTTCATCTTTGAATTCATTATTAAAATATGATCTTGTACCTTTTAATTCTCCTTTTGTATGTCCTTCATCCTCTTTTACAATTTCAGTATACAAAATTGCTTTATCATCAAATACATAGCATAGACAATGACCTGATTCGTGGTATGCTGTATGCTTTTCATTTGTTATTACAGTTTCCTTATAAGGATTCGAGATGTGGAGGGAAGCACCTGTTGATGTCTTATCATATATATTTATTTCATATTCAGGCTTTTTAGCCTCATTTTTACCATAAAGTTTGAGATTAATATAATCATGTAATTTTACTATATCACGCAAGAGGGCATCATAATACTCTAATTCGAGGTACCCTCCTAAATCGAAACCTTTACGTAATGAAAAAATTATAGACATCAAACTGATGCCTTCAATTATATCTAAAAGTTCTATATCGATGCTAAACTTTTCCAAAGTTTCTAATATTTTTAAAAAGAATTCTCTGTTACTATCATTTACATATTCAATTTTTTCGCCTTGTTCCTTATATCCTTTATAATAAATCTGAGTTGGTAATCGGTTAATGTCATATAATATTTTCATTCTCAAAAAATTTGCTAACTTATTTTTCTTTTTCTTTTCTTTACGTCCAGGTGATAAACCGATAAATAATGCAACACCTATAGCCATAATTGGTATAATAAAATTCAGATAATCGAAAATAGAAGTTTTTGGTTGAAGTTCTTTTACTATTTCGCTTAAATATTCCTTTAAAATTATAACCAATTCATGTTCCATTTATCATTCTCCTAATCAGACAAATCAAAGAAATCAAAAAGATTACAAGAGAGACTGATAAGATAGTTATACAAAATATTAAAAAGGATGATATCACAGATGTAATTAATCATGCAAATAAAAAAACTGCATTGATAATCAAAACCCTTACTAATACCGGGTTGAGGATCAGTGAGTTAGCAAATATCAAAACCAAAGATATCGAGAATTATGATGGATTCAAAAAGATTAGAATTGTCGGTAAAGGAAAAAAAGAACGGTTTATATTTATCTCAACTGAATTATATTGTGAGATTAAAAAAGTATTTAACAAGGATTGTGA
>SDBV01006678.1_pt1 | contig 15909 bp, 16 predicted proteins | sample 2277081 | NCBI WGS metagenome assembly SDBV01 (sample SAMN10402039, study PRJNA504765) | marine sediment metagenome | isolation source: marine sediment core GS10_PC15, 223 cmbsf | place: Arctic Ocean: Southern Knipovich Ridge | collected 2010
TGATAATATTGATGCACCAATAATAGAGAAAAAATTCGCTCAGGTCTTATCCATAACAGAAGATACAGCAAACGTAATGGACAGCGAAACATACGAAACATTCGATTTAAAGATTCCAGAAGAGCTTAAAGAAAGCGTCGTAGAGGGCGTTAATGTCCTATACTGGGTCATATTAAACGATAAAGTAATGAAACAGGTTCAAAGTAGCTAAACTTTACGAATGCTTACATTCGTAACGGTTTAGAAACTTTGTGCTTTGCACAACGGTTTAGAAAACATTTGTTTTCTAAAAACCAAAGGTTTTCAAAAAATGGTAAAATTCAAAGAAGCAGAAGCAAGGAAATTCCACAATGTCTTTGTCTGCAAAAAGTGCAAGCAAAAACTAAGAGCACCTAATCTAAAGGTATTAGCTGGTAGGGTAACATGCAAGAGATGCGGCTCACATTCTTTTAGACCTGTGAGAAAGAAATAGCAACATTTAAAAACATCTATTCTTCTTTTCTAAAAATGGACATCCAATACATCTCTGCCATAATATTTGCACTTCTTATGCTCTTATTTCTCATTATAAAAAGAAAAAACATCACATTACAGAAAATTCTCTTCCCTCTGCTATATTTTGCAATGTACAGGACCCAATTAGGCTTAGAATTTATGGACAGATTTGCAAAACGCTTTTCAAAAGCATTAAAGTATATTAGTAATTTCGCTATATTCATAGGTTTCTCAGGAATGCTGCTGATAACCTATGCTTTAATACAGAATGTATTCAACCTTCTAACAAAGCCAGGAGCAGTTCCAGGAGCAGCTTTAGTGCTGCCATTTGAAGTAAAAGGCGCTTTCTATGTCCCTTTTTTCTATTGGATAATTTCCATATTCATAATAGCCCTTGTCCATGAATTCGCCCATGGAATATTAGCAAGAAAATATAATATAAAGATAAAATCAAGCGGTTTTGCTTTTCTGGGAATAGTACTACCCATAATTCCAGCAGCATTTGTAGAGCCAGACGAAAAAGAGCTTAATAAAAGGCCTATAAAAGAACAACTAAACGTATTTGCAGCAGGCCCTTTTGCAAACATACTCTTGGCATTTATTATTCTTGGGCTCACAATCTTAATCTCTACCCCCATTTCAAACAGCCTTATTGATCCAGACGGTATTTTAGTCACTGGCTTAATCGAAGGAGATTATCCTGCAAAGGAAATGGGCATTACAAAAGACGAGATAATTAAAAACATAGACAATATTAAAACCCCTTATCTGTCAAATTTCTCAGATGCATTAAAGGAAAAAAAACCAGGTGACCAAATAACAATAACAACAGATAAATCAGTCTACATTACAACATTAGCTGAAAACCCGGAAAACAAAAACCAATCTTATCTGGGGGTATATGTCCAGCAAAATACAAAAATAAAACCCAGCTTCATAGAAAAATACGGCAAATACACCCCAACAGTTATAATATGGCTCATGGGCCTTCTCTATTGGCTTTATGTCCTTAACATGGGCATTGGCCTATTCAACCTAGCCCCAATGGGCCCATTAGACGGCGGAAGAATGTTATTAGTAACCTTACAAAGATTCTTCACAGAAGAAAAAGCAAGAAAATACTGGAAGAACATTGGTTTCTTTTTCTTAGCACTAGTTCTGATTAATATATTGTTTGCTTTTATTAGGTAAAAAATTGATTAATTTTTTAACCTTTCTTCTAAATTCTTCTTTTTTGTTAAACTGACATCAGCGTTAACCAAAGTTAAAGCAACTACTCCGTTTACTGCAACTAATTCTTCTGGATTTTGAGTGCCGCTGACTGAATGTAGAACATACATGACCGCAATCGCTCCAAATGTAAGCAGATTAGAGTAAAGTCTATAATGATTTGTTTTTCGAAAATAAGGTAAGGTTAGTGGATATATGAGATTAATCGCCAACCCAAATGGAATATGGTTTGTAAACCCCTCACAAAACAAATCCAGATATTTTGTAGGTTCATTTATATCCCCCACAGCATTTGAGACTCCCGCTATTGAACTCATTGATGCACAATAGATGGTATATCTTATACTAAATTTAGTAATGCCATTCATTTCGTTCATCAAAATTCATAAGTGAAATCAAACATAAGTCTCTGTTCTTCTTCATTAACTTCAAACCTTAATCCAAATAGATTATCTTTATTGTATCCAAAGTTTATTGCCCCCAGTTCAGCGTCCTTAAAGTCTATTTTTCCACCTACCCAGAATGGAGAATCTCCTAAGTAAGTTAATAATTCTGCGCCTAAATTATCATCCTGTGAATATGTTATTCTTCCATTAAATCCATGCCCTAATCTTTCTAATGAAAGAACAACATATCTTTGGCCAACATTCAAGGGATTTTCCTTTTCAGCCATACCTATTGTATTTGAATGATGGTTTAAGTCATCATCAGTCAATGCTCTGAACCAATTCATAGTCAAAAGCCTTGAACCTGTTGTAAAATCTAACATTGAGCCAATTTTATGAGTCTCAAAATTATAGTTTACCATTCCCCTGATTGCAGGGCCATCATCTGAAGGATTGCCTATTACTAATCTCGCAACATCGTTATATTTCCCTGCACCAATAAAAAGATTTGACTCTGGATCATATTTCCAGAGATATCCTCTAAGTTCATCATCTGATTTTTCCTTATCCAGAAAACCGACACCAAATCCCGAATACTTGCCGACAAAATCATAACCAAAATTTCTAATTTTTTCTCCACTTACATTACCCCATCCAAAACCAAAGTGAGATTCCTTTGAGGGCTGAAATATAAACTTATAATGGCGATCATGACTAATTCTTTTAGCCTCATTATTTACCCTTCTATGCAGACCAAAGAAATTAACCTTTGAATCGCCAAGTTCTACAGGAACCCATATTGCATTAGTTGTAGAGGTATAGTCCTTTCCATCATGCCTAAAGATACCTCCTTTAAGCCCTTTATAATCAAATGTTGAAGTTATATTCGTACTATTACTTCCTGAATCATTTTCTATTAAAGTTCTGGTTGATATTTTATCTGCAGCAGAAACCAAACTAGCTAAACATAATATAAGTGATGCACCAATACCTAATTGATTTCCAAGATTCCTTTTTGGAGATTTCTGTGCCTCTACAACATACACTCCTCCAATGAACTTACTTTTCTTAATCTCTACACTTTTACCTACGATTCTTTCTAATTCTTCCATTTTTCTTACTTTTAATTTGTAACTATTAAATAGTAGATACTATATAGCCTGTATTTAAATATTACCTACCCCTAAGGGGGGAGAAATAGGTAGATTTATATACGAATTCTGTGTTTCTGCCTATATGGAGCAGGGAGTACTAGAACAAATTGGCTTAACACGCTCAGAAATAAATGTATATCTAGCATTACTAGAACTAGGCTCATCTTCAACAGGCAAGATAGTAGATAAATCTAAAGCCACCTCATCCAAAATCTACGAAATTCTAGGCAGACTAATACAGAAAGGATTGGTTAGCTTCATAATAAAGTCAGGAGTGAAATATTTTGAGGCTGCACCTCCTGAACGGATTATGGATTACATGGATGAAAAAGAAAAATTACTTAGTAATCAAAAAAAACAACTAAAAGATATCATTCCTGAACTTAAATTAAAACAAACCCTATCAAAATATAAATCCGAAGCAACAATTTATAAGGGGATGAAGGGGGTTGAGACTGCTTTTTATTCTGCTTTGCAGCTAATGAAACGTAATGATGAAACGCTGGTTATTGGCGCCCCTTCGAGAACTGAAATTGTAAATAAATTCTTTGTAAAATTCCATAAGCAAAGAGCCAAAAAAGGTGTGAAGATACGCATTATATATAATGAAAAAAGCAGGGGTGAATTAAGAACCTTACCGGGAAATGTTCCTCTAAGTGGGGTTAAATTTAGCCCAGAAACCACGCCAGCTTCAGTAAATATATACAAGAATCGTGTCCTGATTTTTCCAGAGACAGAAGAACATTTACTAATTGCGATTGACAGTAAAGAAGTGGCAGATTCATTTAGGGTCCAGTTTGAGATGTGGTGGAACCAGGATACAACCGTTGTTAGTGGTTTTAAAGCATTTGAAAGAATAGCCACTAACTGGGTCGATGATTTATCAGAAGGTGAAGAGTACTATGTACTAAATGCAACTTTTGGTATTTCAAGAAAAGACCCAGCCTATGAGAAATTTTTTGAAAGATATCATAAACATAGAATTAAAAATAAGGTTAAAGTGAAATTACTCTTTGAGCAAGGAACTGAAGAAACGGTTAAAAAATTTCATAAACAATATAGCACACTATCAGAAGTAAAATTTTTACCATATAAAGCCAAGTCACCAGTAGCTACATTTATCTCGAAGGATAAGATATTGATGATAATCCAAGAGAAAATACCCATTGTAATTAAAGTTGAAAATAAAAATGTTGCATCTGCTTATCTATCCCATTTTAACTCCCTATGGAACCAGGAAACAAGAGTTGTCAAAGGCCTGGATGCTATACAAAATCTGTTTGAAGAAATGTTAGAAGCAGGAAGTTGTGATTTTATTGGTGCCAGAGGATATTTTATTGACCATAGACCAAAATATATGGATAAATGGGAAAAAAGAGCAATAAAAAAAGGATTCACAATGAGAAACATAGTCGATATCGGAACAAAAGGGCACCGTATTACAAAGTTTCCATTCACACAGACAAAATATACTATTCCAAAAGAATTCAGCCAGCTTAGCGTATTCTGGATTTATGGGGATAAAGTAGCTATCAGCAACTGGACAGAAAAAGAGCCAATTGCAGTTATTATAGAGAATAAACATCTTCATGATATGTATAAACAACAGTTTAAGCTTTTATGGAAGAGGAAAATACGCGCCTAATCAAGAACCCCACAACATATTAAAATAATTCAAATGAGACTTAGCTATCTCTTTATTTTGTATCTTTATAGCAATCGGATCCTTTGACCATTGAATAAACAAGCAGTTATCACCATAGATAATTGTTGTTGTTGGATTTGTGAATTTATTATCAACGAATTTGTATTTCAAAAATCCCCACTTTTTCAATTTGCCCTGAAAACTTGCAGGAATGATTGACCTCTGCTTAATCTTTTTCTCAATCCTCTTCTTATGCCATAGCTCAAAATAAGGCCCAAACAATTTCCTAAATTGTAATTCTGCTGCTATCAATGAAATAGGCTTTTGGGCTTCTAATATCTTTTCATACAGCATCCTCAATCCCTTTTTCCCCACATATACATTAGCTTCAAGTGAGCTCTTAGCAGGGTCAACCTGAAAATTATTAATATCCCTTAACAAACTTTGTTTTGTCCTGATAAATTCTTCTTCCCTTTCCTTAAGTAAAGAAATAACAGACTTAGGGGAATTTGCCTCAAACCATTTTACTTTATTTCTGGTAATAAACGAAATAACCCCTTTAGAAGTTAACCTATCCAACGCTTCATAAACATTCGTTCTATTAATCTTAGTCTCAGAACTAATCCTATTAGCATAGCTGCTGCCTGTCTTAAGCAGATGTAAATAGGTCTTTATTTCTGAAGGGCTAAATCCTAATTTTGAAAGGTTTTCTTCTAGCATATAGACTAAAAATACCTATTTATTTAAAAGTGTTGTGGTGTAGAACAACAACTATATTTTAAATGGAGATGATTACCTACAACAAAGAAGTAAAAGGAAGTAAAATGATATCATTTGACAAAAGATTTGCAGAAATTCATGCAAAGATTCAAAAGGATACTGATTTGGTGGAAACGCTTTTTGAGTTAGAGCAAGAAAAAAAGGGGGAAGTAGTAGAAGCAGGAGAAGATAAAAGAACCTATTTTCCTGCAGGTAGGATAGTCAATAACATTTACCTTGGCGTGGACTTAAATAAATGGCACACAATTCAATTTCCAAGAATTATGGCAAATATGAGGTTAATATATGAAGCATCCCAAGGAAGAGCAGATATTCCAAAAGTATATGCTCTCTTAGCTCCAAAAGAAGAATACAAATGGTATGATTGCGTAGGTATTGTAAGCGAAGACTTCTCCAAGGGGAACCGGCTTATTGTAGGGGAAGTATGTATGGAACTTAATAACCCCCTCTTCGACTTATTAACTAGTGTTTTTAGGGGGTGTGATTATGATGATATATTCCATTCTACTTTCACAGTAGGTAAACAAATTAAACATACAAGCACAGAAATACAAATACTTAGAACACCCATTGCAGATCTAGATCATATTAGGCATAGATCAACGGAGTACGAAGAAAAATATGCAGACTATATTAAACAATATAAATCAGATAGAAGATTCAGAATATATAAAAGATAATAATAAGATGAATACAAATTTTGACCAAAAAATAGAAAAACCAATCTTCATATTCAGTTGTAGCAATAGCGGGTCAACAATATTATGGAATGCTTTAAAAGAGCATAAAGTCCTAAGCGGTCCTGACATTGAAGGTCAAGATATAGAGGAGCTTCCTGATTCAATGAAGCATAATCTTGGCAAAGCAACATTCAGGCTATGGGCACATCCAAAATTTAGATTATGCTATTATGCTACAAAAGAGGATTTTAATGAAGAAGATAAAAATAATATTATAAGTGTTTATAATGATTACTTAAAACCAGAAACAAGATTTATCACAAAAAGCCCCGCAGATACATTAAGAGCAAGGCTTATTCAAGCCTATTTCCCTGATGCTTATTTTATTGCCATAGTCAGAAATGGGTACACAGTTTCAGAAGGAATAGTCAGAAAAAGAAAAGATGATCCTAACAGGCCGCAATTTAAAGGATTATACACTACGATTGATGAAGCTGCAGAGCAATGGTTCAGAGCAAACACAATTATCCTTTCCCATGAAAAATTCTTAAAAAACTACAAAATAATTAAATATGAAGATTTAGTAAATAAACCTGAAGAAACCCTTAACTCAATTCTAAATTTCTGTGATTTAGATGATAATAATTTCCCAATTCCAGCATTTAATAGAAATCTAAATGAAGAACAAATTTCTAGATTATCAGATTATGAACTTGAGACAATAACAAGGATTGCACAACCAATGCTTATTCATTTTGATTATGAAATAAGGAAAAAAGAGCTAAGATGGAGTTCGATATAAAATGAAATATAAACAATTTGGCAAAACAGGAGAACAGGTATTTGTTTTAGGTTTAGGCACTTATGGCCATGGAGAAGCGTATGGTGGTATTAGCAAAAGGGAATCACATAAAATATTTAGCTCTGTTATGAACACTGTTCCAAATTCTGCAAAGTTTTTGGTTGATACTGCACCTCGCTATGGTTGCGGAGAAGTTGAAGAATGGATAAGTCAATTTGTTAAGGAATTAGGAAGAGACAATATTCTCATCGCTACAAAAGGCGGCAGGCATATTGAGCCAGGCAGGGTAAATGAAAAAGATTTCAGTCCTGATTTTTTAAGAGGGGATTTAGAAAGAAGTCTGACCAGATTGGGTGTTGACGAAATCTTTCTCTATCAATTGCATAATCCCAACTTAGAAATCATAAAAGAAGTATATGTCTTTGATCTATTGGAACAATTCAAAGCAGAAGGAAAAATCAGGTTCTATGGAGTTTCAATTGATAACCCTCAAGAAGGAATCACTGCAATAGATGTTTGTAAACAAAAAGGATATGAAAATTTGGCTTCAATACAAGTTATATATAACATACTCAACAAAAAAGCTGATAAAGAACTTTTTGAAAAAGCAAATGAATCCGGAATTGCGATTATTGCAAGAGAGACTTTGCTAAGGGGGTTTCTTACTGGCAAATATGATAAAAATAGCGATTTTTCTAAAGCAACGCCTGCTATAAAGAAAGAGATTGATCTTTATAGAAAGGAACAGTTACTATCAAAAGTAGAGGAAGTAAAACAAATAGTCAGAGAAAAAGGTTTGAATATACCTTTATCACAAATAGCAATAAAATTTGCAGTATCTAATCCTTATGTCACATTAGCCATTCCTGGCGTAAATAGGTTAGAATATGTAGAACCCGATTTAAGTGCTGCTGACATCAACTTAGATGAAATAATTATATCGAGATTGAGAAATATTGGGGATTTAGTGGAGACAGAATAATAATTATAAGCGAGATTATATATCTACGAGTTCCATAACATGTTAAAATAATTTAGATGTGATTTTGCTATTTCTTTATTCTTTATCTTTATAGCAATTGGCTCTTTTGACCATTGGATAGATACAGATTTATCCCCATAGATAAATGTGGCAGCAGGACTCATAAATTTGTCATCTATAAACTTATACTCAATTAGTGTCTTTTTATTTATTTTCTTCAATTTTCTCTTAAATTCCAATAAATTATTTTTTACCCTTTCAGGAAAAATAGACCTTTGAGAAATATTATTTTCAATCCTTCTCTTGTGCCATAATTCAAAGTAAGGCCCAAAAAATATCTTGAAAGGCACTTTTGAAGCACCAAGCAATGAAATAGGCTTTTTAGTTTCTAACATATCCTCAAATATCATCCTAAGTCCTTTCCTGCCGACGAAGACATTTGCTTCCAGGGATTTTGAATCTGGTCCTAATTTCTTTAGCTTGTTGAGGTAGTCAAAAACCTGCTTTTTGTCTTCCTGGAATTCTTCCTCTTTTTCTTTAATTAATGTTCTAAGATAATCGGAGGACTTAGCTTCAAACCACTTAACTTTGTTTCTTGTGATAAATGAAATAACCCCTTTGGATATCAGCCTGTCTAATGCTTCATATACATTAGTCCTATTAACCTTAGTTTCTGAACTGATCTTATTTGCATAGCTACACCCTTTCTCAAGTAAGTGCAGATAAACCCTGCTTTCTGAAGGGCTAAAGCCCAGATTTAACAATATCTTTTCCATTATTAAAGGGAATATTGTCTCTTTTTATAAGTGTTGTGGTATATAACACAACTATAACTTATATAATGTGTAATTATCCAATAGTAACACAAATATGAATGTAAGATATGAGGTTTTGGAACTTGGTAGATATCCAACTAATACAACCAGCAAAAAGTCCCGGCTATACAGATAATTCCAGAACAGGCTGTTATGCCCCTATTGGATTAGTTTCAATTGCAACATATACTCAAAAGATTTTTCCCAATGCAAATATAGAATTATTTGATGGAGAATTAATAACAAATGAAGAGATAATAAACAGATTGAAACCAAATTCAATTGTAGGAATTGAAACAAAAATGGTAAACTATGCTTCAGCAATTGAAATTGCTAAAGCTGCAAAAAACATTGGCTCTAAAGTCATTATTGGAGGTGTTTACGCTTCAGCAATTCCAGAAACGATTATGAGGCATAGGTCAGATGTCATTGATCATATTGTAAGTGGTTATGGTGAAAAACCATTTATTGATATTATAAATGGGAAAGAAGACAAAATAATCGACAACCAACAACCAAGTTTTGATGAACTTCCGATACCAGACAGGAATTCTTTTGTAAATCTAGAGGCCTATATTACTAACTTCCAAAAAGAACACCCTACATGGAACCCAAGAGGAACAAATATATTCACACATATGGGTTGTAAATATAGGTGTATTATGTGCTCAAGACAAGGCCCAAAAGAAGGCATTTCCTTTAGAAGCCCTGAGAAAGTCTGGGAGGAGATAAGAGATCTTGTAGAGGATTATAACATAGAATATCTCGTGGATTTTAGTGATGCTATAACTCAGAATATCGGATGGTTAAAACAATTTGTTGATTCGAAACCAACAGATATTAGTCCAATATTCCATGTTTTTTCAACAGCCAATGATATCAATGAAGTATCATTAGAATTGTTAAATAGATTAAACACGCAACATATCTTCATGGGAATAGAAACAGGAGATCCAGATACTGCTAAAGTAATAGGCAAAGGAAGGAATTTCTCACCAGGGATGAGTTTAGATGCTATTGAATTAATTACAAATAATAGTATCACCATTACTCCTTCATTTGTATTGGGTTTTCCGAATGAATCAGAAAAAAGTCTTGAAAATACATATCAATTAGCCAAGCAAATCCACGAAATAACCAATTTCGAGGAAATCTTTTGCTCTGCTCTGATACCCTTTCCAGGCTCAATTGCCTTTGATAAACTAAGAAACAGACATAATTTAGATACAGACATGCTGGACCCGGATGAATTAAAGAAGCTATGGATTGATTCTTTTTGTAATGTTGATTATGAAACTATAATGTCTTACTCTGATAAAATTCTTGCTCTAGGGAAATATAAAATTACAATTAAGAAACATACCTCAAATCCAGCTCCTTAGCAGCCTTCACAGCATCTAACCTCTTAACTACAGTACTAGAAGGAGCTTCTAAAACCTTTGAAGAATCATTCTTAATCTCCTCCCGAATTTTCTTCATAATAGAAACAAAATTATCCAAAGTCTCCTTACTCTCGGTCTCTGTAGGCTCTATCATCATAGCTCCACTTACAACCAAAGGAAAATAAACAGTCATTGGATGCATCCCATAATCAAGCAACCTTTTGGCAATATCTAAAGCAGTAACATCATTCTCTAACCCACTATCAGAAAGAACAAATTCATGCTTACAGAGCATATCATAAGGCAATTCATAATCATTTTTCAACTTCTCTTTTAGATAGTTAGCATTCAAAACAGCATTCTCCGCTACTTTCTTTAAACCCTCAGAACCAATAGCACGGATATAAGTAAAAGCCTTAACCATAACTCCAAAATTGCCATAAAAAGCCTTAACCTTTCCAATTGACTTAGAATTATTAGCAAACTCATAGATATCATCATTCAAAACAACAGAAGGGTTAGGTAAAAATCTAACTAGCTCTTTTTTAACACCAACTGGCCCAGAACCAGGACCTCCGCCACCATGAGGAGTACCAAAAGTTTTGTGTAAATTCAAATGCATTATATCAATACCTATATCACCAGGCTTAACTATACCTAATAAAGCATTCATATTTGCCCCATCCATATAAACCAAAGAACCATTCTCATGAACTAATTTAACAACCTCTAAAATATTCTCTTCAAATATACCTAAGGTGTTTGGAATTGTCAGCATAACAGCAGCAACATCCTCATTCAAAGTTTCCTTCAGAGCATAAATATCAACCTGCCCTTTTGAATTGCTTTTAATCTGCACAGTTTCAAACCCGCACATCGAAGAAGCAGCAGGATTTGTACCATGAGAGCTATCAGGAGTAATAATCTTCTTCCTCTCATCTTTCTTATCCTCAAAATAGGCCTTAATCATCATCAACCCTGTTAACTCACCATGAGCACCTGCAGCAGGCTGCAGAGTAAAAGCATCCATCCCACAGATCTCACAAAGCATCCTCTCTAAATGATACATCAGCTTCAAACAACCTTGATTGTAAGGCTGTAGAGGGTGGCAATCAGAAAAAAACAAAGCAACATCCTCATTAACCTTGGGATTATATTTCATAGTACAGCTGCCTAAAGGATAAAAACCATTATCAACACCAAAATTACGACGAGAAAGTTCAGTATAATGCCTCACAAGCTCAACTTCGGAAACTTCAGGAAGCTCAACTCCATCATTAACCACCTCATCATTTAACAAATTTTTCTTCTCAGGAACATCTAACTCAGGCAACGTTAATCCAACCCTCCCTTCTCTTGATTTTTCAAAAATTAATTTCACTTTCTTATCACCTTAATTTTTGAAATAGGAAAAATTTCACAAATTCCATTAATCATGAAATTTTTCTGTTTTTCAAAAATTAATTGCATCCTTTAACAACCTCAACCAATCTATCCATCTCTTCCCTTGTATTCAGCTCAGTAACACAAAACAACAAACAATCATTAAGCAAAGAATAATATTTCCCAAGCTCCACTCCCCCAATTATTCCATTATTCAACAATTCACTATTAACCTTTTTAGCATTATCAACCTTAACAACAAATTCATTGTAAAAACAAGAAAATTTAACCTCAATCCCAATCTTACTAAACAAATCAGCCAGATAATGCGCCTTCTGCAAACATAACTCACTAACCTTTTTAAAGCCTTTTTTCCCAAGCGCAGCCAGATAAACACAGGCAGCCAAAGCATTTAAAGCCTCATTAGAACATATATTAGACGAAGCTTTCTCCCTTCTAATATGCTGTTCTCTAGCTTGCAAATTCAAAATATAAGCTCTCTTACCATCTTTATCAAGGGTTGCTCCAACTATCCTGCCAGGAAGATGCCTTACATACATCTGCCTCGTAGCCATAACTCCTAAATAAGGGCCTCCAAAATTTAAATTATTACCAAAACTCTGGCCCTCTCCAACAACAACATCTGCATTAAAACTGCCAGGGCTCTTAAGAACACCTAACGAAACCATTTCACTGACACAAACATTAAGCAAAGCACCATTAGCATGAACAGTTTCCTCAATCCCACTTAGGTCCTCAATAGCTCCAAAAAAATTAGGGCTTTGCACCAAAAAAGCAGCTGTATCCTCAGAAATCTTCTCTCTCAGCTCATTAACATCTGTAACACCATCAGAAAAACCAACCTCCTTTAAAGAAAAACCATGCGCCTTGCAGTAAGTCTTCACAACCTGCCTATAATCAGGATGCACTGCCTTACTAATCAATATCTCTTTCCTTTTTGTAATATTCGCAGCCATTATACAGCTTTCTGCTAATGCAGAAGCACCATCATACATAGAAGCATTCGCAACATCCATCCCTGTCAGCTCACAAATCATTGTCTGGTATTCATAAATAGCCTGAAGCATCCCCTGTGAAATCTCAGGCTGGTATGGCGTATAGGCTGTATAAAACTCGCTCCTACCAACAATATGATTAACAACAGAAGGAATAAAATGTTTATACGCTCCAGCTCCTAAAAAATAAGAAAACTCTATCCTATTCTTCTCGCTTATCTTCATCAACAAATCCTTAACTTCAATCTCAGAAAGCCCCTTTGGAATCCTCAAATTCTCTTTTAATAATAATTCACTAGGTATATCCTTAAACAATTCAGAAAGATTCTCTAAACCAATGTCATTAAGCATCAATTCCCTGTCTAAATCTGTATTTGGAATGAAATCCATTCTTACACCTATATCTTAATTTCAATAATCTACCCCCTCTTAAGAACAATTAATTTTATTTCTCTTCTGTAAACTTCTCATACTCTTCCGCTGAAATCAAACTATCTAATTCATTATTATCTGTCATCTTTATCTTAACTATCCAGCCTTCACCATAGGGCTCTTTATTAATAATATCAGGAGTATCCTGTAATTTTTCATTAACCTCAACAACCTCTCCACCCACCGGACAGAAAACATCAGAAACACTTTTAACAGATTCAACAGTAGCCATCGGCTTACCTGCCTCAACCTTTTTCCCTTTCTCAGGTAGCTCAACAAAAACAATATCAGTAAGCTGTTTCTGTGCAAAATCCGTCACTCCAACAACAGCAATATCTCCCTCTACCTTAACCCATTCATGCTTTTTGCCATATTTTAAGTCAGCTGGATTTGTCATTTTCCTCCTCCATGAAAAGCATAGATTGGCTTTTTCACAATCTTCGCCGAATATAGTTTTTCTCTTATCTTTATATGTATTTCGTTTTCTTCAACAACCTCGTTAATATTAACAAAAGCCATGCCTATTCCTTTTTTAAAAGTAGGTGACATTGTTCCAGAAGTCACATACCCAATCTTATCATCGCCTTTGTAAACTTCATAATTCTGTCTCGGAATACCTCTTTTTAACATCTCAAAAGCAATAATTTTACGCTTTATCCCCTGCTCTTTTATCTTCTCCAAAGCATCTTTTCCAACAAAACTATCTTTACCAAACTTTACAACAAAGCCAGTGCCTACCTCAAAAGGATTTACATCTTCATTTAGCTCATGACCATACAAACTATAACCTGCTTCTGTTCTTAATGTATCTCTTGCACCAAGGCCAATGGGTTTAATGCCATTTTCTTTTCCTACTTCAAGCAAAGTATTCCATTGCTTACTTGCGTCTTCAACAGGAAAATAAAGCTCAAAACCATCTTCTCCAGTATAGCCTGTCCTTGAGATGATAGTTGGAACATTATTGACATTAGCCTCAACAAAAAAGAACCTTTTTAGACCAGCTAAATCAAAATCAGTTAATTTCTGAAGTATCTCCTCTGAATTAGGCCCTTGTAAACCAAGATTTGCTGTTTCATATGTTTTATTTATCAGCTTAACATCAAAAGAACCCTTTTTTGAGACAAGCCATTTAAAGTCCTTTTCAATATTTGATGCGTTCACAACAAGCATATACTTATCATCATTAAAGCTATAAGCAATAAGATCATCAACAACCCCCCCATTCTCCAGGCACATTACAGAATAAAAAGCTTTTCCATCAACAAGTTTTCTCAAATCAGTTGTTAGTACATGTTGTATAAAATCAAAAGCACCTTTGCCTTCAATAAAGAATCTTCCCATATGCCCAATATCAAAAACACCAGATTTCCCCCTTACATTTATATGTTCCTCAATAACATTAGAATAATAAACAGGCATTTGCCATCCATTAAAATTTATTATTTTAGCACCTAGCTTAACATGCTCATTATACAAAGGTGTTTTCTTTAACTCCCCCATAAAAAAACACTCTACAAGCTAATTTAAAAATATTATTGTCATTCATCATATACGAAAGAAATGCAAAGCATTTCTTTGTATCCTAGAAATCCGACCTTTTAGAATGGTCGGATTTCTTTGATATTAAAAAGATTTAAATAATAAACCAATCTTAAACAAACTATGCCAATAGGAGAAATACTCGCAAACTTAGGAAATGGCTTTGCAGATATTTTCAAGCCAATATTCATTGATCCATCCTTATTCTGGTACCTTGGCCCAATATTACTATTCTGGCTTGTCCTTGAAATATACTTCAGCAAATACAAAAAAGAAGAGCTCGGATGGAACACAGCCTTAGGAAATGGATTAAGCGTATTCTGGGTTTTAATCATCTCAATGAAATATCTCTTTGACAACCACATGGAAAACTTTGAATGGACAAAATTTATTGCTTTAATAGCAATCATGCTCTATGCAACTTTCATAGTACTCAACGCATTCTCTCATAAACTTAGAGCAAAAGTCTCTTTTTTGCTTGCATCTCCAACAGCAACCTATTTCCTTTCTGGATTAGCAATAATATGGACACACGGTAAGTTAGAAATAACGCGCTGGGTACTAATAGATTTGGTTATATTCTATGGTTTTGTTCTTATTATTGACTTAATTCTAAAAAAATTAATAAAAGGAAAAGAATCAGGCATGGGAGACATTGGATCAGGAAAAGATGAATTTAAAGAAACAGCAGGCTTAGATGGTAATTTAGGTGGTCTCGGAAGAATTTAAGCCATTCCTTTTTTCTATAGCATCTCTAACTCTTTCATTACCAATAGGCTGAGCTTCCTTGCCTAAAGAATAATAGATTTTTTCTGCAACTGAACCCCAGGAGAAATTACCATTCTCCTTTACTACTTTATTAACCTTAAACTCCCCTAAATCCTTGCCTTTCTTTAAATGATAATAAATAACCCTCATGCTTACAGCAGGGAATATCTCCCTATAGTGCTTATAGATATCATAGCCATAGCCTTCTTTAAGAAAATAAAGAAGCTCGATTATATTCTGCCTTATCTCTGATTTAACTGGTCTCCCCCTTCCCATGAGAAAAGTATTAGCTATCTTACTTAAATAGAATTTGTCATTATTTTTTCGAAGTAAAAAAATGAACCGATACATTTAAATAGAAAAAAACAAGCCATAAACATAGTGTAAACATAAGAAAAATAATAATTATTTATGTAGGAG